>SDBV01010604.1_pt1 | contig 12049 bp, 10 predicted proteins | sample 2277081 | NCBI WGS metagenome assembly SDBV01 (sample SAMN10402039, study PRJNA504765) | marine sediment metagenome | isolation source: marine sediment core GS10_PC15, 223 cmbsf | place: Arctic Ocean: Southern Knipovich Ridge | collected 2010 | reverse complement strand
GTACTGTCCAGTAATTCGGCTTCCCCTCTATTGCCACCATGCCAGATAGGACCAACGGTGTGGATACCATATCTTGCCTTGAGATTTCCTCTAGTGGTAATCACCGCCTTACCCGTTGGCAAATGGTCTTGGCTAGATATAAATTGCTTGCATTCCTCTAAAATAGCTGGGCCACCTGCTCTATGGATTGCCCCGTCCACACCCCCACCACCCATAAGACTGGGATTAGCCGCATTGACAATGGCATCAGTACCCTGATGAGTGATATCTCCTTGAATTATGGAGAGTTTCACTTGATTTATAGTTGCTTCTATCAAGCTCTCTCCCATAACCTTGCTCCCCCCACTTTTTAAAGTCCAGCAGCCTCTAATATTGCTGGTATCTTCTTCTCCCAGCCGATAGTCATAATATGCACACCGTGACAGATGCCTTTTAATTCCTTAACCAGGTTAGCGGCAATTTCTATTCCTGTCTTTGTTTTGTCTTCAGTCTTAGCCATTTTGTCAATTAATTCTTCAGGCACAAAGACACCGGCCACATTCTTGTTCATAAATCGGGCCATGCCAGCCGATTTCAGAGGTATTATTCCGACTAAGATAGGGACATTAAATTCTTTCGCCCTCTTCATAAATTTGGCGAAGGCATCAACATCATAGACCGCCTGCGTTTGAAAGAACCTAGCCCCGGCATTGATTTTTTTCTCCATCTTAATAAGTTGTAGTTCAAAGGCAGCTTCAGTATCAGCCCCAGGGTTCACCACCGCCCCGGCAAAGAAATTTGGCTTCCCCTTAAGCTCTTTCCCTACCATATCATAGCCTTCATTAAGCCTATTTATGACCCATAAGAGCTGCACGGAATCTAAATCGTAGACTGGCTTAGCCTGGGGATGGTCACCAAGCGAAGGTAAATCGCCGGTGATAGCGAGAACATTTTCAATTCCTAAGACCCAGGCACTCAACAGGTCTGATTGTATCGCCAATCGGTTTCTATCCCGGCAGGTCATCTGGAATATAGGGTCAAGTCCTCTTTCTTTCAACAGGTGGCAAGTAGCCAATGAGCCCAGCCTCATCACTGAGCTTTGTTGGTCGGTAACATTGGCGGCGTCCACTCTGCCCCGCAGAACCTCAGCCACCTCGTTAATCTCAGTAATGTCGGTTCCTTTCAAGGGGCCGACCTCAGCGGTTACCACAAACTTCCCCGTTCCCAAGAGGGATTGCAAGCTCACTTTATCTATCTCCTTTCAGCCATTCTGTATATAAATTAAAACTATGATTCAAAGTGGAGCAACTTCTTTCTTGTCCATCTTTGTTGTCAAATCTTACCATCTTTCCCCTTTTTAATCTACTCTCAATACCACCGCATATTCGTCAAGACTTTTAGCCTTGACTTGATAACCTGTGGCATGTATAGTAAGAATAGTATCGATATTTTGGTTCATGTTGTTTCTGAACTTAAATTCCGCATAGCATGATATTAGTCTCACCTCCTTATCTGATTTATCCGGTTATGGGCAGCATTTATCATGAATGTTGGTGTATGTAAGATTAAACTTCGTTTACCTGAAAATCTATCCCTCAAGGGTAAGAGGCGGGTGTTGAAATCTATTACTACCCGGGTCAGAAGCAAATTTAATGTTTCTGTGGCTGAGGTTGATGACCATAATCTATGGCAGTTAGCTACTCTTGGGGTTTGTTGCGTTAGTAATAATAAACGGTATACTAACGAAGTTTTGTCAAAGGTAGTGGACTTTATTATTGACAGTCACTTTGATGTAGAGATAGTCGACTACGAAATTGAACTGATAGCCGTTTAGGAGAAGAGCCATAATGAATACCGAGGCTTTCCTCCGCCATCTTATAGCTCAGCCCAGTTACAGCGGTCAGATTGCTCATATTGAGCATATTCCACTCCGTGAAGCAAACTATGCCGAATTAGACAAGCCCTTAGCTAGTAGTCTTCAACATTGTCTCGATGAGCACGGGTTGTTACCTCTCTATACTCACCAAGCTGAAGCGGTGAATACTGTCCGGCAGGGCAGTAATGTGATGGTATCAACCTCAAGTGCTAGTGGAAAGACCTTGTGCTATAACATTCCGGTTTTAGAGACAATAGTAACGGAGCCACTTAGTCGTGCCCTTTACCTTTTCCCAACAAAAGCTTTGGCTCAAGACCAGTTGCGTGGACTCAGAGAACTATTTTGTCCCGAGCTCCTTGCGGCGGAGGAATTTACCACCTTTGATGGCGATACCCCTCAGACTGAGCGGGCTGACATCAGGCGGCGAGCCAGGGTAATACTTACCAACCCAGATATGCTCCATGTCGGCATATTGCCCAATCACCCATCTTGGTTAAGGCTATTTAAGCACTTGAGGTATGTGGTAATTGATGAAGCCCATATCTACCGGGGCGTTTTTGGCTCTCACGTCGCTTGTGTCTTGCGTCGTTTGCGCCGTCTGTGTCAATTGTATGGTTCAAACCCCCAATTCATCTGCTGTTCAGCTACCATAGCTAACCCCGGTGAGCATGCGGAAAAGCTGGTAGGCTTACCCTTTGAGGTAGTTGATAATGATGGCTCTCCTCATGGTGATAAGGATTTTGTCTTCTGGAATCCTCCAATTATGGATGAGGCTAAGAGTGTTCGGCGCAGTGCTAACATGGAAGCAACGAACTTGTTTACCGAGCTGGTGAGCAGTGGAATCCGCAGTCTAACCTTTGCTCGTACTCGCCGGCTAACTGAGCTTATTTATACCTACTCAAGGCGGAGATTAGCTGAACTTAGCCCAGAACTGGCAAAACTAATTAAGCCCTATCGGGCTGGTTACCTGCCCCAAGATCGGCGTCAAATAGAACAGGAGTTCTTTTCCGGTCAGCTTCTGGGAGTGGTGGCTACCACAGCTTTAGAACTGGGTATAGATATCGGTGACCTGGAAGCTACCGTACTTACTGGCTATCCGGGGAGCATTGCCAGCACCTGGCAGCAGGCGGGTAGGAGTGGGCGAGGTACAGCCGGGTCTCTAAGTTTTCTTATCGGTTTGGAAAACCCTCTGGACCAGTATTTTATGCATCACCCTGACTTTTTTTTCCAGAAAAGCTTTGAGAATGTCCTAATTAACCCCGGTAACCCCTATATTTCAAGAGCCCATCTGTTATGCGCTGCCTGGGAATTACCACTAAACAGCTATGATGAAAAATATTTTGGTTCTACCTTAAGCCAGGAAAAGTCAGAGTTGGAAGGACATGGATTACTTAAGGAGCGCAAAGGTAAATGGTATCTGTCGCCTCGCATCGCCTACCCGGCTCAAGACATTAATATTCGTTCCATCTCCAGGGATAATTTTACTCTTATTAATGCCTTAACTGACTCGTTACTGGAAACTGTGGAGGCTAGTGTTGCCTTTTCTCAGGTGCATCCTGGTGCTATCTACCTCCATCAGGGAGACAGTTATTTGGTTACTGAGCTTGATCTGGCTAACCGCATTGTCTATGCAGAGCCGACTACTGCCCCTTACTATACCCAGGCTGATGAGCTCACCGATTTACACATTATCCAGGTAACCCGCAGTAAGAGTTGCGGACAAGTACAAGTTTACTTAGGCAAGGTAGAAGTTACTACTAATGTGGTTGGCTTCAAGAAGAAAGTGCAATTTACTGAGAAAGTAATTGGTGAGGAGCTCCTTAACCTGCCCACTGAGCATTTTTCTACGGTTGCCCTATGGTTTGATCTGCCAGCTGAGGTTATGCATCGGCTGGTTGCAACTAAATTAGACCTCGCTGGTGGGTTACACGCTGCCGAGCATGCCGCTATCGCTATCCTCCCCTTGTTTGCCCTTTGCGACCGTAATGATATTGGTGGCGTCTCTACCCCCTCACACCCCGATACTGGGAGAGCCCAGATATTTATCTATGATGCCTATCCCGGCGGCGTTGGCATTGCCGAGAAAGGCTTTGACTTGGTAGAGGAACTGTGGCAAGCTACACTGATAGCCATTACGGAGTGTCCCTGTCATGAGGGTTGCCCTAGCTGCATCCAGTCGCCAAAGTGTGGCAACAATAATAAACCTCTGGATAAAAAGGCAGCTCAGATGCTGCTTAAGGGACTACTCAATTTCTCGGAGGAATAATGATTGAAATAGGTATAGATCCCATTGCCTTCTTAGGCATCAGATGGTATGGCATCATGATTGCCCTGGCGATATTGGTAATAGTTTTGTGGCTGTTACGACAGGTGAGAAGGGGGGCTAATCTTTCTTATGATACTGTGGTTACCGCAGCGCTGGTGGGTATTCCCTCCGGCATAATATTTTCAAGGTTACTCCACGTTGTGGATATGTGGGACTTTTACAGTCAGAACCCTGGGCAGATAATTGGTGCTTCAGGTCTATCTGCCTATGGTGCTGTTTTAGGTGCTGCCCTGGGTATTTGGATTTACAGCAGGTTCAGTAGGCTTAAGTTTGGTTATTTTGCTGATTTAGCAGCACCAGCTATAATACTGGCTCAGGCTATAGGCAGGGTAGGTTGCACCATAAATGGCTGTTGTTATGGAATACAAACCTCCTTACCCTGGGGTGTGGTCTATACCCATCCTGATAGCCTCGCCCCTCTCGGGATAGCAACTCATCCCGTAACGGTTTATGAGCTTATATATAATTTAATAGTTTTTGGAGTGTTACTCAAATTAAGGGGGCGGTTCAAACCTGATGGCTCATTATTTCTTATCTACCTTAGTCTATATTCATTATGGCGGGTTGGCACTGATTTCCTGCGTGAGGGAACGTCCTTCCTCTTTGGTTTACATCAGGCCCAGGTCATAGGCATAATAGTATTAGCCATCACTATCCCCGTACTGGCTTACCGGACACGGTGGGTGTCAGCGGAGGGGAAGTGAGATGAAATAAGGAGGTACAAAAATGGATTTAATCGTTCTAGTAATTATTGTCTGGGTGGGCTGCTTCTTAGTGGTAGCGGTAGATTCGGTAATGCGTGGCATTAGTCCCGTATTCTGGCGTTCGGCTGCCCTCTTTGGTGGTCCATTTGCGCTACTGGCCTACAGCTTAATTCGCGAGCGAGAAAGTAACCGGTAAAAGTGCTCGCCATCCTCCAGGGGCTTACGGTACACAACAGACAAAGGGAGAGAGCTGCTGGCCGGAAAGATAGAATTTCTACCAGGGCTTCTGTTCTGTCTGTTAGATGAACAACCTGGCTTTTTGTCAGGATGGTAAATCATGTAGAAAGCAAGATATTAAATAAAAAGGGGAAGGCAATGAACAGCAAAAAAACAAAGGAACTTCTCAGGTGGGACCGGGAGCATATTGTACATGGCAGATGGCCTATTGGCGAAAACAACGGCATAGTAACTGATAAAAGTCATGGCATATACTTTCAAGATACGGAAGGAAAAGAATATATTGACGGAGCCTCTCAATTGCTTTGTGTCAATCTGGGTTACGGACAAAGAGAGATTATTGATGCAGTTTATAAAGAGATGAGAAAATTGCAATATAGTATGCTGTTTCATGGGTTTTCAAATGTAGCGAGTATAGAATGTGGCCAGAAGCTAAGTGAGTTAGTCCCGCAGGGGTTAGACCATTTTAGCTTTACCACCGGCGGTTCAGAGAGCATAGACTCTGCGCTTAAGCTGGCTCGTTTATACTGGCACGCTAAAGATAGGAGCAAGTATAAGATTATTAGCCTATATGATTCATACCATGGTATCACTGGCGGAGCACTTACTGCCACTGGTTCTGGCAGGGGGTCTTACGAGAGAGGTATAGGTCCGCTGATGCCTGGTTTTATTCATATACCTTCATATTACTGTTATCGCTGCATGTTTGGTCTAGAATACCCTCGCTGTAACATTCAGTGTGCCCGATTTCTGGCTGAAGTCATTGAGAAAGAGGGCTCAGACAACATAGCCGCCTTTATTGCCGAACCGGAGTTGGGCGTTGGGGGCATGATTGCTCCTCCGCCAGAGTATTGGCCGATAGTGAGTGAGATATGCACGAAGTATGAGGTGCTTCTCATTGCTGATGAGGTCATGACCGGCTTTGGTAGAACTGGGAAAATGTTTGCCATGGAACACTGGGGAGTTAAACCAGACATAATGGTTATGGCTAAAGGGATTACGGGTGCCTACATTCCGTTTGGAGCAGTAGCCTTTAGTGATGAAATATGGGGGACACTCAAGGGCAGAAATTTTGTTTCCTACACTTATACTGGACATCCGGCATGCGCTGCCGCAGCGATTAAAACGATGGAGATATATATAAGGGATAAGGTAGTTGAGAATGCAGACGAGGTCGGTAAATATGCCCTTGAGCGTCTCAGGCGGGATTTTGAACCACTTCCATGTGTAGGTGGTGTTAATGGACTTGGTCTGATGCTCGGCATTGAGATAGTAGCCGATAAAGCTACTAAGAAACCGTTTGAAGCAGAATTGAATGTAATGAAAAACTTACAATATCAGGCGCTGGAAAAGGGATTGTTTTTGCGTATGGCTGACATCAGGGGTACCCCGAGCGACAGAATTGTTTTTGCCCCACCTTTAGTAATTACTACCCAGGAGGTGGACAAAGCTTTGGATATCCTATATCCCCTGGTCGCCGGTCTTAAGTCGAGCTAGGTAGTAGAACAGCAGGAGATTTATGTTCAAGTCCTCTTCAGAATTTGGTTATAATCACTTAGGTAGCTAAGCAATTTATAGCCCGATCCCGTGTTATCTACCTTGCCGTCTTCGTCTTGCGCTTTTCCTTACTTTCAGGCGTGCAGCTTCCCCCTTGGACAGGAAATAGCGATGGGCTTTCGCCTCACGCAGAATTCCCTCCATCTGTATCCTTCTTTGGAAACGCCTCAACAAGGAATCTTGGGTTTCACCTTCTCGTATGTAGACTTCTAATGCCATAATACACCAACATATTCTAAGTTAAATTGGTGTTATCCGTTCAGTTTAATTTTACTGTAGCACTCACTACAATATACTGGTCTACCCTCACGGGGTTCGAAAGGCACTTCGGTTTCCTTGCCACACTCGGCGCATGTTGTTGGGAACATTTGTCGCCGGGGTCTGGGGCCGTAGCCACTACTTCCGTAACGCTCTGCCTTCCTTGCTTGACGACATGAGAGACAGCGTTTAGGCTCATTAGTATAGCCTCTAGAGGCAAAGAGTTCTTGTTCTTCAGCACTGAACACAAAGGTAGCTCCACAATCGGAACATTGGATCGACTTGTCCTCAAAACTCATAGGATGACCTCCTCTTTTCTAAGTGGTTGGTTAGAGTTACGGTCATCCAGCACTTGAGTAAAACTAAAATAATTTAACTTAGTTTGTGACAACCTAAACTGAAAACCACAGTAAATATTATACACTTTAAAATAACCGCTTTGCAAAAGGCGGTACAAACTTCCCCGTAAGAAAGATTGCCATGACCAAATCCGGGGAGTTTTGGTTTGTTTATAACTAACGATATGACTTATTGCTTACTGCAGCATGTCGCCCTAGCAAAAAGTAGTGTTGTCAGAGCAAATAGACTCCAGAAGAAGAAACTGAAGGTCATTATACCTTGGGCAGACCCTAATTATCGAGACACTGAAAAAAGTTCAAGATAATGGGAAAGGTTATTTGGTGTCTACGCACCATTGTTATTATAGCTTACTTAATCAGCGCTGGTGCGGAAACGCCACACGGCCACGATGCCGAAAACTACAGCGAAGCCGATGAGGGCTAACATCTCCGGAACTACGGCACCGAAGTCAGCGCCGAAGATCATCAATTTATTAAAGCCGGTGTTTGCCCAGCCGTGAGGACTTATCTTGGCAAGGGCCTGCATCCATTTGGGGAGGATGAAGAGGGGCCACCAGCAACCACCGAGGGGAGCCAGCACCAGTGAGGTGAGTACAGCTATAGAGCCGGCACTGCGCTGGGTCTTGACAATGGTAGCCAGCATAATGGCGAAGGCTGAGGACATAATCACCATCAGGATAGAGAGGATGATAACGGCAGCTGCAGACAGACCGAGGTCTATGTTGAAGGCCAAAATACCCACTACCCAGAATATCACTATCTGAATCAGACCCTTGGCGGCGATGCCGGCGAATATACCCCCCAGGATGGATTCCCGTCTCACCGAACTAGCCAGCAGCCGTTCCAGGGTATTATTCTGGCGCTCGCGCACTATCCTTTCAGCCGACATAGCAGCAGTAAAGAAAACAAACATCACCAGATAGCCAGAAAGAGTCCAGTTAGCCGGGTTATCTGCCTCTATCTCCCCCACCTTCTCTACCTCTAATTCTATGAAAGATCTACCTGTGGCTATACCTCCTTGCTCCAGGAAGATCTGCTGAATAACTTGTTCAATCTCATCCGTGTCACCGGGGGCGATTAGTCCCTGGTCTATTAGCAGTTCTACAGTGGCATTGATCACGACATACTGTGAGCTAACTTGGGAGGCAATAGATTGAGCCAACCCGTTGAGGGCAGCCCTGGTGTTAATGTCTTCAGGATTGGCTACTACTTCAAGCTGAGTTGCGCCGCCTGTTATTAACCTCTCGGTGAAATCTGCCGGAAAGGCTATGAAGCCGTCTAGTTCTTTATTCTCAACTGCCTGGTAAGCTGCGTCATAATCCTTAAGCCACACTATCTTCGGTTCGCCGGGCTTAAGTTGGAAGCCATCCTTGGTTTCCATAACCCCGATTATTTGGTAGCTCAGGCCATCTTCTACTTCCTGGGTCACCAGATTGAGCTCCAGTCTGGGATCCTCACTAAATCCGGCATTCATAGCACTGAACAGGATTATGAAAAGAAAAGGGAAAAGTATGGCGAAGAACAGGGCCTGACGGTCGGTAGCAAAGAGTTTCAACTCCTTCAAAGTGATGAACCAGATACGACTCAGGTGTTCCATAACTTCCTATCTACCCCCCGGCAAAACTCTGAATAAAATTCGGCTGAGGACCAGCCCGACTACGATAACCCCGGCCAGTACCCCTAGCTCTAGACCGACATCAGCCAGGGAGCCTCCTTGGGCTATTAGCGTATTTAAGGCATCGTTGGCATAGGTATTGATAGAAAACCTGCTGATGGTATACAGTACCGTGCCTTCAGGCATTTTGAAGAAAGTACCGCCCAGCATGACCATAGCCATAGTGAAGACACTGGCAATCCAGGTAGCCGCGTCTTCACTGCGGGCTATTGAGGCTATGATGAGTCCCAGAGCGCTGGCTGCGGCGGCGAAAATGAGGGCGATAACCAGAGCTTCAATAAAGGAAAAGGGAGTAAAAAGCTGAAAGACGATATAGGCCAGGACTAACAAAATAAGCGTCTGTACAAAGCCTCGGGAGACACTGGCCAGAAACTTGCCCATAAAAAGCTGCCCAACACTGAGCCGGGTGGTGAGCAGCCGTTCCAGGGTTCCTTTCCTGCGCTCCTCAACGATAGCCCTGGCGCTCAGGGTTACGGCAAAGAGGACAAACATGGTAACGATACCGGGCAGGAATTGGTTGACCGGGTCAGGGCTGCTGCCTACTGTTTCCTCCCTAACCCCCACGGTGGGATGCTCATGTTCCCGGTCCAGAAATTTCTGTACCGTAACTACTATACTTTCTTGTGAAATGCCCCTTCCCGCCAGGGTGTTACTAACTTGATTATAGACCTGAAATTCCTGGTTAATCTTCTCAGCCACGCTACGAACGATGCTGGCTACAATCTGACCCTCCTGCCCGCCATTGCCTCGCTGCTTAAAGACAAGTTGTGCAGGCTCTCCAGAAGCAAGCTTATTGGTGAAGCCTCCTGGTATATAGAGGACCATCAGTAGGTCAGATTTGTCTAATTTGGAATCTGCGTCCGATATAGAAAGCAACTCGACATCAAGATTATCAAGTTCGCCCAACTGCTCTAAAAAGAGAGCGGAGTAGGTGCCTCCCTGGTCTTCATTTACTATATAAGCAGTGCCGTGGAACATTGATTCTCCACCAAAGGCACCGTACATCAGAGCGAAGATGGCTATTGGCAGTAGTAGGCTAAAAGCCAGGTCAGCCTTGTCTTGCAGGTAGGTACGAACTTCCCGGAGGGCGACTATAAAGGCTCTATTCATAACTTATGCTAATCTCGGAGACTTCGGCCGGTTAGTTTCAAGAAAACGTCCTCCAGAGTTACCTGTTCCGGTGATCCAATCTGGCTCTTGAGTTGATATGGGGTGTCCATAGCAACTATCTGACCTCCATCGATGATGGCTACACGGCTGCAGAGACGGTCAGCCTCCTCCATATAATGGGTGGTATAGAGAATAGTCATCCCCTTGTCCCGCAGGCTCTCAATAGTTTCGTAGATTTTGTTCCGCGACTGAGGGTCTATGCCCACTGTGGGCTCATCCAGAAAGAGAAGCTGGGGATGACCCATAAGGGCAATAGCCAGGTTAATGCGCCGCTTCATACCTCCGGAGAACTTAGCTATCTTCCCCTTGGCTCTCTCCACCAGCCCCATCAGCTCCAGATAAGTCATAGCCTGAGCTCGTGCTTCCTTACCATTCAGTCCCGCCATCCGGCCAAAAAAGACCATATTATCAAGAGCGGAAAGGTCTTCGTAGAGGGCTAGCTCCTGAGGACAAACCCCAATGAGATTGCGAATGACATCGGCATCATCTCGTATGGAATAGCCGCCTATGGTGACATCGCCGATGTCCGGTTGTAGAACGGTAGACAACATGCGTATGGTAGTGGTCTTGCCGGCACCATTGGGTCCCAGCAAGCCGAAGATTTCACCCTTATCTATGGTGAAGGAAACACCATTAACGGCTTTATGTTCATTGAAGCTCTTGTGGAGGTCTTGTGCTACCAGAAATACTTCAGCCATAACCTCACCTCGTTGATTTCATTAGCACAATTATATACCCTCTGTCAAGACACCAAGAATCAATAATATGACGAATTGTGGCTCCATAGCTCAGCTAGTCGGGGCAAAATCGAGGATATTGAGTCTGAGTCTTTCCTCCCCACCCCATCGGTCTACTTCCAGGTTGTAGACAATATCAAGAGGTGAGGATACCTCTGCCAGATAGCTGCCTAATCTGAAACCTACCGCCTCCCATGTTGTACCACCCTGCCCCAGTTTCAGCCTCAGGTGATCTCCATTACCACCCATAGTGCGACAATCAAAAATCTCTACCCGGCGGCTGAGGAAGGTGGGTACTGGGTTACCCTGACCAAAGGGAGCTAGCTGTTGGATATTCTGGAAGGTATCTCCACCAAGTTCAGGCAGGGTAACCTCAGCCTCAATATCCAGGTGGGGTCGAAGGTCAACCCCGGCCAGCTGGGTGGTGGCTAGCTGGGAAAGGTGCTGTTTGAGACAAGCCAAATTCTTGGTGGGCAGGATAAAACCGGCTGCCTTAGAGTGTCCACCAAATTGGGTTAACAGGCGACTACACTGGTTTAGAGCGAGGATGATATTGAACTCCGGGATACTGCGACAACTACCACTACTTACCTGCTCGCCGATTCTGATAACAATAGCCGGACGGTAGAATTCCTCTGACAACCTACTGGCTACCAGCCCCACGATTCCACCAGGGTAATCTCTATCGCTGGCTACCAAAAGTGGCGAAATTCCCTCGGCTAATACTTGCTTCCTGGCTTTAGTTAAAACCTTGGTGGTTAATTGTTGCCGTTCCGCATTTTTTTGTTCCAGCCATACTGATAGCTCTTGCGCCTCCTGCGGTGAGTCTGTCATCAGCAAATTGTAGCTGGTCATAGCATGAGCCAACCTGCCCGCAGCATTTAACTGTGGAGCTATAACCCAGGAGATACTTTCTGAAGCAATGCTACCGATGTTTAATCTCGACCGGTTTATCATTTCCCTGATTCCAAGGCGGGGGGTGGCATTAATTAGCTTCAGTCCTTGCTTAACTAGGTATCTATTTTCCCCCAGTAGAGGCACCATATCAGCTACAGTTCCCAGGGCTACCAGGTCTATTAGTCCATCCAATTCCTTCTCTCTGCCCATACCCTGGAACAGAGCCTGAAGGAGCTTGAGGGCTACCCCAACACCGGCCAGTTCTAAGAAGGGA
>SDBV01010603.1_pt1 | contig 12049 bp, 7 predicted proteins | sample 2277081 | NCBI WGS metagenome assembly SDBV01 (sample SAMN10402039, study PRJNA504765) | marine sediment metagenome | isolation source: marine sediment core GS10_PC15, 223 cmbsf | place: Arctic Ocean: Southern Knipovich Ridge | collected 2010 | reverse complement strand
CTCTTTTCTTTTTGAAATCTTCAGAAAAATATCTGTTTCGTATAGCTTTGAGTTCTTCATTAAATACGCTATTTTTCATTTCTGTTAACCATTTTTTGGTCAACCTATTTCAGGCGAAGACTCGGGGGGTATAAAACATGAATGGGAGCCAAATTTGCATCTGGTTCCCATTCCACTTGTTAGCTACCGTAGTCGCTAATTCGCGCCAAGTTACTGTTATTATGACCGAAATACCCGACCGAAATCTTGTATTTCCTATTGCTACCCGACGAATCGGGTAACTTGCATCATCACTGTCCGAAGACAGAGAATATGCTCAACTGTTGGCAGCATCCACCGCGTTTTCAGGTACGCTACGGTCTCCGCTTGAATCTCAGGATGAACCTTTTACAACCCATCCTGTATTCCAGTCAACAGCCCGATCCGAAGATCGGGAGAACAGCATCAATACCTGGTTAGCTGTTCGCTTGACTCATATTCACGCGTCCGGGTTACCCCGGCGGCTTATGTTTCAACATTTAAAGAACTGAGTGGCCTTTTATCGCTCACTTGATGGGATCAAATGTATGTGGTTTATTGATTCACTCCAAATTAATTTGATCGAAGAATTGAACATTGAATGAACAAGAATTATTAACAAATAGTTAATAATGACGTCACACTGAATTGTATTTATTTATGTGTTAAACGGTTGCAGAATATCCTTCAAGAAACAACCTGTTGATAATGGTGTGGGGATTTTCAGAACAAGGATCCTGGAACAGGGTGATCGTAAGGTTGGATGATGTGCGGATTGTCAGGTTTGGCACCTGCCCGGGAAATGGCATTTGATATGGTATGGGCATGCAGTTTGCCTTCTTCAATGGGAAACAGGAGCTGACGGGCCTTACGTATGGATATATCACCTGTGATCCACCCGGACTCACCTTTTGGATCCAGAATCACCGGCATCCTTTTCTTTGTATTGTGGATCTTCTCCATCAGTGGATTGGCCCTTGTTGTTATGATGGTGAATGTGCTGATAGCCTCACCTACTGCGGGATCGATCCAGCTATCATATAACCCTGCAAATACAAAAGGAGCATCACTTTTTAACCGGATGTACCAGGGGATTCTTACTCCATTGACCAGTTGCCATTCAAAAAATCCGTGGGCAATAATACCACAACGTCTGTTTAGCAGAGGTTCCCGGAAAGATGGTTTCTCATGCAGGGATTCTGCCCTGGCATTGTATGTACCCTTTCTGATCTGTTCAGCTTTTTTTCGATCTTCTGCCCATGATGGGATCAAACCCCACTGCATCATTTGTATGTGATTTGGATCCTCCTGGGCGATTACCGGGATGATGGGATTACTGAAGGCCCTGTAGAAATAGCTGTAATCAAAATCATACAATGCCGATGTATCCACCGAAAACCTGCGCTCAATGGCTTTTCTGGTCATATGTACTTCAATGGTAAAACACATACAGAGGAAGTTAGAATGTTAGAATGTTAGATCGTTAGGACGTTAGGATGTTATAAAAAATACAAAGTTATAATGTTAAAAGTTAAACAATTCTGAATCATCATTTGTTAAGATTTCATATCCGGCACGGAATGGAAAAAAAAACAGAGACACTTCCCTATTTTCCCTTGAGCATATTTCTCTTTCCCGGAGAGGATATCCCACTGCGGATTTTTGAACCCCGCTATAAACAGCTTATTGAGGATGCGCGTACCAACGGCATCACATTTGCCATACCATTTGTGATTGACCGGGAGGTTCAGGAATTTGGATGTGAAGTGAAATTGAAAGAAGTGGTTGCAGAGAATCCAAGAGGCAGGATGGTGGTCACAGTGGAATCTGTAGCAATAGTGCAGATCATCAGTCTTAGCAGGCAACTTGAAGGCAAACTCTACGCAGGTGGTGAGATCAGGCGATTGCCCTGTTCTGATCCTGTGGAAAGCCAGGAACTTATTCATTTGATCGAGAATTACACAGATCAATTTGATACAGAATTTCTCAGTTGTTGCAATCATACCACCATCACCCATCAGGATATCATCACAGCACTCAATCTCTCTTCCGATGAAAAATACCGGTTTGTATGCATGCCGGATACGGAACAAAAAGAGGGTTACCTGACAGGACAACTTCGGTACCTGAAAATGATCCGAAACCAGGAAGCCCAGCTGGACAATGATTTTGGATTGAACTAGTCCCTCCTGCCCTCTCCGGGCATACTCAGTTTCAAACGGTCCATATCCTGTTTCAGACTGGCCACGGTCCTTACCAGCTGATTCTCCGGGATTACGGGTTCCGGGATCTCATGACTGATAAAGTGTACAAATTTCCATATCTCCCTGATCTCGATTACATTGATCTCATAGGGCTCATACAACGGATTCAAAGAATAGAGGATCAACATTCCATTCTGTTCAATCTGGTTTTCAACGATCTTAAAAACAATACCCTCATCCATGGTCAGAACAACGCAGGCTTCCCCCGTTTTTAATTCTTTCCAATTCAGCACATATTCACCGGTTACCCATGCTTTTTCGGGGATTGGAAGCATGGAGTCGCCCTGCAACTGAAAGGTCCTGTACTTTTTCTCTCCCGAGAGGAAAGGAAGCTGGAACACCTTCAATTCACTGATGTATTCCGGATCTGCAAAACCATTGGTGTAGCCTGCCTGGGCTTTGACCGGTACCAGTTCAATATTCTCTTTGTTAGCAGCATTGACCGTGGAAGCCAGCACCCGGAGGTTTCCTCCCCGCAAAAACACATCTTCTCCATGTTCCAGCTGACGAAACTGTGTTTCACTCAATTTCGCAAGATCCACCTTCAGCAATGTATCCACTGCAATATGGTAGAAGTCCGAAAACACCAGCAGTGCTTCAAGTCCGGGCTGTGCCACCCTGTTCTCATATCCGCTCAGTGTTGAGCGTTTCATCCGGAGTTGCTCTGCCACTTCATCCTGTGTTCTGTTTTTGCGCCTGCGCAGGAGTTTAATGTTTGAATCAAAATACATGTTAAAACAGCGTTTATTGTTGTGCGAAATATGAAATATGATTATATTGTAATCACGCAAATGATTATATTCTAATCAAAGATAGAAAAAATTTGAAAGTGAAAAAGTGAAAAAGTGAAAAAATGTCACCTGCGAAGCAGTCTGGCACTGTGAGCAAAGCGAACATATTATGATGGAGCGGAATATTGTGCATATGGATCTGGATACTTTTTTTGTATCTGTGGAGCGGTTAATAAACAGCAAGCTTGAGGGAAAACCTGTGATTATAGGGGGTATGTCGGACCGTGGGGTGGTTTCAAGCTGCAGTTATGAAGCAAGGCAGTTTGGTGTGCATTCGGCCATGCCCATGAAGATGGCACGGTCGCTCTGCAGTGAAGCCATTGTGATCCGGGGGGACATGGACGCTTACAGCCGGTACTCACGGATGGTCACCAAGATCATCGCCGAACAGGCTCCCGTGTATGAGAAGGCCTCCATTGATGAGCACTACCTGGATATCACGGGGATGGACCGTTTTTTCGGGTGCATGCAGTGGACCCGTGAATTGAGGCAATACATCATAAAAGAAACCGGTCTGCCCATTTCCTGTGGTCTTTCGGTCAACAAAACAGTCTCAAAGATCGCCACCGGGGAGGCCAAACCCAACGGGGAGATCGAGGTCCCGGAGAGGCAGGTGACAGGTTTCCTCTCTCCCCTTTCGATCCGGAAGATCCCCATGATCGGGAACCATACTTTTCACTTGCTGCGCTCCATGGGGATCTCCACCATTGGCACCCTGGGGCAAATTCCCATGGAGATGATGAACAGCCTGCTGGGGAAAAATGGCATCGTGATCTGGAAAAAGGCCAATGGCATTGATTCCACCCCCGTGGTTCAATATTCTGAAAGAAAATCCATCGGGAGTGAGCGAACTTTTCAGCGGGATACCATGGATGTGGAGGGACTGCACGACCTGCTCACCTCCATGGTAGAAAAACTGGCCTTCCAGTTGCGCAAGGAAGAGAAGCTCACCTCCTGTATCACGGTGAAGATCCGTTATTCCAATTTTGATACCCACACCCTGCAGAAGCGGGTTCAATATACCTCTTTTGACCATGTACTGATGCCCATTGCAAGGGAACTGTTCGACCGGCTTTATCGGCGGCGCATGCTGATCCGGCTTGTGGGAGTCAGGTTTTCCGGGCTGATCCGCGGGGTACAGCAGCTGAACATGTTCGAAGATACCTCGGAGATGGTCCGCCTCTACATGGCTGTGGATAAGCTGCGCAAACGCTATGGATCCGATTCGGTGAAAAGGGCCAGTGGCATACAGCTTCACGACCTGGAAGAGCGGGAAGAGGCAGCAGGACAACAGAAAGCCGTTCCTTCCCCGGAAAAACGGCAGCAGATCGATAACCTGAAGAACAGGCGGTGGAGATATTGGTATAGGTGAAAAGTTAGGGGAGTTAGGATAACCGAAGAACCCTAACCTCATTGACTCTACTAACGCTTGCGAAGCAAGTATATTAACGTTCGCGCAGCGAACATGTTAACACGAGTATAACGAGTGTACTTAAACAACCATTCATATTATAGCCTGAGGTATGGAACCATGGCAATGGAAACACTGGTGGGGGAAGCGGCCAGGCTGGGTATTGAAGCACTGGCGCTGACCGACATCAACAATTCCACGGGCATGGTGGATTTCGTGAAAGCCTGCAATGAGCATGGGGTCCACCCCATCGCCGGGATCGAATACCGCAACGGGGACCGGTACCTCTATACGGGAATTGCGCGAAATCCCAATGGTTTCAGGGAACTGAATGATTTTCTTTCCTACCACAATGAGTCGGGGCTTCCGCTGCCGGAGCGGGCACCTCCACTGGATGATGTGTGGTTTATATACGATTTTGATCATTTCCCGAAAAGAAAGTTGCGCGACCAGGAGTTGATCGGGGTGCGGCCGGGCGAAGTGAACAGGATCCTTACTTCCCGGTGGAGTTCAGACCATTCCAGGCTGGTTGTCCGTCATCCCGTGACCTTTCTTCATCAGAAAGATCATGCATTGCACCGGCACCTGAGAGCCATCGATCACAACATTCTGTTAAGCCAGCTTAAGCCACACCAGGTAGCCATGGAGAGCGATGTGTTGCTGTCGCCGGACCTGCTCCGCTGTGCCTATGACGATTATCCCGGGATACTAAGGAACAGTGAGAGGATATTGAAAGATTGCTGGATGGGGTTTGATTTTACCACAGTGAAGAACAAACAGACCTTCACAGGAACACGCTATGATGATAAGATCCTGCTGGAGAAACTGACCATGGAGGGAATGGAATACCGCTACGGGCGTGGTAACAGGGAAGCTGTGAGGCGGATCAGACATGAGCTGGAGATCATTGACAGGCTCGGTTTCTCCTCCTATTTCCTGATCACCTGGGACGTGATCAGGTACTCCATGTCACGGGGTTTCTACCACGTGGGAAGGGGCAGTGGTGCCAATTCCATCGCAGCATATTGTTTACGGATCACCGATGTGGATCCCATTGATCTGGATCTCTACTTTGAACGCTTTATCAATCCCAAACGAACCAGTCCTCCCGATTTTGACATCGATTTTTCATGGAAGGAACGGGACCAGGTGCTGGACTATATATTCAAAAGATACGGACGGAAGCATACAGCGCTCATCGGAACCATTTCCACTTTTCGCGATCGCTCCATCTTCCGGGAACTGGGCAAGGTGTACGGCCTGCCCAAAGAAGAAATTGACATGCTGGTGAAGGAACCCGATAGCAATCTGAATGAGAATCATGTGACACGGCATATCTATGAAGCGGGAAGCCAGTTGATGGATTTCCCCAACCTGAGAAGCATCCATGCGGGGGGTGTGCTTATATCCGAAGAGCCACTCACCGCGTATACGGCACTTGATCTGCCCCCCAAAGGTTTCCTCACCACCCAGTTTGACATGTACGTGGCAGAAACCCTGGGTTTTGAGAAACTGGATATCCTCAGTCAGCGCGGAATCGGACACATCAAAGAGTGTGCTGAGATCGTTCAGCGCAACAGGGGCATCAGGGTGGATGTACACAGGGTGAATGATTTCAAGAAGGATACGACAGTACTGAAACAATTGAAATCGGGAGAGACCATCGGATGTTTTTATATTGAAAGTCCGGCCATGCGCGGATTACTCTCAAAACTTAGGTGTGACAGTTACCGCACCCTGGTGGCGGCCAGCTCCATCATCCGGCCAGGTGTGGCACAATCGGGCATGATGCGCGAGTACATTCACAGGTTTCATCATCCCGGTGACTTTGAATACCTGCACCCCATCATGGAGAAGCATCTGAATGAAACTTTCGGGGTGATGGTTTACCAGGAAGATGTGATCAAGATCTGTCACCACTTTGCAGGGCTGGACCTCGCCGATGCGGATGTGCTGCGCCGGGCCATGAGTGGCAAATACAGGTCAAGGAAGGAGTTTGATCGCATTGCCCGGCGCTTCTTTGACAATTGCCGCGACCGCGGATATCCGGATAAGCTGACCGGTGAAGTTTGGAGACAGATCAGTTCATTTGCCGGATACTCATTTTCCAAGGCTCATTCTGCATCCTTTGCCGTAGAGAGCTTCCAGTCGCTCTACCTGAAGACCCATTTTCCCCTGGAATTCATGACCGCAGTCATCAATAATTTTGGTGGGTTTTACCAAACCTGGGTCTATTTCAATGAAGCCATGCGCTGGGGGGCCACCATCCATCTGCCCTGTGTCAACCGGAGTGAATTTAAAACTTCCATTACCGGGAAAGATATTTTTATCGGGTTCATACACCTCCAGAACCTGGAGCAGCAAACGACCGGAATGATCATTGACGAAAGAATGGATCATGGTGACTACAAAAGCCTGGAGGATTTTCTTCAGCGTGTTCCCATCGGACTTGAACAGGTGGTAATCCTGTTAAGGATCAATGCACTTCGCTTTACCGGGAAGAGCAAAAAAGAGTTGTTGTGGGATGCACACCTGATCCTTGGAAACCAGAAGAAGAAGGATCCCATGCGCGAGCTCTTCCCCGTTCAAAAACGGGAATTCATTCTTCCCGAGTTGGAACAGACCGCACTGGAAAACGCTTATGATGAGCTGGAGATTCTTGGTTTTTCTGTCACCATTCCTTCTTTCGAATTGCTTCAAACCTCTTTTCGAGGCCAGATCCTGGCCCGCCATATGCTGAAACATGTGGGCAAGAAGGTTCGCATGCTGGGAAACCTTGTGACCGTGAAGCACGTGCGCACAAAGCGCAAACAGTGGATGAACTTCGGCACATTCCTGGATACCGAAGGTGAGTTTTTTGACGTGGTAAATTTTCCCGATTCCCTGAAACGATATCCATACAAAGGGAAGGGCATTTACCTTGTATTCGGGAAGATCACCGAGGAAACCGGCTTTCCGGGCATGACGGTGGAAAAGATGGCCAAACTGCCCTACAAACCCGACCCCAGGTATTGATCAATGATCCAGGCGCCGGATATTTATCACCCCCTTAACCTTCTTCAATTTGCGGATCAGCGCTTCAAGATGCTGTGTGTCTTTTACAAAGAGGGTAATGCTTCCTTCAAACATGCCATCATTGGAATCAATGGAAATAGAGCGCATATTAACCTGGAGATCCTTTGAGATCACATCCGAAACATTGCTCACAATACCCAAGGCGTCCACACCGGTAATTTGCAGGGTAACCGGGAAGAATGCGTCCTTCTCCACATTGGTCCACCGGGCCTTAACCACCCTGTAGCCGAACCGGGACAGCAACTGCTGGGCATTGGGACAATTCATTCTGTGAATGGAAATCCCGGAACCAATGGTTACAAATCCGAAAACCGAATCGCCATGGATGGGAGTGCAACATTTGGCCAGTTTATATTCCACATTGGCCAGCTTCTCATCAATCACAAGAAAATCGCCTGACTCAGGTGCGGCTGAGCCAGGCAGTTTATCAACAGCACCCTCCCCTATCTTACCGGGCTTGGTTACCACCGGTTTGCCGCTGCTACTCAGTAATTCCTTAATTTGAAGCAGATCAATCTTTTGCGTGGCCACATCGTAATAAAGATCGATGGCATCCCTGTATTTGAAATGCTGAATGGTCCTTCTCACACTGCTGTCATCAAAATCTATCTTCCAGTTCCTGAACCTCCTTTTAAGGATCTCTTTGCCCTGTTCGGATTCTTTCAGTTTCGACTCCTTCAGGGCCTGCTTGATCTTGCCTTTGGCTTTTGAGGTAACTACAAAGTTCAGCCAGTCCACCTTGGGTTTCTGGTTCTTTGATCGCAATACTTCCACTTTATCACCATTCTGAAGCGTGTAGCGAATGGGCACATTTTTGCCGTTCACCTTTGCACCCACACATGAATATCCCACATCCGTATGGATATCAAAAGCAAAATCCAGGACCGTGGCATTCTCAGCAAATTTCTTAAGGTCCCCATTGGGGGTAAATACAAAAATTTCCTTGCTGAACTGGCTCAGTTTCAAGTCCTCGATCAAATTATCAGCATCAATATCAGCGCTGGCCATAGCGTCACGAACTTTTTCGATCCACTGGTCAATTCCGGCCTGTCCTTTGATACCCTTATACTTCCAGTGTGCAGCCAGCCCTTTTTCAGCTATCTCGTTCATCCGTTTGCTCCTGATCTGAACCTCGACCCAATCACCTCCGGGAACAACAACAGTGGTATGCAAAGATTCATACCCGTTAGACTTTGGTGCGGAAATCCAGTCCCGCAGCCTCTCCGGATTGGGTTGATAATGATCAGTAATTATGGAATAGGCCCGCCAGCAGGCTGCTTTTTCCTTTTTTAGCGGTGTATCAATGATAACACGTATGGCAAATTTGTCAAACACTTCCTCAAAGTCAACGTTTTGCTTACGCATCTTGCGCCATATGGATGAGATGGCTTTTGGCCTGCCCTTGATCTCTACCGTAAATTTTTCTTTTTCCAGGTCATCACGGATGGGTGAAATAAACTCCCTCATAAACTTGTTCCTGCGTGTTGTGGAAGCCTTAAGCTTTTCAGCAATGGTCTGGTAGGCATCCTTGTCAAGTACACTCATGGAGATATCCTCCATCTCCGACATGATATTGTAAAGGCCAAGCCTGTGTGCGAGGGGTGAATAGATGAACTTGGCCTCGCAGGCAAGTGTAATTTGTTCCTTTTCCAGGATCAGGTCCATCTGCCGCATCAGGTTCAACCTTTCAGCAATCTTTACAAGGATTACGCGAAAATCAGTGGCAAGGGTGAGGATCAGATTTCGCATATTCTCGGACTGACCCGTGGATGTTGTGGTATCCAGGGTGCTTATCTTCAGTAGCTCTTCGACAATAGCAGCAGTACGATCACCCACATCTTTCCTTACCAGTTCCAACCGGATTGCGTTCAATTCAACACAATGCAGGATCAACGTAGCTGAAACGCCAAGGGCATCCAATCCAAGTTCTTTCACAGTCATCCTGGCCAGGCGGGTGGAATATTCGACGGGATGAACTCCAAAAAGGGTTTGTTCTTCTATGGAATTGGATACAATGAAATCAAACGATTTTCTTATGAGCACCATGGAATCCCTGTCATACTCATCCCTGCAGGTCCGGACCAGTCCCCTGAACTGGCTCAGGATGATTTTCCGAAAAGGTTTGGAAAATTTCTTCAGTGTCTCCATGCTTCAAGATCACATGTTAAAAATACTCAAATTATGCAGGGAAATACAATTTCAAAAACGGAACCCTCCCCGGGTTTACTGGTAATGCTTAATTTTCCCTTATGGATGGATGTAAATTCCCGTACCAGGGTTAATCCTATCCCGGCACCTTTTTCGTTGGCAGTCCCCCTCCGTGTAAACCCTCCATTGTGAGCAACCTTATTGATCTGTTCAACAGTCATGCCGATCCCCTGATCCGCCACCATGAGATGTACCTGGTCATTCGCTCTCTTTAGAGTGATCGTTATGGTACCCCCTTTGTTTGAAAACTTGATGGCATTGGAGACCAGGTTCCTGATAATGATCTCCATCATAATGCGGTCCGCCTGGCATATGATTGGCCCATCGGCACACTGTTCAATAGTCAGATCTTTGTGTCGGGCAGTTTCATCAAACAAGGAAATGGAACTTACAATGAGGGTATTCAGGTTGATTTCTTCGGGATGAAAATAAGATTTGTTTTCTTCCAACCGTGACCAGTGAAGCAGGTTTTCAAGCAGTTCCAGGGAATAAGATGCAGAATGTTTGAGGTGACCCAGCAGCTTTTTTCCATCAATTTCCGGGTTGTCAACCCCTTCGATCCGGTGAAGCACTTCGATGGCAGTCAGCTGATTACCTAAGGTCCCCCTGAGATCATGGGCAATGATTGACATCATCCGGTCTTTGGTCTTGTTGAGTGCGTCCAGTGTAAGGTTCTGTTTCGTAATCACCAGGTTCTTCTCTTCCAGTTTTAACGATGACAGTCTCAGTCTTCGGAGAAAATAGACAACCAGCATCAATCCTGCTGCAAGTACAAGAGTAAAACCAATGATGCTCCAGAGAAAGGCATTTCTTTTTTTCATTAATTCCGCAGTCAGATTTGACTGTAAGCGGAGATTCTCATTCTCCTTTTTCAGCACTTTTGCCCTGTGTCTGAATTCCATCTCCATAACCGCTTTGGAGGTGGCCTCATCAATTAAACCATCTTCATATTTTTGATGCTGTTTGGCAAACTGATATGCTGACCGGAAATCGCCCATGGCTACCGCTATCTCTCTTTTAATGCCAAAACTCCGGGCAATGTGTTCAAGTACACCGATTTCCATTGCTAATTCAAGCGCCATATCTGCTATTTTCCGGGCTTCAGTATATTGCCGTCTTTTCAGCAGAACTGAACCGATTCCGATGTAGCACCGGACAAGGCCCTCCTGGTCACCCAGTCGTTCTTTTTCCGGAATCGCGGTGTTGAACAGATCGATGGCCCTATCATATTGCTCAAGAACATAATGGATCTCGGCCATGTGAATGTAACAGTTGGAAATAGTTCGTTCATCACCCAGCTCCTTTTTAATGGTCATTCCCCTCTGCACATATTCCAGTCCCAGGTCTGGCTCACCCATGTCCGCATAATTGGTTCCGATATTTATCAGGCAATTGGATATCTGGATCCTGTCGTTGATGCGTTCGCTCACATCGAGGGATCGCCTGTATAAATCAAGTGCCTCCCTGTGGTTGTTGCATTTATTCTGAACCACACCTAAATTTGACAGGCAAAGCGCAATATTCTTTGGGCTGTTTTCCCTTTCAGCGATCGCCAGAGCCAATTGAAAATATTCCAGTGACCGTTCATAGCTGCCAAGGTAAACAAACACATTTCCCATGTTAATATAGGCCTTTGCAATATCCATGGCATCTTTCTCCATATCCAGGTATTGTACCGATTCATCATACACTGAGAGTGCCTCTACATAGTTTCCCCTGTTCTTGTAAATAATACCCATGTTGTTCAGGCATCGACTGATCCCTTTCACCATATTGTGTCTTCTGTAGAAATCAAGCGCACTGTTATAATGATTCATCGCCTGGGTATATTCTGCCATGAACAGGTAAACGTTCCCTTTATCCTTCAGGGTTTCAAAATAGCCTATATCATCGTCTGCCTCGGAGTAATAAGCAAGTGCCCTGTCGTAATTCAATATGGCCAACCTGTAAGATCCATGGTATGAATGCATCTCTCCCAGAATTTCATAGTATCGTCCCATTCCCTTCGCATCATCAATCCTCATGGCAATGATTTTCCCGTTTTCAAGGTATTCCAGGGCGGTGATCGTATCGGTTGCTTTGAATTCCGAAGCGATATCGAACATGATCCGGCTGCGGATGGAATCATGGACCTGCTCACTAAGCCGGGTCAGAAGGCTATCGACCTTGTACATATTCTGTCCATAATCCGGAAATACCTGGAAACAAAGAAGAAAAAAGAAAAGAATGCGGGGTTTTAACATACCAGGCCATTTAATGCGGGTTAAAAATAAGAATTTTTA
>SDBV01010602.1_pt1 | contig 12050 bp, 9 predicted proteins | sample 2277081 | NCBI WGS metagenome assembly SDBV01 (sample SAMN10402039, study PRJNA504765) | marine sediment metagenome | isolation source: marine sediment core GS10_PC15, 223 cmbsf | place: Arctic Ocean: Southern Knipovich Ridge | collected 2010 | reverse complement strand
GCGACCCCGCCAGAACGCTGTAAGTTCCATAACTATATGGCTTTAGTGCACCTTCGCCACGTGGATAACTTCGTCACAAGAAGGCCTTGATTAGGGTAAATACCCCAACGTTTTCCGGGCGAATAAAGACAGTTCCGCCAGCCTAGAAAGCCTGTCGACACGCTACGAGAAAAAAATATTATTTTCAAAATAAATCTTTGGGAGGGGCGAAAAATATGAATCGGTTCGTGACTTTTGGGCGTTTTTGAAATGATTCCATCAAACGGGCAAGCGATGGAAAAACATACGAAGAGCATAATAGGAGGGCCCAGAACTCCAGGCCCCGAGTCCTATCTGGACGTGTTGCCGACGATTTCCCACGCCGACCACGTGTTGGTGCTTGCAATGAGGATTTTCCAGGCGTTGCACCCGATGCGGCTCGTTTTCCGGTCTTGTGGACCTCTTCCCGCCGATCAGTACCGGCCCCTTGTCACGCTGGGATCTGAAGAGGTTCATGAGAGCCACAGAGGGGGGGCGATCACAACCCGGCTGTCATCCTGGACGTATTTGTCAGTCAAAGTCGTACATTTTTTGGCCGGGAGCGTTATGAATCCATGCGGCTACTTCACGGGGGCAGTTGAGTTTGGTAATGTCATGATGTGGTGGGCATGACCGACTTGATTCTTTGCACCGAGGGAGATAGCTGTCCATTTTCCAGAAGAATCTGAGGAACGGGCCTTCTCTTGCCCGGTGATATCGCGCACCTATGTGGAGCATGAGCCGAACCGATTACGTGAACGAACTGAAGCATGCATTTGGCCGATGCCAAATATAATAACGTTTAAGGAACGAGCAAGTTATGCCCGCGACTACTTCTCCACCCCCCGAACAAGGCCAACTCGTCAGTGTTCGGTCCCGCTATTGGATCGTCAACGAGATTGCCCCGAGCACGTTGCCGCACGACCCTGTGCGTCCCAGTTTTGACGGTGGCCAGAATCTTCTCACGTTGTCGTCGGTCGAGGACGATGGCCTGGGCGAAGAACTCCAAGTCGTCTGGGAGCTTGAGCCGGGGGCGACAGTCATCGAAAAAGTGGCCCTGCCCGACCCTACCGGCTTTGACTCTCCAGATCGTCTGGATGCGTTTCTTGACGCAGTGAGATGGGGTGCCGCATCCACCGCCGATGTACGAAACATCCAGACCCCATTCCGGTCCGGCATCGACATCTAGGACTATCAACTCGATCCTGTGGTCCGTGCGATCCAGATGCCCAGGGTGAACCTGCTGGTGGCCGATGACGTGGGGCTTGGCAAGACGATCGAAGCCGGGATGGTGGCCCTCGAACTCATCATCCGTCACCGTGCCCGCAAGATCCTGATCGTTTGCCCGGCATCGCTTCAAGTCCAGTGGAAGGAGCAAATGCGGGACAAGTTCGGCTTGGACTTCCGCATCGTGGACAGCAACTTAATGGGGGAACTCCGTCGCAAGCGAGGCATCCATGTCAATCCATGGAATCACTTCCCTCGACTCATCACCTCCATCGATTTTTTGAAAAGAGAACGACCGCTACGACTGTTCCGAGAGATTCTGCCAGGGCCGGATGACCAACTCTATCCCCGGAAATTCGACTTACTCATCTGCGATGAGGTGCATAACTGTGCCCCATCGGGCCGGGGCAAGTACGCAACGGACTCAATGCGGACGCAAGCACTTCGGCTCTTGGCTCCTCACTTCGAGCATAAACTGTTCCTTACAGCAACGCCACACAACGGATATCCTGAGAGTTTCTCGGCACTGCTCGAACTTCTTGACAATCAGCGTTTCGCCAGAGGAACACCGCCTGACCGAAAACAACTAGACGTGGTGATGGTTCGCCGCATGAAGTCCGAACTGCCGCCTAAATGGGACGGCTCACCGCGATTCCCCGAGCGAAAACTGAAACCCTTGGAAGTCGCTTATACCGACCGGGAGAGAGACATTCATGCCTGCCTGAAAGAATACACCGCCCTACGAACAGAACGAGCCCGAGACAACACCGAGTCGATGGCAACCAACTTTGTGTTGAAGATGCTCAAGAAGCGGCTCTTCTCAAGCCCAGCCGCATTCGCCGCTACGCTTGGGCGGCACGAAAAGTCGCTGCAAACGGCCAAGCGGGGTAAGGCAATTCGCAAACCATCCTTCGGCGTTCTCAAGCAAGGGATTGATCGGACGACAGAGGAGTATGCCAACGACGTTGAGTACGATGAGGCCACTGCCGATGCAGTGGACGCCGCCAGCCGGTTGTTCTCCGAACCCACCGGCGAGGAGCTTGCCCTGCTGAAAAAGATGAAAGAATGGGCGTCAGACGCAGCGGCTCAACAGGACTCGAAGGTCCGTAAGTTGGTTGCATGGCTGAAGCATAACATCCGGCCAAACGGCAAGTGGTCGAACGAACGAGTCATCATTTTCACCGAGTATCGAGCCACGCAGAAGTGGCTCCAGGACGTTTTCTCGACTGAAAAGTTCACCGGCGGCGACCGCTTGATGACAATGTATGGCGGTATGGACTCAAAGGATCGAGAGGCCGTCAAATCTGCTTTTCAGACTTCGCCTGAGAACAGTCCCGTGCGAATCCTGCTTGCCACAGATGCGGCATCCGAGGGGCTGGACCTCCAGAACTTCTGCTCTAAGCTCATTCACTATGAGATTCCCTGGAACCCGAACCGCATGGAACAACGCAATGGACGTGTTGACCGCTACGGGCAGGAAGCCGACAAAGTTCTGGTCTATCACTTCGTTGCCGAGGGCTACCAAGAATGTCAAGCCACTGCCTTCTCGACATCCGCCGCCGACCTAAACGCCGACTTGGAGTTCCTCATGTGGATCGCTCAAAAGGTCGAGACGATACGCGAAGATCTTGGCAGCTACGGAAACGTTATTGCCGATGATGTCGAGGCAGCAATGTTGGGCCGAGGATACAGTCTCGGCGGCATGGCCCAAGCCGACAAGAAGGTCGAGCCGGTTCGCAAGATACTCAAGTTCGAGCGGGACTTGGCAAAACGGGTCAAGGAACTCCTGGAACAATACCACGAGACGCAGCGAGAACTGCGGCTTTCTCCTGCAAACATCCAGAAGGTTGTACAAATAGCCCTTAACGTGGCCGGGCAGCCTGCTCTTATTCCGATGGACGGAAAGGCCATCTTCCGGGTTCCCGCGTTGAAGGGGAGTTGGGCGGCCTGTTCCGAGGGCCTCGAACATCCGCACACCCATGAAGTCCGTCCCGTCACTTTCGACAATGCCGTAGCCAAGGGGCGGGAGCGGGCCGACGTGGTGCTGGTTCATCTCAACCACCGCCTCGTGCAGATGGGTTTGCGATTGCTACGTGCCGAAGTGTGGGCAGGTGAGGGTCGCAAGCGACTGCATCGAATCACCGCACGAGTCGTGCCCGACCAGACGCTGCAAACCCCGGCAGTCATCGCCCATGCCCGTCTTGTAGTGATCGGCGGCGACAGTCATCGACTCCACGAGGAAATCATCACGGCCGGGGGCGTTATCAAGGAAGGGCGTTTCTCCCGGATGAACGTTGGACAAGTCGAAGAGGCTGTGGTGGCGGCAAAGGACGAGGAACCGGCTAAAGCCATGAAGGACCAGCTTCTGGGGATGTGGGACACGCTGGCTCCATCGCTCCAACAATCCCTGACTGCCCGCATGAAGGACCGCACTAAAGGCTTGCAGAACAAATTGAGCGAGAGAGCGGACAAGGAAGCTGGCGACATTGAGGCCATCCTCACAGAACTCAAGCGGGCAATCGAAGCCGAATTGAACGACCCTGAATACATGCAACTCGAATTGCCCGGCATGGCGGACCCGGAGAAAGAGCAGTTTGAGTTCAACAAGGCGGCACTCCGAGATAGAGTGCGAGCGATACCCGAAGAGATTGAGAGAGAAACGACGGCCATCCGGGCAAGATATGAAGACCCCCAGTCCCGGATGTTCCCGGTGGCGGTGACGTTCTTGGTGCCTGAGAGGATGGCAAGGGGATAACACGAATGCTGCCAATACCCGAAAACATAATCCAGGCTTTTGCGGAAGTATTTGCATCCGGTCGCAACGGGTTGTCGCTCGCTGAAATCGGTGAGTTCTTCAAGCCGTATCAAACGAGTGTCCCTTCATCGGTTGGCACTCCGGGTCTAACGAAACCTATTTACTTTCAGCAGTGCGTACTGAGCCTGACCCCTGCGGATCAGCGACTTGCTTTTCTCGATCTCTGCAATGCCCCTCCTCAATCACGTCATCCAATGCCTTCAAAGCAGGTCCGTATTGGCCTTCGTGATTCTCTCTTTCAGGTATATGGAAGAAGCCCGGTCGGCAGGAGCCTGAGCTCATTGACTCTCGATGGAGTGCGCGAGAACTGGTGGAAAATTGGTTCCCGTATTGCGGCCAATCCTGATGCTGCGATGACAGCGGCACGGACTTTACTCGAATCTACCTGCAAGACTATTCTTGACGAAATGGGAGAAGCACCTGACGAAACGGGGGACTTGGCCCGATTAGTGAAACGAACGATTCGTGTTCTGGGGCTAACAGAACAGCAACAGGACCAGCCCACGAAGCAGCTTATTTCTGGACTCATGTCCATGATTTCCGGCGTAGCCGGAATCAGCAATGCAGCCGGAGATCGTCACGGACAGGTTGGTGGAAGTACTTTGCGGGACGTGTGCCTCGCGGAGTTTGTTGCTCATGCTTGTGGTTCGATTGCAGTGTTCATCACGCGAAAGTATGCCCTCAATCAAATGGACTCTAGAACGGCACAAGCTGGAGGCTGAAATGTCCACCGCACGTCATCATGCTGAATGGCTTTCGTTAACCGAAATCTCGGGACCGTTCCTGAGTATGCCGGTCCTATCGCAGGCATTTCCTCAGGGGCTCGATAAGCATGACCCCGACCACGCTCGTCTGCTGCGACAGGCGTTTGAGGAGTGGGACGAAAACCAGTCGAACGGGCGGCCTGATCCGGCGATTCACAATGCGTGGATTCGCTATGTGCTGGCCAACACTTTGGATCTTGAAGAAACCCTGCTCGAAGGGCAGTCGATCCCGCAGACACTCAAAGCGGCCGTTCCCGAGCAAGGCGAAACGCTGCGGCCCGACTATGTGGTGAACGAGCCGGGCAATGGCAAGCCCCGGCTGTTGGTTCGCGTGTATCCTCGCGCACAGAAGTTGACCAAACCGGTCGCCCAGGCCCGGTGGAAGGCTTCACCCGATACGCGGATGATGGAGCTTTTGCATCGCACTGATGTACGGCTCGGGCTTATCACCAATGGCGACCAGTGGATGCTGGTGAATGCTCCCGGTGGCGAGACGACCGGCTATGCTTCGTGGTACTCGTCGCTCTGGTTAGAGGAACCGATCACGTTGAGGGCGTTCCGCACATTGCTTTCCGCCACGCGGTTTTTCGGTGTGCCCGACGACGAAACGCCCGAAAGTCTGCTTGCCCGTAGTGCGGCCGACCAGCAGGAAGTCACCGACCAGCTTGGCTATCAGGTACGTCGGGCGGTCGAGGTCATTGTCCAGTCGCTCGACAAGGCCGACCAGGACCACGGGCGGGAACTGCTGGGCGACATCCCCGAAAAGGTTCTTTATGAGGCGGCACTGACGGTCATGATGCGGCTGGTGTTTCTGTTCTGTGCCGAAGAGCGGGAACTCCTGCTGCTGGGCGACGATCTGTACGACAAGAATTTCGCCGTCTCCACGCTTCGGGAACAACTGCGAGAAACCGCCGACCAGTTCGGTGAAGAGATTCTCGAACGTCGCCACGATGCCTGGATTCGGTTGTTGACCACATTCCGGGCGGTCTACGGCGGCGTCGAGCACGACCGGTTCAGGATGCCCGCCTATGGTGGCAACTTGTTCGACCCCGACCGTTTCCCGTTCCTCGAAGGTCGAAAGCCGGGCACCAGTTGGCGTGACGAGCCCGCCAATCCGTTGCCGGTCGATAACCGCACGGTGCTTCACTTGCTCCAGGCGCTGCAGATACTCGAAGTCAAGATGCCGGGCCGTGGGCCGGTCGAGGCACAGCGGCTCAGCTTCCGTGCCCTCGACATCGAGCAGATCGGCCATGTCTACGAGGGCCTGCTCGACCATACGGCCGTCCGAGCCACCGGCCCCGTCTTGGGACTGGCAGGCACCAGGGACCACGAGCCGGAAATCCCACTCTCGCAGTTAGAACAGCTCAGGGAAAAGGACGAGCAGGAGTTTTACAAGTATCTGAAGAAAGAAACGGGCCGGTCGTCGGTAAATACGATCAAACGGGCGTTGGCCGCCGAAGTGGAAGGACATCTTCTCAGCCGCTTTCGCACGGTTTGCCACGGCAATGACGAACTCTGGCAACGTATTAAACCGTTTGCAGGATTGGTTCGTATCGACACGTTCGGCTATCCGGTGGTTATCCCCAGCGGCAGCGTCTATGTGACTGCCGGGACCGACCGGCGAAGCTCGGGCACACACTACACACCGCGTAGCCTGACCGAGCCCATCGTTCAATACACGCTCGAACCGTTGGTCTATGTGGGGCCTGCCGAGGGGAAGCCAAAGGAAGAGTGGAAGCTCCGTTCACCCGCCGAACTGCTTGAATTGAACATCTGCGATATGGCGTGTGGCAGCGGGGCATTCCTTGTGCAAACGTGTCGGTATTTGGCCGAACGATTGGTCGAGGCATGGGAGGAAGTCGAGAAGCAGCATCCCGAACCGCCCGGCATCACGCCGGAAGGAAAGGCGTCGGAAGGGAAACCCGAGGAGACGCTCATCCCCAAAGAAACTGATGAGCGAATCATCTATGCCCAACGCCTGGTTGCCAGCCGGTGTCTATACGGCGTGGATGTGAACCCGTTGGCTGCTGAGATGGCCAAGCTGTCGCTCTGGCTGCTGACGCTGCAAAAGGACAAGCCGTTCGAGTTCCTCGACCATGCCATTCGCTGCGGTGATTCGCTGGTCGGTCTGCACGAGTTAGAGCAACTGCGGCACTACTGTCTCAAGCCGGATGAACTCGACCAACCCATGTTCAGCGGTCCTTTGTTGGATGGTGTCGATGAAGCGATCAACCTGCGTCTGAGACTCGAAGACATACCCGCCAATACAGTCGAAAATATCAAGGCACAGGAGAAGCTGCTGGCGGAAGCCGAGGACAAGATCGCCCGGCTCCGGTGTGCTGCTGATCTTCTGGTGGCTGGTGAGTTCTGGGGCGAGAACGCCAGGGACAAGCAAGAAAAGATTCGACACGCCGCTGTCGTCTCGGGACACTACGTCGAGCAAGGGCCGACAGAGGAGTTCGAGCAGAAAGCCACCAAGGAACGCCGTGGTCAGAAGATGTTCCATTGGCCCCTGGAGTTTCCAGAGGTGGTGGTGAAGCGGGGCGGGTTTGATGCGTTCGTTGGGAATCCGCCGTTCATGGGCGGGCAGAAGATAACTGGCAATCTTGGCACCGACTACCGTAACTTCATCGTGGAAACATTAGCGGATGGAAAGAAAGGGAGTGCCGATCTGTGTTCGTATTTTATTCTACGTGCCGCACGACTACTGCGACCAACGGGGCAATTGGGGGTTTTGGCCACTAACACAATTGCTCAAGGTGACACTCGTGAAGTGGCTTTGGAGCGACTACTGGAGGGTGAACACACGATTCCTCGTGCCATTTCCAGCCACACTTGGCCGGGAGCAGCGACAGTCTACTACGCATGTGTTTGGCTAAGGAGGGGTATATGGCAGGGGGCTTTCGTCCTTGACGAAAAGCCTGCCAAAGGTATTACTTCGTTCCTTGCACCGGTTGGCTTTGCCACGGGCACACCACACCGCCTCGCTTCAAACGTCAATAGTTCATTTCAAGGTTCCATTGTGCTTGGGATGGGATTCGTCTTGCACCCCGACGACGCCGACGAACTGACCCAGAAAGACCCACGCAATAAAGAAGTCCTCTTTCCCTACGTTGTTGGACAGGACTTCAATGCCAACTCGGAACAGAAGGCACAACGCTACGTTATCAACTTCTTTGACTGGCCGCTGAACGATGAAACCGCTCCAGCAGAATACTCTGGGCCAATGGCTAGCGACTACCCAGATTGCTTGGCCATTGTTGAACGCAAAGTGAAGCCTGAGCGGCAGCAAAACAAGAGGAAAATCCGACGTGAGAAGTGGTGGCAATATGGTGAGCGTGCTCCAGCTCTATACTCATCGATTGCTGGGATGGAGAGAGTTCTCGCAACCTCCCTGATAAACAACCACCTCGGCTTTGCATTCATACCCTCGACTTGGGTTTACGCTCACAAGCTGGCAATTTTCCCCCTCGATCGCATATCGCACTGGGCTGTTCTGCAATCAAACTTCCATTACTGCTGGGCATGGAATTACTCATCGACCAACTTGGCACTTCTGAACTACTCACCCACGGATTGCGTTGAGACCTTTCCCTTTCCAGTTGGTGTCTTGGATTCCGCAACATCATTACCCAAACTGGACACCTTAGCAAATGTATATTACGAAGAGCGACACAGCGTAATGCTCTCCCGCCAGAAGGGGCTCACGAAGACCTACAATCATTTCCACAATCCCATGGACACTGCCGAAGACATCCAAAAGCTCCGCGAACTACACGTCGAGATGGACAACGCCGTGGCTGCCACCTACGGCTGGAGCGATCTCGACCTCGGCCACGGCTTCCATGAAACCAAGCAGGGGCTCCGCTACACCATCAGCGAAGAGGCCCGCCGTGAGGTCTTGCAGCGGCTCCTGAAACTCAACCACGAACGCTACGAAGAAGAAGTCAAACAGGGCCTCCACGACAAGAAGAGAAAGAAGAAAGCCACCCGCAAACGCACCACCAAGAAGAAGCCAGAAGGCCCAATGTTGTTCGAGGACGACGACCCATGAACGGCCGTTGGTAGGGAACCGAATACTATGCGCAATGTGAATATCGAATCCACGGTTACATCTGTTCGTGCGCTCATCAATGAGGCGAAACGGAACTTGCGGTTTGTCGGGCAGCACGACTACGGAGGCGCTGACGACTGGTGGTACTATGCCACCATCACCTCGTCGCTGAATTGCGCTTACACGCAACTAATGATTATGACTGAATCCCTCGGGCTGACTCACACATACGATCAGATTCGGAAGTGCTACGACGAGGCCGCTGGTCATAAGGATGGATTCTCTGCGTGTGAACACGATCCAGATGGAGAATTGTATTTGCTGGCTGAATCAGCACTTCGCCGGTTTGTATCGAGCGTCGAAGCTGTTTACGGAATGGCATCATCACACGTCGTCAGCAAAGATGTGATCGAAGTGCTGCGGGCAACGCAGTATGCGATCACTGACCGCAATTGTTTTGCCCAGCTGCCAGCTTCAGAGGCAGATGTGCATCAGCGCATTGAGACAGTTCTTCGGTGTATCTTTCCTGATCTGGATCATAAGCCGCCGATTCCAAAGGCGGTAAAGAACTTCGAGCCGGATACCGGCCTGCCGTCGATACGGACATTGGTTGAGTACAAGTTCATACAGACGAACGAGCATGTCAAGCGTGTTGCAGACGAGATTCTTGCTGATACATGCGGCTACAAGTCGAGCGAATGGGATAAGTTCGTCTTTGTGATCTACGAGACGAAACGACTCAAGCCGGAAAGGGATTGGAACCGTCTTCTGCACCAGTGTGGAACTGCACTGAATACGGAAGCCATTGTGCTGTGCGGTGAAGCTCCCAAGCCTAAATCGACATTGAAGAAGCGAAGAGCGAAGAGTAAACCAAGCAGGGCCTCCGCTACACGATCAGCGAAGAGGTCCGCCGTGAAATCCTCGGATGGCTCATCAAGCTGAACCACGAACGATACGAGGAAGAAGTCAAACAGGGCCTCCACGACAAGAATAAAAAGAAGAAAAGCCACCCGCAAACAGTTCCGGGAAATGACCCCAATGTCCGAATCCACAACTGTAATTTGCCTGTTTGCCCTGACGGTCGGCGAGCAAGTTTTCATTGGCATCGTTACCGGCGTCACCGTGGCCGTTGTGGGCTTCCTGATTTGGTGTATTCAACGGTGGATAACAAAAGCCTCGGAAGGTGAAGCCCTTGGTCGAGTGAAAGACAAAACAAAAGTAAGAGCGACCCTGAAGGAACAGGGGTTACCATATTCCGACCTCGACGAGCCAATCCGGAAGGAATTGCTGCGTATTCGACAGGCTACTGGAACAAAGATAATCGACCGCGAAGAAGCTCGAATTGTTGCAGCCGCAATGAACCAAGCGGCTGAACTTTCTGAGAGTGCTGGAGGTACAGTGTCCGTCCCCGTCAAGCAAATGGAGCTAATAAACGAGCTAGTCCGCGTGCTTTTCAATCAGTTGGTAGATAGCAACTTCAGTGCTATCGAATACCTGGATTGGTTATTGGAACTTGACCACGAAGATGCTCGTATTCATATGTTAAGTGCCGAGAGAGACGTTGGTTTATTGAAGATACTCGCAACGATGCGAGAGATGAATATCAGTGTTGAAGAAACAGCGGCAGATGAGATCACGCGTTACACCGAAGCGATTGATTTGGATAAACTGGAGGAAGGTGTGAAGCGGTTTGTAGAGATATGTGACCTGCCGGATAGCCTGCTACAATCTCTGCTTAATGACCTCAACGATATCCGCGAAGCAGGCGGAAACGTCGGAGAGAATACCGACAAATAGAACAGCGGCAACAGGTGGACTCTTGGTCCACCCTGGAAAAACAAGGATTATCCAATGACGGAAAACGTACTGCCCCCCAATCCATCTTCCATGCAACTTCGAGACATGCTCGAAGAGATGGTCATCAAAGACCTTCTCGGCCCCGCAAGCGGCCCGGAGGAGGAAGTGGACGAGACGAACGTCAGGGATCGGTATCTGGTCGGCACGTTGGCCCCACGGCGGCCGTCACCTTGGCATGACACAGAGATGGCTCCGAGTCAACCGAGCGACGATGATGGCATGGACGGTGATTTCCCGGCGAACGATGAACTGGCAATTGCCGGCGATGGCAGCGGCGTGATGAGCGGTGATGACGGCCCGGTCGAACTGGCGGCTCCGCAGTCCAAGGCAATCTTCCCTTCTTCGTTGGGGATGTCGTTCTGTCTCGATCTGGAAGCCAAGGAACTCCAGGTCACCGCCTCGTGGGGCCGATATGACAAGCAGCCGAGCGAACATCTCGTGAGTGAGAAGACCGGCTCACCCAGAATGGTGTGGAAACGAGAACCATGCGGTGGACAGTCGCATACGATTCAGGTCACCGAAGGCTCTATCGGTCCCATCGAAGCGGATGCCCATTGGCCGGAAGTGATCATCAAAGGGGTCGTCCGCAAACGGAGCGACCATTGGAGCGTGACCCTGTTCTTGGTAAACGGTCAGGAAGAGCCCCGCAAGCTCAAGGATACGGCATGGGTGTTCCAGCCCGAATTAACTGTCGAGGCCCCCGATGGCACGGCCGTCTTCCACAAGCGAACCAACCGGATTGACCTGAGTAACACCGACCCCACCATCAAGGCCGAGAACGACATGCTGGCGATGATCTATCGCCGCCACGTAGAATTCGCAGTCGGTCATGGCGTCGGTGTGCATGTCGATGCTTCGGCAGACGACCCAAACCGGGCCGTGCGGGTTGCCACCAAAGTCATTCCCAACTACGAAGTGCCCAAGACGACTCCACCAAGACCCGAAGATGTCGATATCAGCCAGGCCTTTGCCAAACTGGAGGGGTTGGAACTGGACATGGCCAAGTTGGCAGACACGGCCCAGGCTGAGTTCCGGCCGAAGTTGGAGCCGTTGCTCACCGCGTATCGAGAATGGATCGACTTGGAAGAGAAGAAGATAGACACACCCTCAGAGAATCTGGCCGACTATCGCAAGGCCGCCCAACTTGCCATCGACCGTTGCCGGGCTACGTTGAAACGGATCGAGGAAGGGCTGTAAACGCCGGTCGAATAGTGCAGCGCTTTCCGGTTTAATAGTACAGCGCTCGGGGTTCGCTTCGGTTTAGTATAATCTGCCTTGGGGTTCTTTGGAAGAAAGACTTCCTCCCCATGGGGAG
>SDBV01010601.1_pt1 | contig 12050 bp, 12 predicted proteins | sample 2277081 | NCBI WGS metagenome assembly SDBV01 (sample SAMN10402039, study PRJNA504765) | marine sediment metagenome | isolation source: marine sediment core GS10_PC15, 223 cmbsf | place: Arctic Ocean: Southern Knipovich Ridge | collected 2010 | reverse complement strand
GCGAGTGCGGCATTGAGATAAGCTTCTTTCTTCCAAAGGGAATGTAGTGCCAAGAGAGGAATCTCAAAAATTAATTCCTTTCAGGGTAAACACTTATGAATTTGCACTGTAGAAGATGAGTTTAATGCTTGAAGTATTTTTCGGAACAATTACAGTTGCGTCGTTACTCAGTTTTATAAGCTCATTTGCCAGAGGATGAATATGAATACCGCTGTTTCCGATAAATTCTGCATAATTGATAAAGATAATGTGCATATATACTACCTTAATGAACGTGCTTCATACACACCCAAATCCAAGTAATGAGATAATGGATTAAGGTTTGTGAAATCAATATCGGTGTTAGCTTCTATATATGCCTGTAATGAAAATTCGGGTCCTGGGTCGCGTTTTTCATAATAACCAAAACAAATATAGTGAAATAAAGGGTTTATGCGTGCGTCTTCAACATCCAGATTTTTTTCGAGATACCATTTACTATTAAAATAATGGTTAGGGTTTCTACCTTCCTCTGCACCAAATAATACATAATGAATCACAGGGTCCATTCCATTTTGGTCAATGTCCGGATTATTTGATAAATAGTATGAATAACTGAACAAACCACTACTTCTAATTAACAAAATTACTTTTCTTAATTCATCTGTTAAGTGCTCAGCAGAATTGCTAATCACTTTTGATATATTTAGGATTTTGAATGAGTTCGGCAGTATAGAGAGACTTGAATACTGTTTTGACTTTGTCTTTATCTGTTTTCTCAATGCAACATTTTTTAATTCTTCAATGAAGGGTTTGCACCATGGGGGAAAAGTATTTCCTATTGCTCTTTTTATAATAGTATAATGATCTCCGCTATAATTAAGATGTTTATAAAAAAGATTATCTGTTCCAATTTCAGCCATCTCTTTAATAGCGTTCCTGCGCTCTTCGAAAGGCACAGTAGAATCAATTTCATTATGATACTGGGAACCTTCGTCTATTGTGGATAATTGTCCGCTATGTTTACGAAATGCACCCAAAGGATAATCAACTTGTATCACATCTGCATGGTGGGCAAACCGTCTCCATAGGTCCCAATCACCTGCTAGTCGAAGTTTGTTGTCAAGACCCCCCACTTTATCCCAGAGCCATTTTCTCCAAAACGTTCCTTCTTGTTCAAGACATGCCCAGTGGGTTAAATCACATACACCACGCGCAATATATTCCGAAGGAGGGAATGGTACAAACCAATTAAATATAAGGCCATTATCATCCTGGAAATTGAATAGACTTCCGGTAACCCATGCTACCTCTTTAATTTTTCGTAAAGAATCTGCTAAAAGTAGTGTTTGAGGTAATAGTATATCATCAGCATTTAACCACGTCATAAATGCTGTTTCAGGAATATCTAGATAGGCAAACCCTTTTACGATTGCATCATACATTCCCTTATCAGGTTCTGATGAATATGTAAAGTCTACTCCCTTACAATTGACATATGGAAAATTGGGATCAGCGAGATTCTTTTGCCATTCTTCCAATTTCTGTAATGTCCTGTCTGTCGACCCTCCATCCTTAATATGATAGCGAATAAAAAAATTACCTTCTTGCGATATAATACTCAGAATAGTCTGGTTAATGGTGTTTGCTATATTAAGACATGGTGTTGTGATGTAAATTGTATTATCATTTTTTCCATTCATTCTATATTCCATATCCGAACTGATTTAATTCCCATTCATAATTCTCTTTAACAATAGCTATTGTTTCACTATTATAATATTCTTGTATAGATATATCATTCCTACGAAATCCAGTTTTATATTTTGGTATTTCCTCCGTAAATGGTATTTCTAGTATTTTACAGACATGTTTAATCCCTTCCTCAAGCTTTTCATACCTGATAAAATAGTCAATACAGACTTGTCCATCAATCTTATATTTATTCCAATCCTTTACAATTCCTCCATTCTTTAACCATATGCGAAACATACGGATTAGTTCTATTTTGTTTTTCTGTTGGTGATTAAATACATGTTTATTCTTTTGTTTCATAAATAAATAGAATGCAGAAATCAATTTATCGAAAGGATTGCGAATAATACAAAACTTGAAATATTTATACCATATTTTGTCATCTATATTTTCTCGTATTTTTGCAGCGGACATATGATTATACCATGTTGGGTTTTCTATATTTCCCCCACGGTAGCCAATAATGCCAGCCTCGCTTTCATATTCCTCTCTTCCCTCAGATTTAATCCATTCTCCTTTAGGAATACAATACTTTTCAAAAAAACATCAACGCTTGTACCGCCGGTTTTAGCAGTTTTAAAATAAATAAATCTTTTTCGATGACTAATTAACATTTTCCCTCTCTATTATATATTATATCAATAAAATATAATTCATATTTGTATCTACCTACCATGAATCATCCTGTTCGTAAGATAATTTAATCAAAAGGTCTCCATACAATTTTTTGAATTCATCTTTAATAACATCTGTGAATTCATTCTTCCATTGTTTCGAGGTTCCTTTTCTCACATGGTTACCGGAGCTGCTCTTTTTTCTGTTTTTCAGGGATAGATCGTCGGCAATCTTTATTCCATAATTGATCATTTCATCATCGAATCCATAATGTTGAAATAGCCTTCTAAAGGCTTCAATTTCATTACCAATTATTTCTTCATATTTCAGCTCTAATATCTTTGGATTGTTATAATCCCAATTATACATATTACTAAAATCACCTTTTCTCCAGATAAGCTCCAATATCATCCCCTGTTCTTTTGTAAGCATGTTAATAAGATCTTGATAAGACATCGATGATATATCTCTTGAAACAGAAGGTGAAATGTATTTTTGGTATAAAGGATCTTGGATAATATATTCCCAATTATAAAAACATGTTGTACACCATTCTTCATGACACCATTTATGATAATAATATCCAGAGACAATTAAATCTCGTAGATCACGAATAAAATGACTTCCTGCATGGAAATCAATTGATTTCCATGGGAAATTCTTTCTGCAATTAATTGAAATAACATTAAGGTGGTCGCTTGTAACAGATTGTATGTGGGATGTGAACTGACTCAAATCACCAGCAAAATAATTAAATCGGAGACTAGATACTTGTGTAACTTCAAACATTATCTGATTGTAATATGAAGTTAAACATTTATGGTAACCAAAATGTAAAATAAGTAAATTATTAATAACGTTCCCACATATTAATAAAGTTATCAATTTCATTTTTAGAATAAAAATAACTAACAAACATAGATGAATACAAAGTTTTAAGATATTTTTTATCTAATTTCAGTGTCTTTTTTATTGTGTCATATAAGTCCGAATATGGCTTTTCTTTTGAGTTTCCCATATTTTTCAAAGGTAATTCAAGATTTTCAATATTTAGAAATTCTTTAACGGCAGATGAATATATATCACTTAATGATTCATATTTATATAATAGAATATTTACATTTTTATTACGAATTATGGAATACCCCTTCTTTTTATTAAAAGTGTAGTCATAAATATTTATTCCGAATCCATCATAGATCTCTTTATCAAAATATGTTTCTAACCATTTATTCGATAAAATATTTTTTATCGCTCCCTCAAAATCCAGTGAGTTATCTTGTAGCTGTGGATAGCGATGATAAGCTTCAAAAATATTGCTTAGTGAATGTGCTATCGGTTCACGCATACCTGTAATAATATTAATTAAAATGTTGGGGTTTCTATCTAAAATTCTCTTTATTTCCATTCCAACAAGAAAATGCTTTTTACCTCTCTCGTACATTAATCGATTTTTGATCAAATTCTGACATCTGGAAATAGAGTGAAGGTGGTATACTAGTACATCTAAAGTTTCCTCACGCATTTTTGATAATGAAAGTGTAATTGATTGTGAAGCAACTTTAGCTGGATTTAATACTAAGATTATTGAACCTTTTTCGAATACAGGATGGATATTATTAATTACAAGATCATCCCCAACTTCATTCTCTTTTTCCGGAAAATAAATCACGTTATTCTTCAAATTTAAATTACATTCATCTTCTATCAAGGATCTTCTATATTGCAGACCATTCGTTTCTGCCAATATATAACTGCTTTTCCTTTCTTTACTCCATTTAAGGTAGTGTTCTTTAATAAATTGATATCGCTTTGGCTCCCAATAATCAAAAGATAATTTTTCATTATTACTTTTTGTAGTATCAATAAAATATGAACCGATAACATCATCAAGCTTCACAGCTTTATTCATTTTTATACTATTAAGTAGATATGATAATTCATAATTATAATCATTTTCTCCAAATGATTCTGTTTTTTTAATTTTTAAACTGTAAAAAGGTCCGACTCTATTTGTCAGATTATCATCTAACTCCCAATACTCTAATAATTCATTATATTCACTAATAGATTTAAGTAAATCACTATCTCCATTATCGTTTAAGATCTGAAAATCTCCCAGAACAATTTCATATCCGTCTTCAAACATTGATAGGATTTTACAAAATATATTTCTCTCAAATACAGCATTTGCATCTAAAACAACAATAATATCACCACTTGCTAAACGAAATCCTCTATTAATGGCAGACAGTTTATTCAATCCAGGATCTTTCCCAACACTCAAGTGAGGATATTTTTTTAAAATATTCATGGTTTCATCATTTGATCCTCTATCAATAATAATATGTTCAAAATTAAAATACTCTTGATTAAGCACGCTATTAATAGATTTCTCAATACGACTTTCATTATTGTAAGAAACAGTGATTATGCTTATCTTTTTACTTTCATTGTTCTCTTTTTTTTTAATCTTTAACCAAAGTTCTCCCCAGTTAAATGTATAAAAAGCCGGATAAGATTTTCTGTCAATATTTACAATTTCTTTTTTTGAGAACTCACTTGAGTTAAAATGAAACGATGTACTAAACCTTTTTTCACTATTAAAGACACTAATAATTTCTTCTGGATATATTCTATTAATTTCCTTTGAATGATAGATCCACTTACAAATTTCCTTCACATGTTCTTTATCAATATGATCTTCAAGATATTCATACATTTCCTTCTCAGAAAAATATAAATGAGAAAATGGCGGCACAATGCAATCTGGATCATTAAAGAAATAATTTTTTTCACCAAGAGTTTTATAGATATGATGACCTGTTTTGCAAAACCAAAAGGGGGATCCATGCAACATTATTGAACCATCAGGTTTTACAATCCTCAATAATTCAACTTTCACTCTCTCAATATCTTCAATGTGTTCTAATACAGCAGAACCTATAGCAATATCAAAATAATTATTTTGAAAATTGTTTTTACAAACATCAACAGCTTCAAAGTAAATTTTATCTTTAATAATACCATTAGGTCTAGATTGGAAAATATCGGTACACCAGAATTCTTGTGCCCCTTTCTCAATGCAATAATCTGCAATATCCAGCGAATTACCAGTACCAATTTCAAGGATTATTTTTCCTCGGAAATCCGGAGAAATTTGATGTAGATACTGAAGGCAATTTTTTTGATATTCCTCAAGCATTTATTCCCCCAAATAAACTAATTATTATAACCAATTGTTAGCATAAACCTTCTAATTTCTTATACTGTTCATTAATATAATTCTTTTCTTCAATAATAAACCTTTCAGCAAAGTCTTTATTAATAATTGTACTTTGTTTTTGTAAATTAGCACCATCTAAAGTAAACATCAATTTTTCAGAGTAAGAAACACCTAATTCGGAAGCTATACCTCTAATAATTTCGTTAGGATTTTTACAAAGTTCTTCATAGGATATTACTTTTCTGATATTTAAGTTATTACTCTTGAAAAAGGAATCCATCTCCATTTCATTATTAATATGGTATGAAAACTTATTCTTTATTTTCTCTTTATTATAAATCACTTCAAATTCCAGATCTTTATGAGTATCAGAATTTTTCATTTTAGCCCACTGTTGCGTTTCCATTGCAATGTAATCAGAAATAGATTGATATACCTTATCTTTTCTAGTTATGTAGAATAAATATGATGAAGAATAATAATCACTAAAGTTTGCCCTCTCCAAGAATGAATCAATATGATAAAGAGCTATTTTGTGACCATAAACTCCGTTAGGAGAAGTAAAACGTTTTTTCATTTCTCTAATATACTCAGCAGTATTATTTTTAGCGTTAATACTAATTTCATCTTTCAGCTGTTCTAGCCAATAATTCGAAAAAGTTTCTTTAGGAATACCACAAACACCCGTATCCTCTAAAAACTCACAAAGTAATGTTGATCCACTTCTTGGTTGGAAAAATATTGTATATTCAATATTTTTATTTTTCAAAAAAACTCCATAATTTTTCATCTATTTAACTACTCAAAAAAACAATATTCGATACCAGATTAGAAAGTTGCTTTCTAAAATATTCAACACTAAACCTTTCTTTTTTTTGCATTCCTTTCAAATACAAATAGGTACTATGAATTAGATCAATATCTGCTAATTTTATCGAGGCCTCCTCATAAGAATTATAGTAAAAAGGATAATCCTCACCTAAATATTCTATTACTGCCTGGTTTTTATTTACCAACAAAGGAACGTTTCTTACAATACACTCTAATACTACATTATTAGCACTAGTATCATATAGATCAAGAAATACTACTGATTCTGTTAATAGCTGATCATATTCACTATTAGAAATAAAGCTGACAGTTCTAGCCGAATTAATCATCCTTTCTTTCCAAACACCATCTTTTATAAGCAATTTTTCTTCATGTTTAAAGCACTGTTCAATTTGTGGTTCATTTTTTGAAAGATAAATTTTATCGAACACAGTCGTATCAACTGGAAGCATATAGATACCATGTAGTTTACGGAGCCACCAGCCTATTTGAACAACTTTGAATTTCTTATTATTTTGGAATTTCTTTAAATCCCATTCTTTCGATACAAATTCCATTGGGTGTAGTAAAACTGACACTGGAATATCTACCAAGGGCTCAATAAACTTTTTTTGGTGTTCTGATAATGCAATCAGCCCCTTACAATTTCTCATACTTGCATTAAACACAAGATTACTATCTGACAACCGTTTAAAATTTACATTATTAGTAATTTCTTGAAAGAAATCAGGAATTAGTGGGGGATTGTGAACAATCCCTATCCAATCTCTGTCAATAAAAGAAGGGGCTTTTTTTCCCCAAATCATAGTCCGTTCTACAAATGTATCAAGATAAATCGCACCTTCCTTGTGTAGTGGAAGAAGATTTTCTACGACATAACTCCATCCAGATCTATGATTTCCATAAAAGGAATCTATTTGGTTACCTAAATCTATCCCACAATTAATTTCATCTGGCTTACCTCTGTATCTAATAACAGAAGTCTTCCCACAATTAACATCCTGCATCACTTCACTATAATCCCTATCACTATTCATCTTTTCTAAGTAAAGATTTGCACTCCTAACTGTTTCTAAATTATTTGCTTTTTCAATTGCATCTCCATAGGAAAAATAGTAGAATGGATAATCCTTTCCAAGTTTTTTTACTACTGGAGGAATAGCATTTACTAATATGGGAGAACATGTTGAAATAGAGAAATCAATGATTTCTGGCTCAATTACATCATAGTAATGTACAAAAAGTATAGAAGATTGTAGAACTTTTTCAAACAATGAATAACTTGGAAAAGGGACCGGCTTTAAGGATTTATTAATATTTGAAAAGGAAAGGTATTTCTCTTTTAATACCTTTTCTTCTTTTTCGTAGGCCTCTTCGAATAATTTATTTTTGTTAACATAATGGATTTTATTAAACTGTTTTAAATCAGGTAATGCATTGATTGCATGCATATTCTGAAATACCCACCCAATCTGAATGATATTTTTCTTATTACTCTTAGAAAAATAATCATAATTCCAATTAAAGATAGTTTTTCCTATGGTATTGATGTATTTTCTAACACATTCAATACTTGAATATATTAATACTCTCTTTTCTATAGGAAATATTTCATACCACCACGTAGGTAATTTATTAGGGAAGTGGAGATCAACTTCTCTCTTTTCAAGTGTCCGATTTAATTTGTTTTTACTTCGAGAACTAGATTCTCTATTAGTAGTTTGTATTTCACCTTCGCGATCTTCTAAAAAATTCTTAAAATCATTTAATACTTCATAAAGATCTCGAATACTAACAGACTTACCTGTTAATTCATAATAATTTGTAAATATAATCTCATATCTAATCAATATATCTTCAAATAATGAGATACCATGTTTAAACTGATTATATATGAGCTTGACTTTGTTTTTGTAAAAATCATTATCAGCCTTAAGCGCTAAAATAATATTATCTAGAGTTTCATGCTCCCCCTTCAAGGTTTCATGCTCCCCCTTCAAGGTTTCATGCTCCCCCTTCAAGGTTTCATGCTCCCCCTTCAAGGTTTCATGCTCCCCCTTCAAGGTTTCATGCTCCCCCTTCAAGGCTTCATATTCTGTATCAAGTTTATTAATTTTCTTTTCAGGGCTATAAAACCTGAAACCATCCTGAACAGGAGTCATAGGAATATAAAAAAACTTCTTTAACGAATCACTTTCCTTTCTTAAATAAAACCTGTTCATTCCATCATAATAAACCATCTCATAATTGGCCTCTATAAGTATAGGTTCCCAGTCTTTCCAAGCCGCTGCATTATCTGGATTGTCCCAGTCATCTATTACTGCCCCACATGGTTTTGTAGCCTCAATGGTCAGTATAGTTGGTCTGAATTTCTTCCAGTCTGCACTAAGAATGACTTCCTTTTCCCAGCTTTCTACATCAATCGTCAGAAAATCAATATAACAATCAACATACTCTTCACAAACATCCTTCAACGTTCTGATTTCAATCTTGGCATCTAGAATATTTTTCCCAGTCAGCTTTGAAGCATTCTCTATTACAGATCTACTCATGCTAGCATATTCCGGTGCATTTTCTATAGTATAAATAGTACTCATCTCATGCTTTGTTCCAATTCCGATATTCAGATTAATATCTCTTTGGCGCTGTTCGACAAATTTCTGAAAACTGGAAGGAATTGGTTCGATATTAATACCAGACCATCCCAGATCATGAAAGAATTTGGTAACAGACAGCTCAATAGGATCATGAGCTCCTACATCTATGTAGAAACCATTGGGCTTTGATTGGAAGACACGGTTCAATACTACATCTTCAAGATTCTGGGCATATGTTATCATACTGTATCCTTCAAATCTTTATTACAAGCATAATTTTATTGAGCTTATTTCTTTCGGCTCCTGAGTGGTAAATTTATCACTTTCGGGTAGGAAATGCCTGAGCGTTTTGCTACCAGTACACCATCAAAACAAAACGTTTCATTATCAAAATCAGCTGAGGCAATTATTTGATAGTTAAATAATTTTAATTTATCAATACATTTGCAATGCAATTCCTGTGAATGGGTTGAAAGGAGAATATAATCAACCTTATTTTGATTGAACAGCATCTTGGCTCCATTAAGCATTTCAAGTTCAGTACCTTGAATATCAGCATGGAGAAGATGGATTTGCTCTATTCTCTTTTCCTGTACAAAATCATACATATTGATATCATTATAACCAATTTTACCAACTGTAAAATCACCTGTCATTCTATTCAATTCGAAATTCATCTTTCCCACATTCATATTTTGAACATCCGGTTCTATAAGATAATTCTTAGCCCCAACAATTACCTTTTGAAACCACAAAGAATAGAATGCCCAATAGGCTCCCAATTCAATCATAACCGAATTAGGAGAAATGTACTTTAATACTTCGCCAAAAGCATACTCTTCCTGAGGCTCATGGACTCCTTTATTAATTTCAAAAATCTTGGAAAAATCGTTATAATATGCATATTCAGCCATATGTATCATAATACCATTATGCATAGTAATAATATCACCAACGACTTCTCCCGCATTTATTACTCGCGGGATAAACTTATTACTCGGATCAGATAATATTTCCTTGAATCGTCCTTCAAAGTCACTAGCAGCGGCTTTTTCCTGCATATTCGAACTCCAATAGCAAAAATAATTATCCAAGATGGTAACAATTAATACATTCAGAGAATTTCCCTCTATCTGGTAATTCTTCTCTTTTCTTAATACTGAGGCCATAGATATCGAGACAGTTATTCTTTTCTATATTATACCTCTCATCAGTATAACCCTCCTCATTAATACAACAGTTTGTTGTATAGCCATTTGCTAGAATATGCAAATCAAACCATTGTCCACAGGGATACACAGAAGCAATATTATAGTGAAGTCTTCCATATTCCAAATTATCACGTACAGAATGCCCAGCCCCGCCTCCCCTCCAGGTAAATACAGGTCTTAGTCCGAGCTTAAAACTTGGCCAACGCTCATTGCAGAAATTAGTAACTTCATTTGCCTGTATCTCGGATAAAAAAGGAGCATTTATAATAACCGTCCCTATGTATTGCCCTCTATCTAGCAATTTATTCAGATAGTCAAGATTACTTAGAATAGAATCGAGATCTATCCCCATAAAATGATAATGCTCTTCCGTTTTAAAAGAATTTAGGGAAACATTTATTACAGCATTCTTTATTTTCCCGATCCAATCAAGATTTTTTCGATTCAGCATAGTTCCATTTGACCAAAAACTTTGATGTGCATTAGGAAGTATATCCTGAATTACCTCACTAAAATATTGCATTCGCTTATCTAATAGTGGTTCATTAATCCGTGCGAGTGTTATTCCGAACTGATGTTCAAGAGGTATCTCTAATAGTTCATTTACTATCTTTAAAAATAGTTGCGTACTCATTTTTTCACCCTTGCGGGGTGAATTAGGGTAAGCGCAAAACTTACATTGAGCATTACACACCACAAACGTTTCGATACTAATATTCCGTGGATAAATTAAAGATTTATTCTGAAGACTCTTAACCCTACTTTGATATTCTTTATAATTAGCTTCAATTAGAGGTAATTCTATTCTCGAATCAGAGTTTTTTATCAAAAGGGTATTCCTCTATTATCTTATTTTTTAACTATAAAAATGCTTTATAAGTATTTCTTAAACCATCATTCAAATCAATTCTATAGTGCCAACCCAACCATTATAATCTACTACCATCTATCAGTTTCCGGGGAGTTCCATTCGGCTTTGACGTGTCCCAAACAATCTCTCCCTCATATCCGACAATCGAATCAATCAGTTCGGCCAGATCTTTTACTGATATATCCTTACCGCTTCCTACATTAACAAATTCGCCTATATCTTCCGCATCTTTATGCTCCATCAGATAGATGACCGCCTCCGCTAGGTCATCAGCAAAAAGGAATTCACGCAAAAGACTGCCGTCTCCCCAAAGGGTTACTGGACCACCTGTTTTTTTTGCTTCATGGAATTTGCGAATCATCGCTGTAAGAACATGTGAATTTCCAAATCATAATTATCGTTATACCCATAAAGATTTGTCGGCATTACCGAAAGATAGTTAGTGACGTAATTCTGATTATAGAACCCAAACATCTTGATTGCAGCAATTTTTAGCAATTGCATATGCATCATTTGTTTCTTCTAAGGGACCCGTTAACAGGTATTCTTCTTTAAGTGGTTGTGGTGCCATCTTGGGGAATATGCAGGAAGATCCTAGATTTAGAAGTTTTTTTACATTATGCTCAAATGAGGCATGAATAACATTCATTGCAATCATAGAGTTATCATACAAAAATTCGAGTAGAAGTTATTGTATAACACGAAGAGTATTTTTTTCTTCGCACCGTCCTTCAAATGAATAATCCCCTTTCTCGATGCTTAGATGGCGGTTGTAGTACTTGTCACCTTTCGCGTTAAGGTCATGATGACGGTCCAAAAGCAGAAATCTGTCAATCAAGTCATAGTATGTCTTTCGGGATGCCGATTCGTGATGCAGTAGTCGCACCTGCGGCACAACGATATTTCGATATCCGTGCTTTAGTAGCTCGCAGCATAGATCAACATCCTGGTAGTGTGTTGCATAA
>SDBV01010600.1_pt1 | contig 12051 bp, 5 predicted proteins | sample 2277081 | NCBI WGS metagenome assembly SDBV01 (sample SAMN10402039, study PRJNA504765) | marine sediment metagenome | isolation source: marine sediment core GS10_PC15, 223 cmbsf | place: Arctic Ocean: Southern Knipovich Ridge | collected 2010 | reverse complement strand
GGTTGAATAGTAAATTCACTTTTGGAAGGAAGTGCTGGACCAGATGAGCCCCTATAAGAGACCTGTGGAACTTTTTTTTCAACTCCAATAGGGTGGAGAATAACAGTAACACTTGATGAATTTTTACTATCACTACCATCAATGTCATAAGCAGTGGCTTGGCAGATCCATACATCATTTAAATGAAGCCAAGTAGAATTTATATCTATAGTAGTATGTCCATAAGTATTTGTGGAAATGTTTATCAAAGCTTCAGTAGCATTTTCATTCCAATTACCCACTCCATTATCTTGGAAAAACCAGGTGAAATTAGTATAAGCCCAGTCATTATTTATTTCTGTAATATTGGCTTCACAATCTAAAGTTGAGTCTGGATAAGCTGTTGTTGGAATAATATTTACTTGATTAACAGTTGGAGCAACTGTTAAGTCTACTGTAAAGTAATAGTAAGTATCAGCCCAAGTTGAATTTGTTGAATTATCTGAAGATAATGCTGTCCAATTATAATAATCAGCAGAAGCAGCAGTATAATTATAATTACCACTAGAGCCATATAATGTGTTGTTTACATTGTGCCAATAAAATAAAGTATCTGAATCAGCATCTGTTGAACCAGAAATTTTTAATTCAACAATTAAACGGCCTTCAATACTTTGATTTCCTGGAGTTACTAATGTTGGTGTTGTTGGGGCTGAATTTTGTATTGTAGCATTAGTTGAAGGAAATGAACTATAAGATGAATTTGCATTTGAAGTATCTCCTACTTTAATTCTACAACCCAGAACATCACTTTTATCTAGTCCAGAATAAGATAAATCTAAAGTAGCATTATCTTCTAAAATAAATATTCTTGTAGGGGTATCCCAATAATCATAATAAAATGTTAGAGCATCACTATCAGCATCACTTATAGATATTGTTCCGTAACTACAATTTATAGGATCATTAGTATAAGGGCTAGTTGAATTCCAAGAAGAAGCTCCTGTTAATGTTGGAACTGTATTCTGAATAGTAGCATTAGTTGTTGAAACAAAAGAAGTACTATTGCCTGTACCATCACCAGCCAAAGCTAAACAACCAACATCATTATTTTTATTCCAAGTTGTAGCGGATAAATCAAAATAAGGAACAGTATAAACCGTATGATTTGAAATACTTTCATTAAACCATTTATAGTAGAATGTCATAGCATCTTCATCATCATCAGAAGCTGCAATTGAACAATTTACAGCATCATTTGTATAAGGTGTTGTATTATTAATTATATTAGTGGCTATTGATGGTATTGAATTTTGTATAGTTGCATTGGTTGTAGAAGTAAACCAGCTACTATTACTAGTACCGTCACCAGCTAAAGCTAAACAACCAACAGTATTATCTCTATTCCAAGTAGTAGCGGATAAATCAAAATAAGGATTTGTGTAAATAGTACCATTTGAAATACTTTCATTATAAAATTTATAATAGAAAGTCATTGAATCACTGTCAGCATCTGTTGCTGTTATAGTACAATTAACGGCATCATTTGTATATGGAATTGTGTTATTAATAACAGCTGTTAACATAACGGGCAAGGAATTATTAACTGTGAAGAAATAATAATTATCAGTACTATTCAAACTTCTATTTAAATTAGAAGCGGTATCATTTGCATACCAAGCATAACCAACTGTTGAATCTTTTGATGATGCTACTTCTAAAATAGTCCAGTTTTGATGCAATGTTGTTGCTGTTGGTTGGAATGAATAATTAGCCCAAGTACCAGAATCATTTGTTGAGAACCAAACAAAATCTATATCTCTATTATCGTTTATATTAATAGATAAATTAATATTTTCATTTATTTTTGGATATGTTTGATTATTTGAGTGTGAAGTGAAATATGGTAAAGTAGAATCTATTGTTAAGGTGAAATTATTATTACCCCAATCAAGGTTAGTATCATTATCATAACCTAAGCAGTTCCAGATATAGTCTCCATCTTGTATTGTTGGAGTAAATGTAGTTGAATTTGAAGTTCCAGTTAAATTCTTAGTTTCATTAGCGTGCCATCCAGTTGTCCAGTTTCCATATAAAGTAATATTTTCTAACATTATATTATCGGTGGCTGAGCAATTAAATGTTATTGTTGAATAATTAGTTAAGGTATTGTTAGAAGGAAGGTTTAAAGTTATAGTAATATTACCAGTATATTCATAAGCTCCTATGTCCCATTCTGCTGTTCCATTTGAATCTCCATCTATTGGACGGGTTGTTCCTTCGTAGTCATCAGAAAAAATACTCAATAAATCATCTGTTCCCTTATCAATAGAAGGACTGTCAGATTGAAGTTTCATATCAGTCATTGGATTTACATACTTAGGATCTCCCTCTTGTCCATTTGATTCATACCCTAAAGATTGCCATGAAGAAAATGTTCTATCAGTTCCCTTGTCATAAATATGAGCACTATCTTGAGCATAATATTGATTATGATTGATATACATATCTGTCTTTGTTCCACTAGATGACAAGTAAAATGTATCATCTGTGGGTTCTTTAAAATTTGACATAATGTTATTCTTAATATAGAGATGATTTCCATTGAAACCGCCCAATACGATAGAATCCCTGGTATTGTAAATACTATTGCTATAAATCCAAATATATTGAATCGTTCCACCACCACTATGGGCAAGTTCTATTGCTGAGCAATGATTATCTGGAGATAATTCTGTTCTGTAGTTGTCTGTTTCATAGATTTTATTGTTATAAATCCAGATGTTTTCCACAGTTCTATCTGAAGAGGCAGCATCCAAATAAATACAAGAGCCACAATTGTATAAAGTATTTTTATATATTTTAATATTTGAAGTTATTTTATCACCAGAATCTAAACCATTAATTACAATACCATCACCATGATATGTTAAGTCATAGTGATTAGAGATAGTATTGTTATAAATGTCCACATATTTTCCATGAACTGTAATTGCATCAACATTACCATCATGGATGATATTATTATATATAACATTTTTTTCAGATTCAGTGGTGGCGTCGGAAAACATATAAACTTGAGTGCCAGAACCGGTAAAGGATCCAACTTGCATATTATATATAATATTGTTATGCACCGAAGAAGATATCGCATGCCGAAAATTAATATTCCCATTTTTATTTCCGTGTATTATGGAATTCCGTATTTCAATGCCAGTATTAAAGCCAGTTGATCCAATCCCCCATTCAGGACTGGCAGTACCATTCGCTCCTGTGATTTCTAAGCCATCAAACAACAAATAATCTGAAGAACTAAGTACGATAGTTCTGCCTGTGCCATTGCCATCAATTGTTGCATTTCCCGTACCCCAATTAATTGTAGTATAAGTAATGGGATTTCCATCTTGGCCACTCCAAGAAGAAGTAATGGTGCCCCGGTAAGTAACGCCCTTCTTGAAATAGACAATATCACCTGCCGTTAGAGTAGTTGAAGCAGGATTACCTATTGCATTATCATCACCAGGGGAGTGCTTCCAAGGTGTTGCAGTAGAAAAACCATCATTAGAATCACTACCACTTTCAAAATCAACATAATAAGCATTTCCTAAAATAGTAATACTTGATGAATTTTTACTATCACTTCCATCAGTATCATAAGCAGTAGCTTGGCAAATCCATACATCATCCATATTAAGCCAAGTAGAATTAATATCAGTAGTAGTATTTCCATAACTATTTGAAGTAATATTAATCAAAACTTCAGTAGCATTTTCATTCCAAGCACCAGTTCCATCATCTTGGAAAAACCAAGTAAAGTTAGTATAACTCCAACTATTGTCTGTTTCTGTAATATTAGCTCCACAATCTAAAGTAGAAGTTGCATAAGCTGTTGTAGGAGTAATGTTTACTTGATTAACAGTTGGGGCAGTAGTCGCTGTAGTAATAGTAGCATTAGTAGTAGAAGTAAACCAACTTGAATTAACTGTTCCATCATTTACTAAAGCTAGACATCCAACTATATTACCCAAATCCCAGTTAGGAGTTGATAGATCTAATACAGAACTTGTAAATGTAGTACCATTTGTTACACTTGAATTATACCATTTATAGTAAAATGTTAATGAATCTGAATCAGCATCACTAGCTGTTATTGAACAATTTACAAAGTCATCAGTTCCAGGAGTAGTATCATTTATTACTGCTGTTGATATAGTTGGAGCACTATTTTGAACTCTAAAGAAATAATATGAATCGTCTGATTGATTTAATGTTCTATTTATATTACTAGAAGTATCATTTGCAAACCAAGCATAACCTACTGTTGAATCTTTTGATGCAGCAACTGCTAAATTAGTATAATTAAAGTGTAATGTAGTAGCTGATGGTTGAGATGAAGTATTAGCCCAAGTACCAGAATCATTTGTAGAAAACCATACAAAGTCAATATTTGAATTATCGTTTACATTAATAGATAGATTAATGTTTTCGGTTTTACCTGGAGATGTTTGATTATTTAAATGAGATGTAAAATATGGTGCAATTGTTTCTTTAATAGTACCATTAGTAGTAGAAGTAAACCAACTACTATTACTAGTACCATCTCCAGCTAAAGCTAAACAACCAATATCATTTCCTGCATCCCAGTTAGGAGTTGATAGATCTAATACAGAGCTTGTAAATATAGTACTATTAGTTACACTATTATTATACCATTTGTAATAGAAGGTCATAGCATCTGAATCAGCATCAGAAGCTGTTATTGAACAATTTACAGGGTCATCAGTTCCAGGAGTAGTATTATTTATTACTGCTGTTACTATTGTAGGGGCTGAATTCTGAACTTTGAAGAAATAATAAGGATCAGTAGTATTCTTACTTCTATTTAAATTGGAAGATGTATCATTTGCAAACCATGCATAAAATCCTCTATTATTTTTAGCAGTTTGAACATTTAATATAGTCCAATTTGAATTTAGAGTAGTAGCTGTTGGCTGGAAGGAAGTATTAGCCCAGGAGCCAGAGTCATTTGTTGAAAACCATACAAAGTTAATATCTGAATTATCGTTTATATTAATAGATAGATTAATGTTTTCAGTTTTACCTGGAGATGTTTGGTTATTTAAGTGTGAAGTGAAATATGGTGCTGTGTTATCTGCTGCAGCATAAGGTCCTATATAACTCGTATCAGCTTTGATATCGTCTATATATAGGTAGTCTCCACTTTCAGGAATATTTCCCGCACTCGGTCCTATATCTATCCTGCTAACTGCATAAGCACCAGTATTTTGGTCTCTATCATCAACAAGTTCTGTACCATCAACCCAAGCTCTACCCCCGCCAACTGACGCATCAGCCACCCAATGCAATTCAATGTAATGCCAAGCTTCTAGAGAAAAATCAGTAGTGTAGGTGGTAGTTCCACCCTCTCGGAAAGAAACCTCCCATCGAGCCACTTGATCACCACCATATTGTTTTAGACTTATTCTTGCGATAGTATTCCCAGAATCCTCGAAACGAATAACTGAAGCCGCATTATACGAGCCGTCGCCAACACTGAAATCGCTACTAATATAAATATAAATCCTCACATAGATTTCAGTATCGTCACTTCGTGTAATATATCCGTAATTGTCATCTGCACTACCATTAAAACTTACATTAAAACCATAATTACCATTATTTTTAGCTATAGCATTAGCTGTAAAATTATTACCGCCGGCCGTAGTGACTCCGCTGAACTCACTAGTATCACCTTCTTCAGCATCTATTACAAATAACCCGCCTGCTTCTTGAGTTTTAAAATTATAATCAACTAATGTATTTTCCCCTTCACTTGCTGAAGAATCATTAGTTCCAGTTAGCTCTACTGTAGTAGTTGCTGAGTTGTAGTCGGTGTAATTGTAAAACCCTTCATCAAAATCAGCCTCAGAGGATGTAATGGATTGTGTAGCGTATACTAATGCAATAAAAATTAAAAGAGAGAGGACTATGATTATAGAAAATACTAATAATGGCTTCGCCCCCCCCCCCCCGATGGAGTCTTTGATGAGGAGGAAGTTTTTTTGTCTCTCCCTCTTCTTTTATTTACTCCCATTATCATCCTCTTTTTCGACTTCTAACATTTCCTTTACAGCTTTTTCAGGATTTTTTAATTTGTAAATTCTCTTTCTAGTATCAATAGGATGGAGCTTTATTGTTATCCAACCAAATTTTCTTAGATAAGATAAAACAACACTAACCAAATTTGGATCTTTTTCTTTTAGAACATCAGAAGCTTCTTCGTAAATAAATTCTTTAGTCTTAAATCTACCCCAGAGTTTTGCATATCTTTGCATTGCCCATTTAGGAAGAGGTTTGACTGTCATATTATTACTTAATAAAATTTACCTTAGTTAATAGTTAATCATTATAATAATTAGTTTATAAACTTTACTATTAGTTAAATTATAACTATCTATTATATAGATTAACTATTTATTAATCTAAATCAAAAGAAATCTATTTTCGAAGTTTAATTACCCTATTAGAAATAAATTTATAATTTTATTAAAAAAAGAAAAAAAAGAGAGTTTTATAAATCCCTTGATTGTGCTGTTTTTCTTCCGTTTTCTTTTGCTCTTCTTACTGCATCTTTAATCAATGCTTCAACTCTAGCGCTTAGTGCTACTGCAAAATCACCGGAAACATTTAGGCCTTCTGCAGCTTCTTTTATCTTTGATCTTACTACAAATAATTCCGCCATTTGTTTTTACCTCCATATTGAAAAGTCAAAATTTAGCCCCTAGAGGCTTTATACATAGTTTTTGTATAATTATATTATTTATAAACTTTTCTTAAATTAGTTTAATTGTTTTAATATTTCAATAACTCTAGTTTTTCCAAGAATAAGAATAAATGGTGCTAATTTTGGTCCTCTTTCTTTTCCGATTAAAGCAAAGTAAGCTCCTTTGAAAAAATCTGTGTTTTTAATGTCTATTTTTTTACAAATCTTATAAAATTCTTCAAATAGTGATTGTTGGGTATAAGATTTCTTTTTTAGTTTGTTTATTAATTCTTTTAAGGTTTGTATTTGCTTTTCATTTAAAGATTTTTTAATTTTTTCTGGGATTTTTTTGTGTACTTTAAACTTCATTTCTTCAGGAGCGTATTTTTGAATCCAATTCCATGCACATTCTGCTCTTTTTTTAACTCTTGGTGACTTATATCCTTTAATTGCTTTTTCTATATTCCCTTCGTATGTTTGTACTAGAACTGTCATATGTCTGAAAGAAGGTTGTTCTGGTATTTTTTTAGGTATTTTAAGATTAGATAGTTCGTAAATTCTTTTTTGTTTAGATTCTTCTTTTTTATTATTTATTTTTTCTTTATTAAAATAAATTCTTTCACAATAGTCAAAATCTTCGTATAATTTTAAGACATCTAGATCAAAACTTATAGAAAATCCAGCTCCTGGTCTTGTTCCTGCAAATATCCATCTTAAAATTTCAGGTTCATAAATTTCCAGGACATTATCAATATTTGTAACTTCTCCTGTAGAGCTTGAAAATTCTTTTCCACCTTTAATGCTAATCCATTCGTAAATTACGTAATCTGGTGCTTCTTTGTTCCAAACTTCTTTTATTATTTGTTTTCCTGTTTCATATGAGCCACCGGCAGCAAAATGGTCTTTTCCTCCTGGTTCAAAATCAACTTTTTCATAGATCCAGCGGCTACACCAATCACTTCTCCACTTTAATTTTACTATGCCTTTTTTTCTAAAATCAATTTTATTTGAAAATCCACATTCACATTTGTATTCTATTTCATAATTTTTATCATAATTTAAAATTTCAGTAGAATCCTTTTTACACTTTTCACAATAAACTATCAAAGGCCAATATTCTTTGAAAGGCTCTTTTCTATATTTGTTTAGAATTTTTTTTATTTCATTTTTTTTATTTAACACTTCTTTAATTTCTTTTGCATATTTACACTTTTTATGCATTTCATTTTGTCTTATGAATTCAATATCCATTCCAAGATTTTTAAGAGAATTTTCAACTTCTTTTTCAAAATGTTTAGCATAACTTTTATGGCATTTAAATGGATCTGGGACTTCTGAAAGTGGTAGGCCTAAATATTTTTCAAACTCTTTTGGAACATTTTTTGGAACTTTTCTAAATCTATCATAATCGTCCCATGAGTAGAGGAATCTAACCTTTTTCCCTAATTTTTCTAGAGCTTTAACAACTATATCTGTAGTAATTATTTCTCTAAAATTTCCAATATGAACAGTTCCTGAAGGAGTAATTCCTGCAGCACAAGTATAAGCTTTTTTTCTACTTCTATTTATTACCTTTTTAGCTGCATTATCTGCCCAATGTGATAAATTTTCCATTGAATAAAAAATTCTCTCCTTTATTTAAATAGTTTTCTTTAAGATTAATATTTTGTAGTTTAATTTTCCTATGTTAACTTCTGTTTTTTTAATAATTTTGAAGCCATTAATATATTTTTTAAACAATTCTATTTTTGGACTAATAATTAACATTTTATCTTTTAGAATATATTTTGCTTGATTAAAAAATTCTTTGTATAATTCTTTTATTTCATTTTCATTTCTTTTTTTAGATGGGAAAGGTAGATTAGTTATTATTTTATCAATTTCATTTTTTCTGAATTTAGTGTCGAGCCAATCTAAGCCTTCTCTATAGAAGTTTATTTTTACTTTAGCCATTTTTGAATTTACTTCACTACTTCTTATGTTAAAATCAGAATCCATTCCATAGAGTTTTTTTCCTTTGATTAATGCTGCTTCAATTAAAATAGTTCCGTCTTTACAAAAAGGATCTAATAAACTTTCATTTTTCTTCCAATTGATTATTTTTAACAAAGAATAAGATAAACAAGCGTTTAATCCTTGATTATTTATTCTAATTCTGTAATCTCTTTTGCATAAATTATCTTTTAGTAGAATTCCAATGAAACAATTTTCATTTATTATGTCTACATAAATTATTTCTTTACTTTTTAGATTGACTTTGAAACCTTTTTTGAAGATCACTTCTCCAACTTTTCTTTCTATTTTTATAGAATTAAATCTATGTTTTCCAAATCTGTTACATCTAACACGAAAATCCTTTTTTATGAAAGAGAATTTTATATTTTTTGTTTTTTCTATTATATCTTTAAAGTTTTTGAATTTAAATTTCTTTAATAAAATGTAAATTTTATCACAACTTCTTAATGTTTTAATTTTCTTAGAAGTTTCAAATAGAATTCTTCCAGGACATATTTTCTTTGCTTTTGTATTGAATAATTCTTTTACTTCATTTATTGCAATATCTTCTATATTGTTAATTGTTGTTGCTATAATTTTCATTATTAATCTAGAAATAGTTTTATTTTAACAAATTTTCGCTATTTTTCTAATTCCATTATGTCAATTTCCTTTGACTTTAAATATTCCATACTAAAAAAAGTTCCACTTTCACATGTTAATTCGTCACCACAAACACATTCTCCACATATTCCAAAACCACACATATTATTTGTTTCAATTGATGAATAAATATCATTAAGATTTGTGCCTACACTTTTTTGAATATCCATTGCCTTTTTCATTAAAGGAATTGGACCAACATTATAAAAACAAGTATCTTCTAGGTTAGATCTGAGATCTTGTTGCATTATATTAAGAACCCTTCCAATAACACCATTGTCTGTAACTGGAATATAAGTTGCATGTTTTTTTATTTCGTCTTCAAAAATAATTTCTTCACTAGAGGTTATCCCGTAATAAACTGTAACTTTCTTTCCTTGTTTGTATAGTTTCTCTACGAGTCCTGGAATAATTGCAATTCCTGTTCCTCCAGCAACAATAATAGCATTCTTTTTATCATTATTAGGAATATCTGCACCATATATATCTCTAATTATTAATTCATCTTTTTCTTTTAATTGGAATAATTCATGAGTAAGTAAACCCATATTTTTATTAGGATCATATTCCCTTTCTCTTACAATAAAAGTTAGAGGATTATTTTTAACTATTGAAAAAGGTCCTTCTCTAGAAACTTCTGGAGCAAATATGTATGCGAATTGACTTGGTTTAAAGTCAATTTCTCCTTCAAGTTCAAAAATTCTTAAATCATTGGTTTTGTCTGTTATTTTTCTTATTTTATAAGGAATATATTCTGCTAATCTTTCTTTTGAGACAAAGGAATAAGCATTATTTGTTTTATTTTCAACATCTTTTTTTAGTTCCGTTATATATTTAGGTCTTAAGGACATAGGTACTCTTGCAAAAACACTTCCAATACCAATATTACTAATGTTTAAATCTCTTATTTCTCTTACATCTTGTCCTGTAGTGATGCCACCCATGCCCATTATTGGAATATTTGGGCCAATTGCTTCTCGTACTTCTTTTAATTTTTCCAATGTAAGTTTTTTTATCCATTCACCTGATTTTCCACCTTTGTGAGCATTTGGGTTGTAAAGAATTGGTTTTCCTGAACTAAGTTCAATGTAAACCATTGGGTCTGCTGTGTTTATTCCACTAATTCCATCTGCTCCAGCATTCATGGCAGTTATTGCTATTTTTCCCATATCATTAACATTAGGTGTAAGTTTTGGGATTAATAGTGCTTTAGTAGTTTTTCTTAATTCTTTCACATATTCTTTTACTATTTTAGTATCACTTCCAATACTTGAGCCGAATCCTTTTTCAGTGTGGGGACATGAAAAATTTAATTCAAGAAGATCTGCTATATCTTCAAATTTTAAAACTAATTTTATAAAATCATCAATAGAATTTGCAGATAGTGAAACATTAAGGTATGATCTTAGGTTATGATTTTCTCTTAATTCAACTAAATCTTTATGACCTTTGTCCATTCCAGGATTTCTTAACCCAACAGCATTTCCAAAATTTCCAATAGAATGTTCAACAATTATGGGCCCTTTATTTCCAGGATTTGGTTTTACTTGATAACTTTTTGATGTTATTAATTCAATTTCGGGAATGTTTTTATCAACCCATTCAATAAGACTAGGTTTTGTTGTAAATATTCCAGAAACAGTTGCAAATTTGGTTCTATCTTCTAATAAGAAATCTAAAGTCTGTTTTTTTGATTTAGACATTCTGTTTTAGAACTTCATAAGGATTAAAAGCATAATCTTTTGAGAAATCTTCTCCAGTCTTTAGTTCTTTTTCTTCAATCTCTATTCCAAATAATCTGCTTATTGTAGTATGAGTAATTTCTTCTATTCTTTTTTCAGTAAATCCTTTTTTTCTTAATTCATCTAATATTATTGGAATAAAAGGTAGATTTGGGATGCCAGACATAAAATCTTCAATATTTTCTTCTAGTGTGTGAGGTGCATGATCTGATTCTAGATAATCAATGGTTCCATCTCTTAAGTATTGTAAAATCTGAGAAGCTGATTCTTCATCTCTTAAAGGAGGATTCATTTTATATAAAATACCATTTTTAGAATCCATGACGCTGTTATTTAATAAACAATGGTGAGGGGTTGCTCCACAAGATATGTTTATCATTTCCCTAGCTCCTTTAACTATTCTAACTGCTTCTGGAACAGAAATGTGGGCAATGTGTAAATTTCCTTTAAATCCATTTAGGACTGCATATCCAATTTGTTTTTTTACAGATTCAGTTTCTGCTTCTGGTGGTCTTGCATAAGAATGAGTTTTTGGGTCTTTTGGGTTCCATAATTCTGGTTTCATAAATGATTCTTTCTCACAATGAACTACTAACATACCTTTATAATTTAAATCGCTTAATGTTTCGTAAATTAAGTTTTGTTTTTCTTCTTCAATGATTGCTAAGTCTCCAACAGAATGACCAGCAAAAAGTTTAAAGCCAACAACACTTGGAAATTCATCATAAGTTTCTATTGCTTCTATAGTTTGTAATAGGTTTGCTGTTAAGCCTATGTATAATCCATAAAAAACTGGAGAATTTGCTTTTCCTGCTAAATTTAATCTTTCAATAACTGAATTTCTAGAAATAATTGGGGGATTTGTATTTGGCATATCAAAAATAGCATTAACACCAACACTCTCAGCTA
>SDBV01010599.1_pt1 | contig 12051 bp, 11 predicted proteins | sample 2277081 | NCBI WGS metagenome assembly SDBV01 (sample SAMN10402039, study PRJNA504765) | marine sediment metagenome | isolation source: marine sediment core GS10_PC15, 223 cmbsf | place: Arctic Ocean: Southern Knipovich Ridge | collected 2010 | reverse complement strand
AAAATTGCACAATTTACAACTCGGTTGGTCGCAGTACCATGAAGACCGATATACCCGGTTGGCTGCCGATCTCGATAGTGAGGCCGGCTACTTCTGCGCCCGTGTGATCAGGGTGCACAAACAACTCTGCACGGTTTTGGCGGAGGAAGGGGAGTTTGCCGCCCGTATTCCCGGCAAGCTCTTTCACAACACGGCAGCTAGGTCCGAGCTGCCCGCGGTGGGAGATTGGGTGATTGTACAACGAACCGCCGACAGTACCGTGCTGGTTCGAAAGGTTCTGGAGAGAAGGACGGTGATCTCGAGAAAAGTGGCCGGTGTCGTGACGGAAGAGCAGATTATCGCCGCCAATGTGGATGGCGCTTTTATCGTCACCGGGCTTGACGGCAACTACAACATAAAGCGCATTGAGCGATACCTTACCCTGGTTCTCGATTTCGGTATCGATGCTTTTGTGGTGTTGAACAAGGTCGACGTTTGCGAGGACGTGGCCTCTATGTTAGACGAAGTGGAGGCGGTCACCTTCGGATTTCCGGTTATTGCAGTCAGTGCTCGTGAGGGTGCGGGTATGGAAGAGCTGTGCGCGGCTATGGAATCCGGGAAGACCTACGTTCTTCTAGGCTCATCGGGAGTGGGTAAGTCGACTATCGTCAATCATCTTCTCGGACAGGCTGTGCAGAGGGTGGAGGCGATCAGGGAAGATGACAGCCGGGGGAGGCACACCACGACTTCCCGAGAGCTGTTCGTGCTGAAAAACGGCGCCCTTTTGATCGACAATCCCGGCATACGCGAGATTCAGCTCTGGGGTGACGAGCAGGGGCTCAGCGAAGCTTTCGAAGACGTGCAATCCTTTGCCTGCAAGTGCCGATTCGGCGACTGCACCCACACCCATGAGCCCGGGTGTGCCGTCCGAGAAGCGATTGAGAGCGGGAAACTGGAGCCCCAGCGGCTGGAGAGCTTCTTCAAGCTGCAGAAGGAGCTGCGTCACCTTCAGAGGCGCCGGGATGAGAAGCTCGATCGAATCGAGCGGGACAAGTGGAAATCCATCGCCAAATGGTCGCGGGAGTACAATAAACACAAAAGAGGACAGTCCGGATAGCGGCTCTTCGTGGAAAGCTACGTTCTCCGCCGCCCGTACTGTCTCGGTCCTCGTCTGTTCGACCTGCCCCGAGACCCGGCGCGTGAGGGGTTCGGTTTGTCACCTATCCACGATGCTTCGATCCGGTTGGCCGTCATCATACGGTCGACAGACCTCACATCCCGGCTTGTGACAAAGGTGATGGCGGTTCCTGTGCGCCCCATTCTACCTGCCCGTCCTGTGCGGTGGGTGTAGGTTATATGATCCCGCGGAAAGTCGTAATTGATCACATGGCTCACGTGACTGAAATCCAGTCCTCGACCTGCAAGGTCCGTAGCGATCATGAATCGCGTCCGGCGGTTGCGCAGACGCCGTATAATCGAACTTCGCTTATCCTGTTCCAGGCCGCCGTGGATCATATCCACGTCGGCCAGCTTGTTCTTGAGTTGTGAGAAGAGCCGATCGACGTTGAGACGGGAGTTGCAGAAAATGATCGCCTGCTTAACAGATGGTTGGCTCAAGGTCGATTGCAGTTGCTCGAGTCGTGAATCGTGGGACATAAATTGCAGCTGATGTACCAAGGACTGGGGCGAAACCTGCTCTGCGTTCAGCTCAACGGTTACCGGGTTATTCAAATAGGTCTCCACCAACCGCTTTACATCCTGAGGCATCGTCGCCGAGAAGAGGAGGGTCTGATGCTCGTGTATCAGGCACGAGAAGACGAAATTGATGTCCTGGAGGAAACCCTCCTTCATCATCTCATCCGCCTCGTCTAGTACAAAAGTCTGAACCTGTGACAGGCTGAGGGCTCCTCTGTAGAGAAAGTCGATCAGCCGGCCCGGTGTGGCGACCAGTATATGAACCCGGTGCTGCAACTTGGCCTTCTGCACACCCATATCAAATCCGCCATAGATGGCAAAGGGTACGATGTCGATGTGCTCAGTGATGCGACCGATCTCTTCCACGTACTGAAGAGCCAACTCACGGGTGGGTACCAGGATAAGGGTCTGAATAGCCTCGAGATCGAGGTCGATGCGCTGGACCAGAGGAATAGCGCAGGCGCTTGTTTTCCCGGATCCGGTCTCCGCAGAAGCCAGAAGATCCCTGTTTGCGAGGATATGGGGAATGGTCAGCTCCTGTATGGGAGTCAGGTCCTTGTACCCCATAGCCTCAATTGCCTTAAGAATTTCCGGCTTGAGTGGTAACTCTGTAAATTTCATGGGGAATGTGTGTTGTCGATTTGGAGAGGCCTCGAGGCAAACCAGCGCGGTCTCTTAGTCTCTCTGGAATATGGGGCGTGAGCACCGGGCGTGAGCCCGGGGCCCACGCCCTCTAAGTTTCTGTTTTTTTTGTCTGTGACTACCAGCGGTGTCGTCCGCCGCCGCCGCCGCCGCCACCACCGCCGCCGCCGCCACCGCCACCGCCACCGCGGGGACGTTCCATTCGTGGTTTTGCCACATTCACAGTCAGGACGCGTCCCTCGTGCTCGGTACCATTCAGAGCTGCTATAGCCTGCTCGGCCTCTTGCTGTGTGCTCATCTCAACAAATCCGAAGCCCCGCGAGCTGTCGGTGTATTTGTCCATGATCACCTTTGCGGATTCTACCGTTCCGTGAGCTGCGAAGAGTTCCTGTAACAGTTCATCCGTTACAGAATAGGCAAGCCCTCCAACGTAGATTTTCTTATTCATGTTCTCCTCCTAGAGACTTTCATCATCATCACCTTCTGATATTCACCTCCAAAGGAACAGAACACGGTAGACAAATCATCTGACACTACTGACTGGCCGGCCCTTCTGGGACAATATGCAAGGCATGTATGATTGGGTTTTTCTTTATTTTATGATTTTTTGACATCAGGAAACCCACAACTGAATGTCTTGGAGTGATAATAACGAATATATCGGTCGAAGTCAATCAATTTTTAAGCGATTACGAAGCCTTGGTTAATGCTCGCAGGGAGTCTGCATCAACAGGTAAGTCAGAGCTGCTCGGCTATGGCGATGCTGTCCGAGATCATTTTTTGAGCTTCCGCACCGTTTAAGACGGTTTTCCCCACGGGTTGGAAGGGGTGGGCCATAACCATGGTGTCGATGGACAGCTGGGATAGCTTGTTCAACGATGCGATCTGGGGCTCCTTGCCCATTCGGATGAGGTCTTTTCTCTCTCCGCAGACGGTGTCCCCGGTGAGAAGGAGCTTGTCTGTGCTGTCGTACAGGCAGATGTTGCCCGGTCTGTGACCCGGAGTGTGGATAACGGTGAAGGTTCGGTCTCCGAGCTCCAGGGTATCGCCATCCTGAAATCTCTCATCCACCGCGTCGACAAGGGCCACCGATGAGGATCCCAGTATGATCGCCACGCTGGCGAACCAGCCCGCCCGAATCGGCACCTGCACCAGATAGATGTCTTCACGCACTCTTTCGGATTTTGCCACTCTTTACTCCTGGATGCGCCAGTCAAGGAGCTGAGATTTATTGTCCGATCCAGGACAGCGCAGGCGCAAACGTGTCCCGGGTCCTCTACTCTATTTTGCCCATGCTCCAGTCTTGACCCGGAGCCAACTGGTCAGGATATTTGTCCCCGATAAAATCCATCGAGTATGTCCCGCTGGCAGAGCTGTCTCCGAGTGCTCCGGCCGTTACCGTACCCGTAGCTGTAAAGGTGTCAGCGCCGAACTCACCCGTCGCCGACCCCGATATCAAGAACTCGGCCGAGGTATAGGTGCCGGTGAAAGTGATTGATAGCTTCTCAACGAAGTCACTTCCTTCACCCTCCGAGATTGAACCGCCGGACAGAGCCCAGGCGACGAGCAGACTGCCGTATTGAATATTGTCAAAAGAACCGAACCAGACCTGCCCCGCTCCTCCTCCTCCGCCTCCATCACATGCGGTAAAAAGCACGGCGATTAGAACAGCAAAGCAAACGATTAAGATTTTGTTGGTTGCCGATTTCATTCCTCTGATTCTCCCTCTTTAAATATTTGATTGACGGCGCTTGTGATGCCGCTGGTCATGCTATACCTATAATTCTACTGCATTCTCAATCAGAGTACACGCTGATATAATGGCTCAGACAACCGGAATCCGAAGGGAGGCACCGCTGCTTCATGATATCGAAGACAATCGTGATCCATGAAATCAAAGACACCCCTGCCATCTGCCACTGCTCCTCCGTGGTGGAGAACGAACAGGGACACCTGGTTTGCGTCTGGTACGAGGGCGCCTATGAAACCTCCACCGATGAGGTTCTCAAGGTCTCTTACAGAAAAAGCCCCGAAAATGCCTGGGAGCCCGGCAGGACCCTTCTGCAGCTCGACGGCGTGCCCCTTGGCAACCCCGTGCTCTTTTCCTTTGACCGCAAGACCCTCTACATGATCTATTCCGTGCTGTTTGGTGAGAACTGGGAGGAGAGCGTCATGTTTCTCTCCGAGTCAACCGATGGCGGTTTCTCCTGGACCAACCCTTCTCTGCTCTATGGGAAGCGGGGACTGATGGCAAAGACCCAGCCCATCAGGCTCGAATCCGGGAGGATTCTGGTTCCCCTCTACAACGAGATCGAAGACTACCCGGTGGTGCTGATCGTCGAGGACACAGAGTGGTGGGCCAAATCCAAATACGTGGCCGAGACCATGGCCCGGGGCCGGGTAATCCAGCCAACCCTCGTGCAACTGGGCGACGGGAAGCTGCTCATGCTCTGCCGTACCTCTGAAGGATTCATGTGGAAGAGTCTTTCCCCCAACGGCGGTCTGAGCTGGACCATCTGCAAGCCGACCAACATCCCCAATCCCAATGCGGCTTTGGACCTGGTTATGGCCCGGAGCGGGGAGCTGCTGATGGCCTTCAACAACTCCAGCCGTGACCGGTACTCGATCAGCCTGGCCCTGTCCGAGGACGATGGGAAGACCTGGAGCCATCTCGTGGACTTTGATGGAGGAGAGGGGGGGTAGTCCTATCCGTGTTTGATCCAGGACGAATCGGGTATGTTCCATGTGACCTACACGGAAGACCGGTACCGCATCAAACATCTCGAGTTCGATCTGGAGTGGCTGAAAAAAAACCGGCTCGATGAGCCGCTGCAGACCGACTGATTTGAACCCTGGGCAGAGTAACCGATCTGCTATTGGGACGCTTTCCCCACGGCACCTGATTCTTCGAGCCACTGAATGATCTTCCGGTCACCCAAGGTCCGCGCAAAGTCGAGTGCGCGCAGGCCCCCGGCGCTGCGTTTATTGACATCGGCGCCGCGGTCCAGGAGAAAGCGCACCCATTCCCTTCGCTCTTCGATAGTCACACCTGAGAAGGGGTTGCTAAGTCGGGCAGTGGTCGCTATCTGGAGAACCGTGTGCCCGTTCTGGTCCTGGGGGTGGTCTAGGTTGGCCCCATTCTCCACCAGAAACAGGCGAATAGCTGGCTGCCTGAACGAGTACAGGAGGGCGTTCCAGGTCTCGGGGAATCCGTCAGGATCCACTCCGCCTCTGATCATGGCCTTTACTACCTCCAGGTGACCACGGTATGTCGCAGTTTGCAGAGGGGGCTGCACGTAGCTGATCGGCTCGGTCTGCGCCAGGAGCAGCCGGACCACCTCGTGATGGCCCCTCCCTGCTGCCTCTCTGAGCGCCGTTTTACGCTTTGGCCCTTCAGCGTTGATGTCTATCTCGCCGGCCAGAAAAAGTTTCACCGCGGGCACATCGTTTTTCGCGGCGGAGGCAATGAATGCGCTTGTTGTGAATGGGATTTCCCTCGCCCAGAGCTCACGAATCGGGCTGCCGGCTGGAGAGGCATCCGCCAGAGCCTGGGCCAGGAAGTTTACCATGGGAATGCCGGCGCTGCGATCAGCGTAGGTCAGAGCGGTTTGCCCTCCGCGATCCGTCCACGCGACGTCGGCACCGCGCCCAAGCAGGAGCTTCACCATGGGGAGCTCATCGGCAGATGCGGCCGCCATGAGGGCAGAAGAGAAAGTCTCCAGCTCCAAAGGCGCGCCCCGATCCAGCAGGTATGTGACCATTTGCTCGTTGCCTTCCCGCACCGCACCGAGCAACTGGGCGTACTCCCGGCGCGATCGGGCTGTGGCCCTTCCGGCGACCTCCTTTCTCAGAGAGTTGAAAACCACAAGTCCGATTACCAGCAGAGGCACTACCAACATGATCATGCGAAGGAGGCTAGCACCCCGGCGACTATCCGTATTTTTAGCGGCGCCTTCGAATTCGCCCCGGACCTCCTGTGCAATCTTCTGAACCTCTTCCACCGGCAGATCGCTGATTTCGGCCAAAACATCGATCTCGATCGCCTGTTCTTCCTGCTCGCGCCGAGCCACTCCCGCCTGCTCGGCCCGCTCGAGGACCCGTCTTCTGGTCTCTTCGAGGATGCGCCGGTGGAGTTTCTCGTTGCGGATCCGGTCCTTCTTGAAGGCCATTGCGCCTCTTACGCTAATCCCGCCTTAAAGCCAACTCAGCCCTTCAGGGAGCCGAGGGTCAACCCCCGGATCAGGAACTTCTGCAGAAACACCATGAAGAGGATCGTGGGCAGGATCGTGCACATGCCCAGAACCCCCAATTGACCCCACTGCACCATGCCCTCTCCTTCGACAAAAGTCCCCAGTGCCACGGGAGCGGTCTTTGCCCGGAAAGAGGTCAGTATCAGGGCAAAGAGGAACTCGTTCCAGGCGTTGACAAAACACAGCACCCCTGCAGCCAGGATTCCATTGACGGAGAGGGGGACCACAATGCGGTAGAAGATCTGAAAATGATTGCAGCCGTCGATGCGGGCGCACTCGCAGATCTCGACAGGAACATTGTTGAAAAACTCTCTCAGGATCAGGAGCACGAGGGGAAGCAGGAAGGCAAGATAGATCAGAATCAGTGCGATATGGGTGTCCATGAGCCGGGCGTACTTGACCATCAGGTAGATGGGAATAAGGGTCGTGAAGGGCGGAAACATACGTCCGATCAGGCTCAGAAAGAACAGACCCTCCTTGGCACGGAACTTCCACTGAGAGAAGGCGTAAGCCGCAAGGGAACCGATGACCAGGGTCAGGATCGTTGCCGACACGGCGATGACGATGCTGTTGACAAAAAACTTGTAGAATTTCTTTCGGATCAGGATATCTTCGTAGGTACTGAAAGTCGGCTTGGTGATCAGGCGCGGCGGTGTTTCAAAGAGCTGTTTCGCCGGTTTCACTGAGGTGATGAACAGGTAGTAGACAGGGAACAGGGTCCAGATCATCACCACGATCAAGATCAGGATGGCGATGATCGTCTTGTAGGTAAAGGGCGGTCGTCTCTGCATGGCTGCTCCCTCCCTACCTATTCGTCCCTAAGCGGACATATCTCTGGTTGAGATAGAAGCCGTACACGATCATAAGCATGACGAGCATTACGATGGTCATGCTGGCTCCGTAGCCCACCTCGAAGTATCGAAAAGCCGTTTTCATAACCAGGATGCTGGCCGATTCTGTCGACTGTCCCGGTCCTCCTCCGGTCATGATATAGATCTTGGGAAAGACCCTGAAAGCGTCCATGGCCCTCAGCATAGAGGCGACAAAGATCGTTCCAAGGATCATCGGCAGGGTGATATTGCGGAAAATCACGAAGTCACTGGCGCCGTCGATCTTGGCCGCCTCCACCAGGCTCACGGGTATACCCTGCAGAGCGGAGAGTACCAGCAGAAAGATAAACGGCGACCATTGCCAGATGTCTGCGACCATGACGGCCCAAAGCGCGGTTTTGGTTTTACCCAGCAAGTTCATCTTCTCCATACCGAAGAACTCAACAATGTAGTTCAACGGCCCGATGCTGGGCTCATAGAGGATCTTCCAGATGGTTCCGACAGCCACCGGATTGAGAAACATGGGCAGCAGAACGATACCCCGCAGGACTCCCTTTCCTCGCAGCACCTCGTCCATGATGACGGCGAGCGTCGTTCCGATGGCCACCTCGATTCCGGTGGCGACAAACATAAAGAAGAAGCTGATGAAAAGCGCGTGGTGGAAACTATCGTCTCCGACCAGCTCCAGATAGGTTTCGAATCCTATGAAGGTCGGCTGCTTCTCGTACAATATGTTCCAGGATTGAGTGCTGAGGAAAACCGTGTAGAAGAGAGGAAAGATCCGCCAGATCAGAATGTAGACGAGCATCGGCAGGAGAAAGAGAAAGGCGGGACTCGTGAAAAGCCGCCTGTTTGGGTCGATTGTGCGGGCCATGTTTCCTTATCGTTGGCTTCGCCAACGATTTAGCAGTTCCGGCCTGAGCCGGAACTGCAACCAGAGTGATTACTTTATGTAACCGGCTTTTTTGAAAAGCTTTTCCAGCTTCTTCTGCGCATCCTTGAATCCGGTCTCAATGTCGACGTTCCCGGCCAGGGCGTTGGACAGTGCGTTGCCTGCAATATCCATGCACTGAGGATACTCGGGAAGTGAGGGCAGGAAGAAGAAGTAGTTTTTACTGGCGTCGAGAAGCTCCTCACCGGCAATCTTCAGGTGCGATGCCTTTGCCGTCACCGCGGGATCCTTGAGCACAGACGGTCTTGGAACGATCCAGCCGTAGGGTAGGAACTTCTCTGTGGCCACCTGCTTCATGATCCGGGGCGAGAAGGCCAGCTCCATCACCTTGTACGCGGCCTTCAGGTTCTTTGACAGGCTGTAGAGGGCCAGACCGTTTCCGGAGTGGATCGAAGCGTGGTCTCGGCCTTTACCCGGAACAGAGGGATTCGCCGTGAAGGCGATCTTGTCAGAGACCTTGGACTTTTCCGGATTCAAAGCCATGACGGCTCCCCGTCCGAAGAACTCGATGATCATGGCGACGTTGCCTTCGGCGAACATTGCGGTAGAGGCGCCGGAGGCCATGGTCAGGTGTCCTGGGGGCAGAAAGGGGACCAGATCCACGTAGTACTTGCCGGCAGCGATCGCTTCGGGAGAGTCCAGGGTGGGCTTCATCGTCTTGGGATCGTAGATGTTGTCGGCCCCGAAGGCCATCAGATAGTTGACAAAGTCGAACCACATGAAGTTGATCGGTTTGTTGGAGTGGGAGGCACCGTAGAAGTCGGCTTTGAGGGTTTGACCTGCAAGCTTCTGACCCTTCTTCCGCGTGAAGAATTCGGCAACATCACGGAACTGATCATAGGTGTCCGGGGGAGCGAGATCATAGCCGTACTTGGCCTTGAAATTGGCTTTCTCCTCGGCGTTGCCCATGATATCGGTGCGGTAGTACATGGTCGTGCCCGTTACATAGAGTGGGAAAGAGGTCAGGACACCGTCCAGGGTGTTCTCGTCCATGGAGACCTGGAACCAGTCGTCCATGGCAACGAGGTCTTTGTCCACCAGGTCCTTGTTTTCGTCCATGAACTTTCCGATCGGGTAGATCAGTCCCGATTTGAACCATTCGGCCCGGGTGGCTGACTGAACAAAGACGTAGTCCCACACATCGTTTCCGCCGGTGAAGTCGATCACCATCTTGTCGTGCAGCTCATCGAAGGAGTAGTTGCTCACTTCGATCTCAGCGCCCAGCTCTTTAGCTGCCGCCTTCAGACACTCTTCGATAGGCGGTAGCTCGGTGAGACCGGGTACGAAAGCGACTCGCAGCTTGACCCCTTCGGTCTTTACCCCCTCGTCCGTCGCCGTCTCCTTGGCGCCGCCGGAAAAGAGAGGCGTGACCGCAAAGATCAGGCCCACCGCGATCAGCAAATATAAAAAGTATCTACGCATCATCTAAAACCTCCTGTTACTTGGTTAAAACGAGACTATAGCAGATTGACGTGTCCGTCAAGAATTAGGCCGTCAAGAATGGCCACCTTGCCACAAGTAGCGGAATCTCATATCCTCGATCCATGAAATACGGAATAACGATGTCGACTTTCCAAACGGAAAAGCGGCCTGCAACCTTTGGTGACGGGCAGGTGGCTAAACATTTGAAAAAAATCCGGGCCCTGGGGTATCATGGTATCGACCTCTTCATCAAGCCCTTGCCGAAACCCAAGCTGAACGCCCTCCAGAAGGCGTTTGAGAAAAACGAGATGGAGGTGAGTGTCATCTTCCCCGTCGTTCTCTTCGAGAGCGGATTGATCCTCTCCGATCCGGACCGTGAGAAGCGCCTCGAGGCGGTCAGGGTGTACAAGACCCAGATCGATCTGGCCCAGGCTTTGGGGGCCAAGATTGTGCTGGGATTAGGCAGGGGTAACCCTGTGGAGGGTGAAGAAGAGTCGGATTTCCAGAGTCGCCTTTCGGAGAGCATGAAGGAGATGGCGGAGTACGCCGGGGAGAGAGAAGTGCAGATCGTGATGGAACCTATTCACCGGTATCTGATCAGCACCTTCAACCGCGTGGACCAGAGTCTCGAGTTCCTTGATCGTTTTGGTCTGGACACGGTCAATCTTCTGTTGGACACCTTCCACATGAACATCGAGGAGCGGTCCATCGAAGGAGCCTTCCAATTGGCCGAGGGACGCATCGGTCATGTGCACGCGGTGGACAACAACAGAGGTGCACCGGGGGACGGTCACCTTGACTTTGAGCGCATCGTCAGCATCCTTGTGGAGACAGGGTACGATGAGTATCTGTCCGTGGAAACCCAGCCGGAGGCCGATCCCTACGACTGTGCCGAACGCGGTGTAACCCGTCTCCGGGAAATCATAGAGGTGGTACAGGCGTGAACAGTGGTACAGGCATGAAAAGTGGCACAGGCATGAAAAGTGGCACAGAGGTGACAATCACTCTGGCCGTGATTGGGGCGGGAGAATGGGCCCGGAGCTATCATCTTCCGGCTCTCAAAGCTTTGGAATCCCGTGTGCCCCTTCGAATTGGAGGGATCTGGAACCGCACTCGAGAGAGGGCGGTGGCCGCGGCCAAAGAGTTCGGGATCGATCGGGTGTACGGGAGCCTGGAAGAGGCGATTGGCGATGAGTCGTTGGACTGTTTTGCCGTGCTGGTCAACCCGCGGGTCATTCCGGAGATCGTGCAGAAACTGCTGGTGAGAGAGCTTCCCATTCTATGTGAGAAGAGCCCGGGACACACCTTTCAGGAGGCCACACAGCTGGCGGATACGGTAGGCGTTCCGAATGTCGTAGCCTTCAACCGACGCTACATGCCGATCAACCAACGCTACAAGAGTATTGTCGATGATATGGACGACATTTATTTCGTGGAGTGCCACTTCTACAGATACGATAGGCTCTATCCGGATTTCGTTATCTCGACGGGGGTTCACGGCGTCAACTGCATGGAGTACCTGTTTGGCCCCATCGAGAGCGTACAGACCGAGAAATGGAAGAATCCGTCGAACGATTCCTTGATCTGGATCAGCCACCTGCGCTTTGACTCGGGTTTGAGAGGTATTCTGAAATTCCTGCCCAGCTCCGGGTCCAGTGTCGAGCGCTACGAAGCCCACTGTTCTTCCACGTCCGCCTATCTCTATTCCCCGCAGACCTACACCAGCGACTACCCTGGAAGAATTTTCATCCACCGTGAGGGAAAGGATGCCGAGACCATTGTGAGCAGGGAAGAGGATGGCATGATCATCAACTCGGGATTCGTCAACGAGTATCTCGACCTCTTCGATGCCATGAGGCGCGGCACTGAAACGGTGTCCAACTTCCGCAACGCCTGCAACACCATGAGGGTCGCCGAGGCGATCGAGCGGGGTGTGGACTTTAAAGCGTCTCCCTGATACGCCAGTCCCGAATCACATCCAAGAGATGTTGTTGTCCAGGTGACCCCGTCCTGTTTACCAACGGATTCTTGCACAGAAAGACTACAGTGATTTGTCAGAGCTTCGCAGGGGTCTGGCCCGCGGTTCACTATCCTGTGTTCGTGACGTTGTGCCCTGTAGAGTGATAAGATTCCCAAAATCACCGATTTGAGGAGACGAAGCTTACTTTCCGCAAGTTAAAAATACGATTTTCTAGCATTTATTGTGTGGGCATTAGGCGCCGTAATACTTTTTCGACACGTTGAGCAGGTCAAGGATTTTTACTTGTAGATCTGAGAGAGT
>SDBV01010598.1_pt1 | contig 12051 bp, 8 predicted proteins | sample 2277081 | NCBI WGS metagenome assembly SDBV01 (sample SAMN10402039, study PRJNA504765) | marine sediment metagenome | isolation source: marine sediment core GS10_PC15, 223 cmbsf | place: Arctic Ocean: Southern Knipovich Ridge | collected 2010 | reverse complement strand
CTGTATACCTATACACCCGAGGACTTCCACAGACGAAACCTGTTATTCGCTGGCAATCTGACAAACGAAGAACTGCTTCTCGAGATGCCGGAGTACTATCAGTGGCTCAAGTTCCGATGCGATTGTGTAACAGGGGTCTTTGGAGAGATCTACCAGGCCATCAAGGACCAGAAGCCCGAGGTCGAGTTTAGGTACAACGGCAGCGCCCACGCACAGCACATGAGAATGGGCGTGAACTTCAGGACTGCTCACAAATTCATGGACTCTGTGCGTGAAGGCGATTACTCGGAACAGACCGGAGAGGAGGAGATGCTCCAGTCCAAACGGGCCAAGCAACTGAATCTGAGACGGATCGTGGGGCCGGAAAAAAAAGTCATCGCCGCCATCGGGATCAGGCCCAACGCCACGGCGGAGATCATCAAGCAAGGCGTGATCACCGCGGCCTTCGCGGGCGCAGATGGTCTTTCGCTGGGCCACTATGACGGGGCTACGCTGAGCTTTCTTGATGCCGTGCGAGAAGGCATCGAGGAGGCGGAAGTGAGTGTCGACTGGAGGAAGGCCGCGGTAGATTCTTAGCTACCGAAGGGCGGCTATCCGTCACCCGGCCCATCACCTTACTCCACCGAAACCTATGTTGTGACAATTTCAGCTTCTACTATACCTTCCTTTACTGCCTCGAGGGACTTTGTTGTGGCTCCGTCGTAATGTCCCAACGAGAGTCCATCTGCCCCTGCGAATGCCGCCGTTATAACACCTTTTTTGATTATCTCCGCGGTAGCCTTTGGTCTTATGCCGATTGCAGCAACTACTTTTTTCTCCTCACCTATTATCCTCCTCAGATTGAGATGCTGCCCCTTCTTAACCTCCAACATCTTTTCATCACCACTTTCCTCGGCGTAACCTGCCAGGCGGATTGAGTCCATATACCTGTGGGCATCCCTTATGTTTACCCCCATATTCAGATTTTTTATACTTGCACCGCCGTTGTACCGAAACTCTACTTCTGGCTTTTCCTTCTTGACAGCACCGTATATCTCACTGAAAACCTCAGTCACCGAGTCGCATCGGAACTTGAGCCATTGGTAATACTCCGGTTTTTCCAAAAGCAATCCCTCGCTGATCAAATCTCCACCGGTAAGGAGATCCCTCTCATGGAATGATTCGGGTGTAGGAGCGTTAAGAGCATCAGCTATCCCTTTTACAGTCTTTTTTATCGCGTCCCAGTCCAGCCCTTTATCACGGGCCCTCTTGTCGCAGCTTGGGCAAAAACATCCACCCAAGGAAACGGAAAGCAACCGTAGCAAATCACTCTTCTCTGATGGGAAACGTGCTCCAAAAAGCGTATGACCAGGGTGAAAAAACAACATGCAGGTCTGAACCATGTCTATATCATGGTTTGCCACTACGTCTGCAAAAAGCCCTTTGATATAATTTCTCACATCCTCACTGTTGGGGCACAGATTAAATATGCCCCACGGATTGATACCTCCCTTTGCGAAATGGTTCCCATAGACATCCTGCTGTTTACATTCAGGGAACTCCTCATTGGAATACTCCCACGGCACTATGGAATGGGAAACCTCCGCGCCTGTCTTCAGCCCTCTTTTTCTGGCAGCCTTGGTAAGTACATCTATCCAGTCCACTCCCTTCAGAAAATCCCTCTGTGAACCTTGAGGTTTTATTTTGGTCTCTCTGTAGTACTCCGGGTGGATTTCATGGTAAACCCTGCTGTCTTCAGGATAGTACACTTTCCTTACAGGGTTGTGCGGATAGTAGTAATCCGTTAAGGGTCTCTTCTCATGGTGCATCGGGGATATTAGGTAAACCGAGTTGACCAGAGCTTTCTCCTGTAAGGTGTCGAGCATGTTGTCCAACTTTTCATCCACCAAATCCCATGCGTAAAGGCTACCTGCAATCTCTTTGAATGTCATATGGCAATTCACCTCCTGATTTTGAATACCACGCTACTTTAATATTCTTCATTCAGTTATTCAAACATCTCATATAGCATCATTCTTCTCCGGTTTGCAATTGAGAGAGGGATGTAGTACAAAGGGCCTTGAAAGAGCTGACCACATCGTGTTTGTGCTCAGGCCAAATAAAATAACGATTCAGGAGAATCACCATGTTTATAAAAGAAGTCGCTGCCAGCCTCTATCCTTGGGACCTTGCCGATGAAGGCATCGAGAGCTGTGTGGACACGCTCATGGAGCATAGCCGCGTGAACAGTGTCTACCTCGTAGGTATCATGCACAAGGAAAAGCGCCCTCTCACCAGCCTCTTCTACAGGCACAACCCCAAGCGAAAGTACTACCTCCCCGAAGACAGCCGCATCTACTACCCTATGGATGAAGCCAACTTCAAGAACACACCTATGAAGCCCCTCTACTCCGATAGGGAGTTTCTTAAAAATCGCGACTGGCTGGAAGTGTTGACCAAATACGCACGCAAGAACGGGCTCAAAACCGGAGCCGAGATCTCTCATACCTTTTTTGATTCGGATGTTGCCAAGAAAGATTTTCCGGACACCTTCCAGAGGGACATCAACGGAGAGATCCTGGAGAGGCATTTCTGCTCCAACAACGAGAAGGTCCGGGAGTATATGCGGGCCATCTTCTACGACACCGTGAAGAACCACGACATCGACTTTATCCAGACCTGTATGATGCTCTTTCACATCGGCAGGCCGGTGGACTACCCCTGGTTTATGGAAGAGGATCCCGCCAATCGTCTCAGCCCTCTTCTCGGCGTGGTGAGGGGAGGCTGCTTCTGCGAGAAATGCGCCGCAAAGGCCAAGGAGATGGGATACGACTGGGATAAGATCGTCGCAGACATGAAGGGTCTTGCCGCCGTAGCCAACGCGGAGCTCCACGGCGATATAGCCCTGGTCCAGGAGCAGCACCTGCTCTTGGGAAGCGATCTGATGGAATCGGGATTGCTCCTCGAGAATCCTTCTCTCTTTCAGTGGCTGGATTTCCGGATGAAGTGCATCACCGGTTTGTTTAAGGACATTTATGCCTCTGTTAAAGAGGCAAACAAGAATATCGACTTTCGCTACAATACCTACCTTCGCCTTCCGGAGCTGGCTGGTTTGAGCTTCCGGGCGGTGCGGGACTATCTGGACTCGGTGCGGGATTCCGACTACACGGAGCAGAGAGAGGCAAAGGACAACTTCAAGAGAAAACGAAACACTCTGATGAAGGATCGTTGGGGTATAGGTTTTGACAAGGACCTGATCGCTGCCATTGCTCCGAGACCCAACGCCACGGCGGAGATCATAAAGCGAAGCATCAAGGTGCTGAGCTACTACGCCGTTGACGGCATCTCCCTCGGACATTACGATGGTGCGTATACCGAGCTTTTAGACGCTGTCAGAGAGGGAATGGACGAAGCTGGGATCGTGATCAAACCTTAGCCGACAGATCCCTTTCATGTAGCACAAACACCAATATTAGGAGTAAACGATTATGATTTTCACTGAAGTGAGCGCACGTCTTTTCCCATGGGATTTTATAGACGAAAAACCGGATGACATTCTCGATAATCTGGAGCGGGACACTCTCACCAATTCGTTCTACCCGGTCATTCTCATGCATGACGAGAAGCGCCCGTTGTCAGAATTCTACTACCCGCACAATGCCCGTCGCAAGGTGTACTGGACCGAAGACTCCCGGGCTTACTGGCATTTCGACCCGGACTTCTACAAAGACAGCCGGATCAAGCCGCTGTTGTCCGAAAACCCGGATCTCAAGGATACGGACTGGGTGCAGTTCTCGGTGGATCTTGCTCGTAAGAGAGGAATGAAGGCAGGAGTGGAATTGTCTCACACATGGGTGGACAAACCAAGGCTCAAGGAACAGTTCTCAGACTGTTTGCAGCAGGACATCTACGGCAATCGTTTCGCCACCCGTCTCTGCGTCAATAATCCGGATACGGTTAACTACGCCCGCGCTTTGTACACCGAGCTGGCGTCGCGGTATGATCTGGACTACATCCAGACCTGTTTCTATGGCTTTCAGGGGACGCCTGCCTACAGGGAGAAGATCGGAGAAGTCGAGCGGTTGATACAACTTCCCCTGGGTGCGTGTTTTTGTGACCATTGCCGTTCCGCCGCGGAGAAAAAGGGACTCGCCTGGCAGTCCATTGTCGACCGTCTGCGCTGGATGGCTGACGGGCATAACCGCTACAACCACAAACAAGCCTTCGAGCTGAATCTGCTGCGGCACAGCACGATGACCGCCTCGCAGCTTTTCATCGAGATGCCCGAGTTCTACGCCTGGTTTAAGTTTCGTACGGACTCCTATACGGAGTTCTGGAAAGAAATCCACACCGCCGCACATGCCGCAAAACCTGACATCGACGTGCGGTTCAATGACTGCTGGGTATACCCGGAGATGTTGGGCTTCGACATACGGGCAATGTCGCCCTACTTCGACTCGATCCGCGGTGCCGACTACCTGGAGCAGGACGGCGATCCGGAGCTGATGGAGGTCAAGCGGGGCTTCTATCATTTTATCCGCAGGGCGGTCGGCTTGGACAAACATTTTGTGACGGCGCTGTCGCAGCGTGTTAGGGCGACGCCGGCGCTGATCAAAGAGACGATACTGATGTCAGCCAAATGCGGGGCGGATGGGACTACGATAGCCAACTACGATACGGCGACACCGGAGCTCATGCGGGCCGTGCGTGAAGGGTTCGAAGAGGCGGGAGTCACGGTTAAGCCAGGCTGACCTGCACAGCCTCAAGCTCTGTACGTCGCCCCATCAGTCTCGAGCTAATCACGTTGTAGCGGCGGGAGGGTAGGTGTTTTTTTATATTGACCGCACAAAAAGCCCATGCTACAATAGCAGCAAAATCTGCAATGGAGGTAAATCATGAAAATGTTATTTATCAAGCACATCGCTGTCATTCTGATCATCTTGTGCTTGCCGTTTCTTGCCTTTGCAAGGGGAGAAAAAGAAACCGGAGAACCGGCGACCGCAGCGACGGGTGAGCCACAGTACGGAGGGACTTTCACCCAGCACATGGATTTCGAACCGAAATCCTGGGACCAATGGGACGCATACGGGGCCATGGTGCAGCTCCATGCTCTCCAGCTCGGGCAGCTGCTCAACGGAGGTATAGAGAAGTATGGACCGAGAGGCACCAATGATTTTCCCTTTACCCTCTCCGAGCATATGCCTGATGAATATTTATCGCCCCAATTGGCCGAGAGCTGGGAGATTACATCCGATCCCCTGGGCGTGAAATTCAAAATACGGCAGGGTGTCAACTGGACCGGCAACGACCGCATTGGCATGAAATCCAGAGAATACACGGCCTATGATGCAGAGGCCTTCCTGAACCGATTCCAGGAAAGCGGTCAGGGCCCGAAGAGGATCCCTTTCATGAAGAAACCCGGTTTCAAGGCTCTGGATAAGTACACCTTGCAGACCTATTTCAACACTTTCAGCGGCGGCTGGCCTGTTTCTTTCGGCTACGGATGGAACACCTTGCATGTCCCGCAGGAAGTGGTGGATGCCGGCGCTTCCGATTGGAGGAATCACACTTCCATTGGGCCTTTTGTCCTTAAGGAGTATGTCAAGGGCTCTTATGTGTCCTACGACAAGCATCCTGACTGGTGGAACAAGGAGCGAACGATCGATGGCAAGAAATATGATTTGCCCTTTGTGGATAAAGTCGTATTTCCCATCATAATCGATCAATCCACCCAGATAGCCTCCCTGCGGACGGGGAAGATCGACATGGCAGATGCCGTTCCGCTGGTGTACAAGGACACCCTGTCCAAGACATCACCTGACCTGATCATGAAGGAGTATGCAGGTGGCGGTGCCGACTATGTCACCTTCAACTTTTACGAGGGTCCAACAAGCAACCTGGAAATACGGCGGGCATTGATGATCGGGACGGATCTGAATGCCATAGCCAAAACGGTCCATACCCGGGCTGACATACACTGCGTCCCGTTCAACGCGGGAATTCCCATCGATATCTATACCCCGATAAAGGACCTTCCGCCGGAAGCCAAAGAGCTCTTCACCTATGACCCGGAAAAGGCCAAGAAAATGATTGCTGATGCGGGTTACCCCGATGGCTTCACGATTACCATGAAATACTCCTCCACGGGAGGAGGAGGGCGCTACAACCAGGAAGGAGCTTTGCTGGCGGATATGTGGGCCAAACTCGGCGTGACGGTTAAGATGCAGACCCTCGATAACGCTCTTTTTCAAGAACAGGACCCCAAAGGAGAATATGGGGACACTGTGCTCAAGGGTGGCGGAAACGGCAAGCCTGCTGGAATGGACCTGTACAAAGAGAGGGCAAAGCCGTATATGCTTCTTGCCAACGACGATTATTATAAGGACACCCTCGACAAAACATCGGCGACAATGGATCCGGTCAAGCGAAACAAAATGCTCAAAGATCTGGGCGTCTACTACCTGAACACGCTCTCTCGGCTTCCGGTCGGCAATGCGTATTATCTGAACGCCTGGTGGCCTTGGGTCAAGAACTACTACGGCGAGATCGATGCCGGAGTCGGTCCCAACAAGATGCCCATGATTTCCAGCTTGTGGATCGACCAGAACCTGAAGAAGAAACTGGGGCACTAGCAGGACATAATTCGCAGATATTCGAATCGACGAAAGAGTGTCGCGATCGACGTGTTGTCGTTTGCGACACTCAGTTTTTTTGAGGTCAAGCACACCAAACAGTTGAAATAAGACTCGAACTCTTCTATAGTTCGTTCAAAGCCTAACGATTCCTTGAAAGCTCAAAGTCGTGTAAAAGACAAGACTGGGCATCGGCAAGGGTCTTGGGGAGGGCAAAGAGCATGCGTGTTTACATAATCAGACGTCTGCTGCTGATGATACCTACCGTCTTTCTGGTCAGTCTCATCATCTTCTTCATGATCCGCCTCATTCCGGGTAGTATCATAGACATCATGATCGGCCAGCAACTGGAAATGAGCGGAGTGGCGGTGGACAGGGATTATCTGGAGCGGGAGCTGGGCCTGGACGTGCCGGTCCATGTTCAGTACGGGCGCTGGCTGGGGATTATTCCCAATGCGGACGGCAGAATCAGCGGTCTTCTACAGGGCGATTTCGGGGATTCATTGTGGTCTAAAAATCCTGTCATTGAAGATATAACCGCTCGGTGGCCGGTGACTCTTGAACTTGGTTTTCTGGCTTTGATAGTAGCCCAGCTCATAGCCCTACCTGCCGGCATAATTTCAGCCTTACGGCAGGACACCTGGGGTGACTATCTAGCCCGCAGCTTTGCCATCGTGTGCATCGCCGTTCCCGGCTTCTGGGTGGGGACAATGGTAATAGTTTTCCCCGCAATCTGGTGGGGTTATATGCCCAGCATAATGTACATTCCGTTCGCTCAGGACCCGGTAGGCAACCTAAAAATGTTCATAGTACCGGCTATCGTTCTGGGCATGGCTATGTCGGGAATGACCATGAGAATGACCCGCACCATGATGCTGGAGGTGCTTAGGCAGGACTACATTAGGACGGCCTGGTCAAAGGGGCTCAGGGAGAAGATTGTTGTCTTGCGACATGCCTTGAAGAATGCGTTTATTCCGGTGATAACACTGGTAGGCTCGCGTCTGGCGGTTCTGGTCGGGGGCACGGTTATTATCGAGCAGATATTCGTCCTGCCCGGGATGGGCCGCCTCATAATAGACGCCATCACACAAAGAGATTACACGATAGTCAGCGCAGTAATGATATTTTTTGCTAGCATCATGGTGTTTATCAATTTAATGATTGACCTAACCTATGGCTTTTTGGATCCCAGGGTTCGTTATAATTGATGGATCAACGGGTAAAGGGGACAAGCAGGTAACGGTATGAATGAGAGATCATCAGAAAAGGTAGACGGGACACAGAGTCACTCTCTCCTGGTCGATTTTTGGATAAGGCTAGTGAAGGAGAAGCCGCTGGGTACTTTTGGAGCGGTTATAACTCTCCTGCTGCTTCTCGCCGGTATATTTTCCGACATCCTGGCGCCTTATGGAATGAACGAAACCCACCTGGCAGATACCCTGGTAGCACCATCAGCCACGTATTGGTTGGGCACGGACGACTTGGGGCGAGACCTGTTTACCCGTGTTATCTATGGGGCTCGCATCTCGGTGGTTGTCGGTCTATCTGCAGCTTTTATCGCGACGGTTCTTTCAGCAATTGTAGGCATGTTGAGCGGGTACATCGGCGGCAAATTTGACCTGGTCGTGCAGAGGTTCGTTGATGCGTGGATGAGCATTCCCAGTCTTGTTTTTCTTTTAGTGTTAATTTCAATGCTGGGACCAGGATTGCCGCAAGTAATATTTGCTTTGGCCATAAGATGGGGCATCGGGGGTTCCAGGACAGTAAGAAGTGCCGTCATCGGCATAAAAGCAAATGTTTATCTACAGGCAGCAAAGGCTGTCGGCTGTCCCCTGCACAAGATACTTCTTCGACATGTCCTGCCCAATATTGCGGCTCCCCTAATTATCATGTTTACCACACGGGTTCCGAACGCTATTCTGGCCGAGGCCTCCTTGAGCTTTCTCGGCTTCGGCATACCGCCGCCGGCTCCCAGCTGGGGAGGTATGCTTAGTGGTAGTGGGCGCACCTATATGTTCCTGGCCCCATGGATGGTTATATGGCCCGGCCTTGCCTTGAGTGCTGTGGTATATGGGGTAAACATGTTTGGCGATGCGGTGAGAGACCTGCTGGACCCGAGGTTGAGGGGTGGCTCCGGGCGCCTTGGGGTGAGAGTAAAACAAAATAGGTCCGCCGAAAAAACGTCTCAAGGCGGTTCCGTTTAGAGAGATAGATGAATAAGGGTATTCTCATATACTAGATTGGGGTAAGCCAACTAACTTCAAAGCAACTAAATAATAGTTAAGCAAAAAGGAACACCATGATTTGGAAAGAACTGAATACGGGTCTTTATCCGTGGGATCTTCACGACGAAGGCGTGGAGAGGATCTTGGACAACTTGAAAAGCACTGTGGGCTGCAATGCCGTCTACATGACCGCATTAATGCATTACGAAAAACGACCGCTCCACGATAATTACTACCCACACAACCCTATAAGGAAGCGGTACCTTGCAGAGGATGCAGTGGCGTACTGGAAGCCGCATCCGGAGATGTATAAGGATAGCAGGATTAAACCCGCCACCAGTCAACGTGACTTCCTCAAAGACACTGATTGGGTCAAGGTACTTGTGGATGCCGCCAAAAAGCACGACATGAAAGTCGGGATCGCCATTTCTCACACGCCGATGAACACCGATAGAGGACTTAAGGAGTTTCAGGATAGCATTCAAAGGGACGTCTACGGCAACCTGCTACCCGCTCGAGTTGTAGGTCAGAAAAATTCCTTCCACGCCCAGCAGCTGTGCTGGAATAGCCCGGACGCCAGGATTTACATACAGTCTCTGTTTCGGGATATCGCAACACACTACGAGGTGGATATGTGCCAGGTAAGCAACTTCCTCTTTCACGGTGGCTATCCCGCGCTGCACTCTCTCCTGGGAGTAACACTGGGCGGCTGCTTCTGCGAGTACTGTGAGCGGGAGGCTGCAAAAAAAGGATTGGATTGGAAGGCGATTAAGCGCACCGTGCGTCGATTTGCTGACATCGTTATGCGCAACTCGTTAGAAGCCAACGAAGATTGGCTTCTGCTTCAACGAGGCGATTCCAGCGATCTCATGATGTTGCTCGAAAATCCTGAGATCTTCCAATGGCTTCGCTTCCGGTGCGAAAGCATTACTAACTACTTCAAAGAGCTCTCAGAGGCGATCCATGACGCCAGGCCCGGTATCGACTTTCGTTTCAATACCAACTGGCGGCAGGCAGAATACATCGGACTCGATATGACCCAGGTAGCACCCTACATCGATTCGATTCGTTCGACAAACTACGAGGAGCAGACCGGAGACGAGCAATTTGTACTCGACAAGGGCAAATGGTTGTCAAATCTACGACGGCAGGTGGGAGAGCAAAAGACCATCATTCCATGCATAGCACCGCGAGGTAAAGCCACAGTGGATCTCATTAAAAAAGGGATCAAGCTCTTGGCGTTGAACGGGGCTGACGGATTGTCCTTTGCATTCTATGACGGGGCCACGAAGCAGAATCTTCAGGCCATCAAAGAGGGGATGGAGGAAGCGGGGGTTACACTGGCGTCCGCCCAGTGACCTGTATTGCCGACGCCAGCTGCTAATGCAGCCGAACGCATATCCTCTATCGAATCCTTCTCCGTGACCCGTTTCTTGTTGGAACTGACACAACATATCCCACTGCGCGGATTACAATATATCCGGCGATATGGACTCTATCCTGAGCCTCTCGGCGCACGATGCCGCTGAGGCTCCAAATGCTGATCGCGCCAACCAATAGCGTGGCCGAAGCTCTGAGGCAGAGCGTGAAAGTTAGCAGAACAGTCCTGATGGACATCGCTTTTCACGCGCTTATTTCCCGCTCTTGACCGCCTGCATAAGGCCTTTAATGTAGCCCAGGGCAAACCCCCAGTAGCGGTGACCCCATTCTGTGTCATCGACCATGCTGAGCTTGTGATCCGGGACCAGATAGCTCTCGTACCCGATCTCGTCATACACCTTCATGGCTTGAAGCATATCTATTCGGCCGTTATCCGGAAAGGCCTCGGCGAAGTTTTCCACTGTGCCAACGACGTTTCTGAAGTGAACCCAGAAGATCTTGTTCCGGCTGCCGAAGTAGCGGATCTCCTCGAAAACATCGGCGCCCATCTCGGTAAAGCACCCCTGGCAGAAGAGCAGTCCGATGTTGTTGCTGGGAACGATCTCGATGGCTCGCCGGAAGGCATCGGGACTGCGCATGATCCGCGCAACGCCCCCGGTCGAGGGGATCGGAGGATCGTCGGGGTGAATACCCAGCTTGACTCCCGCCTCTTCGGCCACGGGAATCACTGCCTTCAAGAAGTAGGTCAGGTTCGCCCACATCTCCTCGTCACTCACCGGTTTCCGGTGGCTTTCGGGAATGAGGCTCGTGTCCACGGATTCGCTGTACATCAGTGGCTGATCTTTTGCCTTCTCGATGTCGAAGCTTGTTCCCAGGGCGCCCCCTCGTCTGGGGTTCTCTCGGGAAGTCCTGTAGAAACGCAGGACGTGCATGTTGAATGTGAGAAGAGAAATGCCAAGCTGTCCCATGTTTCGGATTATCTTCTGACAGTTTTCGATTTGCTCGTCCTTTCCCGGCAGGCCGAGCATCCACTTGTAGGCCCAGTTCCAGTGGGTCTGGAAGGGTCCGATCACCATCAGCTTCATGTCGTAGGATTCGACCCAGTCCTTCATGGTCTGCAGCTCCTCGACGGTGAAGTAGCCCCGGTCCGGTTGATCGGTTTCGACGTTGGCGCTGATGCCCTCGACTCCCAGCTGCTGCAGAAATTTGAGCTTTTCGTCGGTGACTATTCCGATGTGATCCATTCCCAATTTCATGATGCTGTCCTCCTAATTGGGCGGGTGCCCGTTTGTCTGTTTGATAGTATTCGCAGCTCAGCGTCCGGTCAAGCGTACGCATTAGATTTCATCCGAATCCCTGTGGAACCCAATACCAAGGCCCACGAGAGAATCATGAAAGATAGAGGAAGTATTCTGATCCCCATCCGGCCTGTTGAGGGTCGAGAAGGCGAGTACAACGGAGTGGCTCAGATCCGTCAATGTTGGCGATCTCCCCGCACGGACAGCACGCTAGTATCCGACCAGCCATAATTTAAGATGAAATACTCCTTCCATCCATTCTTCAGTTAAAGAACAAACCTTACCTTGGCTGACTCTACTAATGAATAAGGTTAGTCATTCAACTGTTTATCTGAGAAAGTGCACTTCAAAAGTGTACTTCATTAAAACGGCTATCAGCCCAATGCCATTGCTTTTCAACATGATAGGTTTTAATATTCTAGTACTACAGCGATAGGTAGCCCCAAAAGGTAAGAATGAGTCAAGATGTATGGGCTACGAGAAGTATTCTGGGATAAGCGGCATTCTAGCTGTCATCGTTTTATTGGTTTTCGCTTT
>SDBV01010597.1_pt1 | contig 12052 bp, 12 predicted proteins | sample 2277081 | NCBI WGS metagenome assembly SDBV01 (sample SAMN10402039, study PRJNA504765) | marine sediment metagenome | isolation source: marine sediment core GS10_PC15, 223 cmbsf | place: Arctic Ocean: Southern Knipovich Ridge | collected 2010 | reverse complement strand
GTTCTAAAAGTTACATAACTACTGATCGCAACATCTATCCATTTTTGTCAAAATCGATAACACATATCCAATGCTTATTTTTTTTTATGTTTTTTTTTCACAGCATATTTTTCTAAGATATGGGTGTGTGCTTTTTTAGCTTCAAAATCATTAATACTTCTAATTTATAGTAATTTCTAGGCGTTTAGAAAATCTTTGGCTCTAAAGAAGGTGTTTCTAATTTTGACACGACTTCCAATGGGTGTAAAACGAAATTGGCTGCATAGAATAAAATTTGCATCTGCTTTAAGGCGTTTGGGTGTGTGCAAAAAGCCTGCACAAAGTTGGTTTAAAAACTCAATGCCATCTTGGGTGACCTGTCCCATGTGTGGCTCTTTTTTTCCTTCATATTTTGTGACAAGATGGACTTTGAAATATTCAAAAACAAATAGGGAAAATAGACAAGATCTTGAAAAGACTTGTCCTTGATTGATCCAATCATCTTTGATGTCGAGATAATAAAAGGGATGCTTTTGTGTTTCATAAAAGATGGATAATGTGGGGAAAAGATGGTGCAAAAGTTTTGTTTTCAAACTGAGCCTAAAAAACGTTGCAGAAAATGAGGACTCTAAAATACGCAAACATTCTTCTAAAAGACGTGCTTGTGAGCTTTGGACAATAAAAGGCAAACACTCTTCTAGAGCTTTTTTTGTGTTTTCTTCAATATCAAACCCAATTTTTGCCTGAAACTTAAGCGCGCGTAGCATTCTGACAGGATCTTGTCGAAAACGCGCTGAGGGATTGCCAATGGTTGCGATCTGTCTTTTTTTGATATCTTCAATGCCTTCGACATAATCGATGATCTGGTTTTCGTTAAGATCAAAAAACAGACCATTGATGGTAAAATCTCGTCTTTTTGCATCATCTTCAGGATCTCCAAACTCATTGTCTTCAGTGATGAGCGCAGTCGATTCAATCTCTCCTTTTCGAAAGGTAGCCACTTCGATCACCTTGCCCTCCACATGAACATGAGCGAGTCGAAAACGTCTGCCAATCAAATAACATCTTTTAAAACAACGTCTGACTTCTTGAGGTCTTGCATCTGTGACAATATCAAAATCTTTAGGGCGAATATTGACAAGCAAGTCTCGAACACCTCCACCAACAAGGTAAGCTTTATGTCCTTTTTGCAGCAGTGTTTTCAACACAAATAGAGCACTGCTATCGATCATTTCAATATCAAAGAAAGTATTGGGATATGCCTTCACATTTTCAGTATAAAAAAAGTCAGAATTTAAAGAATAGGATTATTCTTCAGATTCAGACTCTGAGCTAGAAGATCTTGGAGGAGGCAATGGTGCTGGTGGGCTTGAAGATGGAGGAGGCAATGGTGCTGGCGGCGTTGGCTGCTTTTTCGTAAATAAATTTCCTGCCCAACTTATAGTTTTTGATGCGCTTCCTGCTATTTTTTCTAGCCTAGAGACTTCATTATACACTTTAATACCACGTTTTTTTAGACTACGGACGCTATCTTTTTCTTTGATTGTTATGCCCATATTTGCTCCAATTTCTGATTGCATTGTGCTAATGTAACTTTTTAAATTAGGATGTCTAGAATAAACAAATGCCTGCTGTCGTTGATTTGCATCTGTAAAGATGAAACTTTGATGTGTAAAATCGACAGTTAAACCCCTTTTAAAATCTAGCTCTGAGTGTTTATCTTTTAGCCCCATCATTTTCTGAGCTGCTTTTTCCCATTGTTCTTTGGTTTGAGGAACAAGAAACGTGCCGTTTTTTGTTTTCATACGGATAGATAGCACATGCCAAGTTCCATCATCGGCTTGAAAGCGATAAAAAGGACTTGTTTCTTTTTCACGTACTCCTAGATGAAAAGGTTCAACAGGTTCTCTTGAATGAGGTGTTGTAAGAGAAGAACTATCCCCCTCAACATGAGCTGAAAAAGCTCTAGGTGTTAAAGGAGGTTCTTGTGAAATAGCTGTTCTGGATGCAAAGACCTCATATTCCGATGAACTTGAAAGCTCTTCTTCAGCCTGCTCTCGTTCTAATGGTCTATAAGATCGTGATGCTCCATGAGGAGAAATTCTTCCTGGATCTGATGAAGATGATGTCATTTTTTACCTCTTTTTTTACCTTATTAAATAGGCATTTATTTTTCTTCTTTTTCTATAACCTATTATATCACATGGAGTTTAAGAATTTTTAAAGATTTGGTACTTTTTAAGTGATTTGTATTTAGTGACTTACAATAGTGGTTTTGATCTTTTGGTTGCACTTTAGCACTAAGTTTAGTAGTTTTGAAAAAAGGTCTAAAGAATATGTGCGGAATTTTTGCCTACATTGGATTTGATGCTGTAGCCCACTCATTAACAGGGCTTAAGAAGCTAGAATATAGGGGATATGATTCAGCAGGCATTGCGTATTTGGCAGATCAATTGCATAGCAAAAAAGCGGTTGGTAAAATCCAAGTCCTTGAAGATCAGTTTTCTACCATTCCTATGTCCAAATGTGCCGTCGCACATACACGTTGGGCGACGCACGGAAAAGTCACCAAAGAAAACGCACATCCTCACCTAGATACAAATCAAACCTTAGCTCTTGTTCATAATGGAATTATTGAAAATCACCATGAGATTAAGCAAGATTTAACGCAGATTTTCCAAAGTCAAACAGATACAGAATGCGTGGTACATTTGATCGATACATTGAATGAAGAAGATCTTTTGGAAGCTATTTGCGAAGCAATAAAACAGCTAAAAGGGGCGTTTGCGATAGTTTTGATTTCCAAAGATCATCCAGAAACCCTCTTTGCCTTTTGTCATGAAACGACGTTGGCTGTTGGCCTTGGGAAAAATAGAGTGTGTATTGCATCTGATCCACATGCTTTTGATACTTCCATTGAAAAAGTGACCTTTTTAGATGATGGACAGATTGCTAAATTGAGTGTCAAAGAGCTCTATTTTTATGACCAAAATTTAAAAGAAGTGCAAAAAGTCTTCAAATCTTTTGATTTACCGACGATTGAGCTTTCCAAAGAAGGCTTTGAGCATTTTATGCTCAAGGAGATCTTTGAACAGCCTCAATCTCTCAAATATACTTTTTCAGAAAGAATCGATTTTAAAAATAAGCGAGTTTTGCCCTTTTTGGAGCATATCGATCTTGCTTCTTTTGATAAGTTTTTATTTTTAGGTTGTGGGTCGTCTTTCTTTGCCTCTTTAGTGGGAAAGTATCTGTTCCAGACAACGGGAAAAGAGGTGGAAGTGGAATTAGCGTCTGAGTTTCGTTATCAAAATCGAGAACTTGGTAAAAAAACACTCACGATTGCCATTTCACAATCTGGAGAGACAGCAGATTTACTCGCCGCCTGTGAGCTTGTCAAAAAGCAACAGGGTAAAATTTTGGCTATTTGCAATGTGCAAGGCTCTCAATTAACGCGAAAAGTAGATGAAGTGCTGCTGTTGCGTTGTGGTCCTGAAATTGGTGTGGCTTCCACAAAAGCCTTTTTATCAATGTTAGGAGCGATTCTGTTGTTAAGTTTGCAATTAAAACCTGATTCAAAATTGATTGAAGAGTTGCAACACTTACCACTTTTGTTGGAAAGCATTTTGGATCGCCAAGATGAAATTGCACAATTAGCAAAGCAATTTGTTCAATATGACAGATTTTTTTACTTAGGGCGTCATTTAACCTATCCCATGGCTCTGGAGGGCGCGCTCAAGTTAAAAGAAATTGCTTATGTGTTTACAGAAGCGTTGGCAGCTGGAGAAATGAAGCATGGGCCCATTGCACTCATTGATGATCGTATACCAACCATTGCCTATCTTTGTAACCAGCATACGTTTTTAAAAATGCGCTCTAATTTAATGGAAATCAAAGCACGGGGTGGCAAAATCTTAGCCATCACAGAAAAAAATATTGGGGATTTAGATGAGTGCATCGATGCTATTTTTACACTTCCAAAATGTGATGATCGTATTGCGATATTTTTAGCTACCCTTTTTTCTCAACTTTTTGCATACTCCTTTGCAAAGGAAAAGCATTGTGAGATCGATAAACCTCGCAATTTAGCAAAATCAGTCACAGTAGAATGAAGGCATTATTTAAAACAGGATCTGTTTTAGGAAGCAGTTTTATTATTGCAGGAACGGGTATTGGAGCTGGCATGCTAGGCATGCCTGTCGTTAGTGCAGCTGCTGGATTTTTCCCAAGTGTTTTTGTCTACATTGCCTGTTATTTAACCATGATTATCACAGGTTTGCTTGTGGCAGAAATTGTGTTGTGGGGAAGAAAAAATGCCAATTTTTTATCTCTCACAGAGCATTTTTTAGGTAAAAAGGCAAAAATATTCACTCTTTTGATCTACATCTTTTTGTTTTACCTTTTATTGATTGCCTATATGACGGGAAGTGGGCAAATTTTGTCCCAAATCACCCATTTAAATAGTCCTAGATGGTTTTCTTTGCTCTTTACTTTGCTCTTTGCGCCTTTAATTTTAAAAGGAACCAAAATGATTGATCGTGTCAATAAGCTCTTTCTTTTTGGACTGTTTATCACCTACGTGGGATTTGTTATTTTGGGAATTCAATTTGTTAAATTGGATGCCCTGCTCGTTTCTAATTATTCTAAGATTTTTATTGCTCTGCCCATCATTTTTACCGCATTTTCTTACCAAGCGACGGTACCGAGCATTTGTACCTACTTAGATCAAGACCCTAAAAAAATACGTCTGGCAATATTTTTAGGCACCACGATTGCTCTTGTGATTTATTTAATTTGGCAAGGCTTTATTTTGTCTGTCATTCCGCTGACAGGAGAATTTGGTTTAGAAACAGCATTAAAAACGGGAAAAACAGCGGTGTTTTCTTTAGCAAATGTGGTACAAAGTCCATTTGTGTTTTTTCTTGGCCAAGGGTTTGCATTTTGTGCGATTGCGACCAGTTTTTTGGGAGTCTCTTTAGGCATTGTCGATTTTATTGCAGATGGTTTGAGTTTTGCAAAAAAAGGCAAAAATTTGGTTATCATTGGCCTTTTGACTTTTGTCCCACCTCTTATTTTTAGTCTTATTGATCCCAACTTATTTATTTTAGCGCTCAATATTGCGGGGGGATTAGGCTGTGTGATCTTACTTGGTGTACTGCCCATCTTGATGTATTTATCGGGGCGTTATGTCAAAGAATATTCTACAAGTGGAGCCTATTTATTCGGCTATAAAACTTTGATTTTTGTCGGAATCTTCTTGGGTTTAGTTTTCCTTTCCATGCTCAAAATTGTTTTTTAGAAACTCTTCTCTAAAGTGATAGTGATCCAAGAGTCCTGTTGTATCCCAACCCAACAATGTATAGGCAACGAAAATTGCTTCTATGGACGCCATTCCTCGTGTTGGATCTAAACAATCTTCTTGTTTTCTTGGATACGCTGTTTTGAATGCAGGCAGGCTACAGGAGTGCATTTTTGGCAAAATGGCTTTTATTTTTGGAACGTAACGCCAAAGAGAATCGATCACAACAAGTGTTTTTTTTGCCTCACGTTTTGAAAGCAAGGGGCCTTCAAAATCAAGCAACACGCAATTTGTGGGATCAAAGGCTGGCGTATTGGGATAAGGCAAAAATGTAAAATCTGAGCGTTTTTCTAAAGGTGTGAGTGTGCATTTTTTGCGATTTTCTCTTCTGTGACGAATAATGAGCGTTTTCATAACCTGGGTTTTGGGTTTAGTTTATTCAGTATCATGAGGAGATTACTCTTAAATTCTCGGGATTTTTACCGCAAGGAATGGTCAAAAGGCCATTTCTAAGGTAAAAGCGTGAGAAGAAAGAGTTATCTCCCTGAGAATGAGTGAAATAAACCCAAAACTCAGGTTCATAGTGTTTTTAGAAACTGATGTTACACGATAAATCCAATTTAAGGGAAGAGCGAAGAGGACAAGATGCAAGGATTGCTTAGAAGCCCAACTCCATGAGAGTTGGACTAGAACCAAAACAAAGCAGATTGTCTGCAGCCTCATGAGTTGGATTTAGTGCGTAAGATCAGTTAAAAAGGTTAAAAAGTCTTGTTTGATCATCTCAAAAGAGATTGATTGAAGAGAGCAATTGGGACGGATATTGAGATTTACAGGATATATGAGCTCATTTCGATAGATTCTATAAATTTCTTTGATCTGTCTTTTAAAACGATTTCTTAACACAGCCTTTCCACATTTTCTAGACACAGAAATGCCCAATTTTGAAACAAGAAAAGGACTCTTGCAAAAACTTATTTTAAGCACGTATCCTTCAAAAACTTGTTTGTGTTTTTCTAGAGCAACATAGTGCCTTTTCTTACGTAAAAGATAAGATTTGATAAGTAACAAACGCATAGAATTAAGGCGTTAGGCTTTTTCTTTTAATTTGACGACGTCTTTTTAAAACAAGCCTACCACTACGTGTTTTCATACGGGCACGGAAACCATGTGCTTTTGCTCGACGTCTTTTACTGGGTTGATATGTTCTTTTCATAAGAGGGGAGTTTAGTATAAGTAGACAAATCTTGCAATGTTTTGACTAAATCATTGACATACAGCAGTTTAAGTGAGTCATTGCGTCTTTTTGCCCTTTGGGGTATGCTCTTGATTTTAAAAGGAATTGAACTATGAAAGTAAAAGCATCTGTAAAAGCGGATCCTTCCAAGGGAGATCTTCTTGTGAGAAGAAAGGGAAGGTTATATGTGATTAATAAAAAGGATCCAAATCGTAAGCAAAGGCAAAAAGGGCCAGCTAAGAAAAAAGCAAAAGGACGTAAAGGTTAAAAAATATGGCGAAAAAATCGAGTATAGAAAAGCAAAAAAGACGACAAGAATTAGTCAAACGCAATTATGAAAAACGCCAAAAATTGAAAAAAATCAGTCTTGATATGTCTTTATCTGAAGAAGAAAGACATGTCGCTCGAGTTAAGTTGAATAAAATGTCTCCAAATACATCTACTGTACGTCTTCGCAATCGTTGCGAAAGAACAGGAAGATGCCGTGGTTATTTAAGAAAATTCAAGCTCTCAAGGCTATGCTTCAGGGAACTTGCAAGTGCTGGCCAAATTCCAGGCATTACCAAAGCCAGCTGGTAGTCATAATACCTTTAAAATTAGCTTAACCATTCATAGGTTGTTCTGGATCTTCTTGTGCAGGAGGAGGGGATGGACGATAGTCTGCTAATTCTGCAGATAACCTGGACATGGATTCCAAGCGCTCCCAGTCTGTCATGTGATCTGCCCAAATGTAGGTTCTTTGTTGTAGTTTTCCCTCAAAATATTCTTGGCAAAGGTGCTCAAAACTCATGGGTCCGATGGTCTTTTTGTCCTGATTGATGAAATACCAGTAAGAAGCGTCGTTATTTTTAGGAGTTTCTATGAATGAAGGATCATTTTCTTTAGGTTCTTCAGGCATCGCTTGGTTATTGACTGCCACGGGAATGACTTTTTCTTCCTTGATGGATTTTTGAGGCAAGAGGTAGAGGGCAACTAAAGCTAGAAGACCAAAGCAAATCCCTAAAACAAACCAGAGTCTAGGGCTGCGTCCACGCAATTTGGCGGCTTGTTGGATCAAAAGCGCAAAAAGCAAGGATACGAGAAGTAAAAAGACGAGATAAAGTTCCATGGTATTTATTATAAAATATTTAAGGTGTTTACTTTTCTGTTTATACCTTCACCATGACGAAAATATGATTTCAAATCAAGCTTCTTTCTAAAAAACCTAAAGTTTAGATTTATCTCTCTTAGTATCATGAGGAGATTCTCTTAAATTCTTGAGGTTTTTACCGCAGGGAATGACAATAGGTCATTTCTAAGGTAAAAAACATAAGAAGAAAGAGCAATCTCACTGATAATGAGGGGGATAAATCTAAAATTTAGGTTTTAAAACTCAAGCTTTATGGATTGCAATATTCAAGCATGATTTTTGATAACTGACGTTACGCAGTAAATCCGATCTAGAGGAAGAGCGAAAGGAGAGATATACAAGTATGTCCGACAAACGCAACTCCATAGAGTTGTGAGAGGAGGAATGCGAAGTAGAGCGCTCTTTGCAGCCTTCCTATAGGTGTGAGTTACTGCGTAACGTCAGTTAATAAAATCAAGCAGATAGGCGATGTTGGTTTTAGAAAGGCCCTTTACCTTCTCAAGATCTTCTATTTTAGCGAGTTTCAAATTCGCGACGCTTTTGAAGTGATCGAGCAGCATTTTCTTTTTTTTTGGACCGATAGATGGAATAGAATCGAGCTGAGAGTAGATAAGCTGTTTTTGGGTGCGCTTTTTCTGATAGCTTTGAGCAAAGCGATGGGCTTCATCGCGGATACGTTGGAGCAAGAAGAGCTCTGCTGAGCGCTCGTCTAAAAACAGGGGATTTTTTAGATCTTGGGAGTGGACGCATTCTCGAGTAAGACCCTTTGTATGGAGAGACTTTTCTTTACTTAGCGCAATAAGATCCACGGTGGTGATGTTAGATTCATTGAGTACTTTTGCAGCTACATTGAGATGCCCCTTGCCACCATCGATGATTAATAGATCAGGCAAATCTTCTAATTTGGCTTTTTTGATTCTTCTTTGGAGCACTTCCAGAATCGCTCCATAATCATCTTGCGGTTTTTCAATGCGATATTTACGGTAAAAGTGGGGGGCTTTTTTGCCTTGAATAAAGCAGATGAGACTACCGACATTCACACGACCAAAGGAAGAAATATCTAAACATTCAATGCGTTTTGGGAAGTTTTTGAGTTTGAGAGAATCTTGTATATCAAAAAGAAGCTTTTCTTGAACAAGGTCTATATTTTTTTGTTGCTCAAAGTTGGCTTTTGCGTTTTGGTTGGCCATTTTAAGCAAATTGAGTTTAAAGCCTTTTACAGGTGTTTGTATTTTGATTTGTTTTTTGCGCTTTTCTAAAAGAATGGTTTCTAAAACTTTGAGAGGGGTGTTTAAATGAGGCACGAGTAACACTTCTGGTAGATGAGGAATGGTTAGGTAATGTTGGATTAAAAATGTTTCTAAAAGTTCTTTCATGTTTTCAATATGTTGAGATAAAAAGTACTGTTTTGAGTGCACAAGCATCCCTTTTTTAAAAGATAAAAGCGTGATCATTGAATCTTCTTTTAGACGAAAAAAACCGATACAATCGATATTATATTTGAACTTGGTTTCGACTTTTTGCCTTTCTAAAAGTTTTTTAATGGTGTTGATCTGATCTAGTAGCATTTTCGCTTTTTCAAACGCACATTTTTTTGAAGCTTTTTGCATTTCACTTTCCAACATTTTGAAAACTTTGGTGTTATTTCCTTTTAAAAATTGGATGATTTCTTCAATTTTTTTCCCATATTCTTCTTTAGAAATTTGCAAAGTGCAAGGAGCTGTACATTTTTTTATTCCATACAAGATGCAAGGGCGAGATCTTGATTGCAATTCTCTATCAGAGCATTGACGCAATTGAAAAATGCTAAAGAGCGCTTGTATGGTTTGTTTTGCGACCCATGCGTTAGGATAAGGACCAAAATAGAGAGCGTCTCTTTTGGAACGCATGTGATAGCGCACAAGGCGCAAGGTGGGAAAAGAGTGTTTGATGTTAATGGCAATGCATACATATGACTTATCATCTTTGAAAAGTGTGTTGTATTTGGGTTTGTGTTTTTTGATTAGATTGTTTTCTAAAATCAAAGCTTCTTTTTCAGAATTTGTGACAATGGTTTCAATAGAGTCAATTTTTTCCAAAAGATAGGGAATCATGGCTCTTAGGTCAGAATTTTTTTGAAAGTATTGTTTTAAGCGTGAGTTTAGTGAGTTAGCTTTGCCTACATATAAAATCGTACCAAAAGCATCTTTCATAAGATAGATGCCAGGGCCAGACGGATACTGTTTGAGTCTATTTGGATCAAAACTCATTGTTCAAAGTAGGAATATGCAAGTTCTAAATTGCCGATATGTGTAAAATAAAAACCTTTTAATTGTGGATTCACAACAAAATCATCCCCTCTGTAATAAGTAGGTGTCATAGGCATTTCGTTAGAAATAATGGTTTCTGCACGTTTTAATAGATCTTTTCTTAAAGAAGTATTTGTAGCAGCACTTGCAATATCTAGCAAAGCTTTGAAGGTTTTATTTTCCCAACCTGGAAAGTTGAGGGTATTTTCTTTGGATTTAAAAATATTTAAAAAATAATAAAGATCATCATATTCGGGTGCCCAAGAAATAAAACCTACATTGAATTGGCGTTGCTGTAATAGACTCATGTAAACAGGCCAATCAACTTTTTCTAATTTGATGGAGATATCAAACGTTTTTTCCCATTGTTGTTGTACAATTTCAACCAGTTTTTGCACATCTTCAGAAGAAGGACAATGAATAGTAATAGTGGGAAGGGTTTCTTTTGTGAGGTTGCTCTCTTCTAAAGCTTCTTGAAAGAGTTGTTTTGCTTGTTGAGTATCTGCGTCTTCAAAATAATGTTTTCCTAAGCTCATTAGAGGAGGAAAAAGGGATTGTGGAAGAAAATTATTTTGCAATTTTGCAAATTCCATGAGCTCTTTTCTGTTTAAAGAAAGTGAAAATGCCCTTCTGAATTTTTTATGATCAAAGGGTTTTTGTGTGGTGTTAAAAAGCAACCAAGAGACAGTATAAGGGTCAGAATTTTGTAACAAATGGCGTTTTTTGAGAGTTTCAATGGATGCGAGAGGTAAGCTTTGTGAAATAGGGCCACCTGCCCAATCCAGTTCTCCCTTTTCAAATAATTGAAGTTCTGTGTTGGCATCTTCAATCATGGAAAATTCGATACGATTTAAAGAAATGTGTTTTTTATCCCAATAGAGCGGACTTTTTTCAAAAACAAGACGATCATTAGGTACCCAGGTTTTCAGCTTAAAAGGACCATTTGTCAGATCTAATTTGGATAGCCTTTTATGCCAATTGGCGTCCATTTTGGCAGCATGGCTATTGACTGGATAAAAAGGTGGATTGCATAAGATTTCAATGAAAAAGGGCGTGGGATGATTGAGGGTGACTTGAAGTGTCATGTCATCAATGACACAAATCCCTACATCTTCTTCGTTGGCTCGATTTGCAAAATATTCATTGGCATTTTTAATCATGAATAACTGATATGCATTGGGGCTGGGGTTGAGTGGATTTAGAGAAGTCAACCAGCTATAAGCAAAGTCTTGTGCAGTGATCAGTTTTCCATTGGCCCATTTCGCTTTTCTTAAACAAAAAGTGTAAATTGTTTGATCTTCAGAAACACTATAATTTTCGCAAATTGCGAAGTGAGGTTTTTGGTCAGGGCCGATGCGAAAAAGTCCGTCATATAAAAGCGACACAGCGATATAATTGTAATTATCAGCAGCTTGTCTTGGGTCTAGGGTTGAAATATCGCTTCCCAGGTTTAGGCGTAGTGTTGATTGAGATTTGGATTGTGTGGAACATGCCGTCAAATACAAACAAGAAATAAATAACAGTGTTTTTCTTAACATAAAAACCTCCAAAGTAAACTGACCTTACGCAGTAAATTCTATTTATATGAGGGCTGCAAGGCCCAATCTACGTCGTCTAACTCTTTGTCCAACTCCTTTTAGAGTTGGACTTCATCGTTATCCTTGTATCTTGTTCCTTTCGCTCCTCCTATAAACAGAATTTACTGCGTAACATCAGTTATAAATTCTTAATTTACTGCGTAACATCAGTTATAAATTCTTATTTTAACGCTTATAGCTTGTTTTTGTCGATATATGCGTATTTAAAATCAATATCTCCAAAATTAGAGGCAAGAATCACATTTTGTAAATACTCTTGTTTAACATATTCTTCGGAAGGATAATAGAGAGGGATTAAAGGCATTTCTTTTGTCATGGTTTTTTCAAGCTCAATGTACAGAATTTCTTTTTTTTGTTTATCTGTTTCTGTATTTGCTTGGTCTAAAAGCCTAATGAAAGCAGAAGATTCCCAGTTTGTAAAGTTGATTTTGTTTGTTTTATACTTAAAGCTTTCAAAAACATCCATAGGGTCGTTGTAACACACGTCCCAAATAAAAAGAGCAATCTCAAATTGGCCCTCTGTCGCAT
>SDBV01010596.1_pt1 | contig 12053 bp, 11 predicted proteins | sample 2277081 | NCBI WGS metagenome assembly SDBV01 (sample SAMN10402039, study PRJNA504765) | marine sediment metagenome | isolation source: marine sediment core GS10_PC15, 223 cmbsf | place: Arctic Ocean: Southern Knipovich Ridge | collected 2010 | reverse complement strand
ATTCCCGCTTTCGCGGAAATGACGTGCCACTTTCACTGGGGTGAGATTACTTTCCTTCGCTGACGTTACCTTCCTTCATTGACGTTATTTTCCTTCGCTGTCGACTTATCTCTAACCCCTTGCCAACTAATCAGTAAATCTTCTAATAACAACTGCGGATTGGGGTTAGCTGAACTATTTAATAATTGCTTGATCTGTTGAATATGGATTAAGTAGCGTTGCAAGGCTATTGTCGATAAGATGGTTGATATTTCTTGCAATTGCTCTGTGCAATCCACATTCACAATAAATTCTGAATCGACATTCAATTGAAGCCGACTCATGTCGATTAGCAAACTAATAAAAGCATGTAATAATAAATTAATATCCTGCTTTAGATAATCCGTAACTGGAGCAATGGGGTTGATTTTATTTTGCTGCGTCTGAATTAAATGTAATAACAGTGCATCACGTATTGCTTTATAATTATTACGAGCCAATTCAGCTGCAAAAAGCGGCGCACCATAGGCTAGCTTTAATAACAATTCAGGGTCATCATCTGAAGTGACCTGACTCATCAACCAGCTTGTGGACTCAGCATGATGTTGATTGCCAAAATATATTTTTTGACAACGGCTTAAAATTGTTGCTGGTAATACATTCACTTGATTGCACACTAAAATCAACAACACCGCCCCAGCCGGCTCTTCTAAGGTTTTTAATAATGCATTATATGCCGCACGGTTCATTTGATCGGCAGGATAAATCAGCGCAACTTGATGCCCACCTCTTTTTGCTGTCTGCGTTAAGCTTGCAATCAGCTCGCGTATTTGATCGACTTTAATGATTTTACTTTTCTCTTGCAAAGTGACCTGAAAACAATCCGGATGAGTGCAAGCTCTAAATAATCGACAACCGCGACAGTTGCCACAAGCCATCTCATCACCTTTTGATTCGTTTTCACATAAGATTTTTTCGGCGAATGCATGAGCAAAATCGACCTTACCCATTCCAGAGCTACCGTACAATAACAAGGCTTGCGGCAATCGGCCCATTTGCAATTGCTGATTCAATGCTTGCCATTGTAATTGCTGCCAAGGATAAACAGTTCCCATCACTTAACCCTTTTAATCAATGGATCAACAGCGGCTAATAATGCTTGCTGCACAACGGGCAAAGGTTTGGAAGCATCAATCACACGAAACCGCTTGGGATCAGTTTTAGCCTGCTCTAAATATTGCGCACGCACGCGCTCAAAAAATTCAATGCCTTCGCTTTCAATTCGATCTTTAGCACCACGACTTTGAAGTCGCTCAAAACCTAGTGCAACAGGCGCGTCTAATAATAATGTTAAATCAGGCTGTAAATCACCCTGCACCCATTTTGCTAAGTTGGTGATATGTTTTAATGCGATACCTCGACCACCACCTTGATAAGCAAAACTGGCATCTGTAAAACGATCGGATATCACGCATTTACCACGTTCTAGCGCCGGCAAAATGACTTCAGCAATATTTTGCGCACGACCTGCAAACATCAGTAATAATTCCGTATCAGCACACATCGTTTCATGATAATTTTTAAGAAGCACTTCTCGAATATCTTCAGCAATCGGAGTGCCTCCTGGTTCACGAGTTAATACACAAGGAATACCAGCACGATCAAAATGTTTTTGTAAAAACTGAATCGCTGTGGTTTTACCCACCCCTTCTACACCTTCTATAGAAATAAAAAAACCTTGTTTAGTCATTATAGAACCTCATGCTAGAATCCTAATCGAAAAATCCAGCGCACCTCCTGCCAAATTATTTCTGGAATTACAGAAGTGTGCTGTGACTTTTGATCATGTTGTTGCTTATACTGACGCATAACCTCTTCTGCTTTAAATTTCTGATATTGGGCAACAGCCAATAAATGGTCTTTATAGTTTGCCGAAAACCGATGACTGCCATCACCACGCGCTACATAGTATAAAACGTTACCATGACTCGGATGCATGGCCGCACGAATAGAAGCCGCACTTGGCATATCTATCGGCGTGGGCGGCAGGCCTTTAACACGATAAGTATTATAAGGCGTAATTGAATTCAAATCATGTTTTGTAATCATACTACCAAATGGCTTTCCCAAACCATAAAGGACCGTCGGGTCAACTTGCAATCTCATTTTCTGTTCAAGCCGCTGAATGATTACGCCCGCAATTTTTGATCGTTCTTTGGGTATCGCCGTCTCTTTTTCAACCATTGAAGCAACAATCAAGGCTTGGTAAGACGTTTTTAATGGCAAATGTGGTGCTCGCTGTCCCCATTGTTGAGTTAACACGCGTTGCATTTTAGCATACGCTTTTTTTAAAATTTCGAGATCAGAATTACCCCAAGTAAATAAATAAGTGTCAGGAAAAAACATCCCTTCCGGATGTTGGTTGGGATGCCCAAGCAACTCCATAATTTGAGAGTCACTTTTACCTTGAATAAAGTGGCGAACATTTGGATTTTGCTTCAGTGCTAATTTCAACTGCCGAAACGTCCAGCCTTCAATAAATGTTATTCGATGCAATACCATACCTCGCGCATGGCTGATATTATGCAGCAAATGTGCCAACGTGGTTTTCGAATTAATTTGATATTCACCAAAACGCAATTGTCGTTCATACCCTGTTAGACGAGCGAACTCTACAAAAAATTTAGGGTGATTGAGCATGCTTTGCTGTGACAACTGTTTCGCTAAATCCCGAAGCCCAAAGCCTCGCTGTACTTTAACACTAGTCACAACACCTGGCGCAACCAATGGCGTATGAAACACTCGATACCAAGTGAATAAAAACCATGTCACAAAAATTAAAATTAAAAGGATGAGCAGAAAAATGATTTTCTTAGCAATATCATGCACTAGGAAAAGCGCCTAAATAACAAGCTACCATTGGTACCACCAAAGCCAAACGAACTCGACAGAGCAACATCGATTTTCATTTCTCGTGCTGTATGTGGCACATAGTCAAGGTCACAACCCTCACTCGGGTTATCTAGATTAATAGTAGGCGGAGCGACTTGATCCCGTATGGATAAAATACAGAAAATAGCTTCCACAGCACCTGCTGCGCCTAGTAGATGTCCCGTCATCGATTTAGTGGAACTCACCGCCAATTGATAAGCAGAATCACCGAAGGTTTTTTTAATCGCTTCTGACTCAATTTTATCGCCCAGCTGAGTAGATGTGGCATGAGCATTGAGATAATCCACTGCTTCCGGGGCGAGCTCAGCATCATTGAGTGTGTTATGCATCGTGGCAACGAAACCCAAACCATTTGGATCAGGCGCTGTCATGTGATAGGCATCAGCACTCATTCCAAAACCGGCCAGTTCAGCATAAATCTTGGCACCGCGTGCTTTTGCATGCTCTAACTCTTCCAGTACTAAAACACCAGCTCCCTCACCTAATACAAAGCCATCGCGATCCTTATCCCAAGGACGCGACGCTTTTTGGGGTTCATCGTTGCGTGTTGACAACGCTCGCGCTGCTGAAAAACCACCGATACTCAAAGCTGAAGTCGACATCTCACTTCCACCTGCCAGCATCACATCGGCATCACCATAAGCAATAATGCGCTGGGCATGGCCAATATTATGGGTGCCCGTCGTACAGGCAGTGACAATGGAAATGTTAGGCCCCGCCAGGTGATATTTTATCGAAACAAAACCAGGCGCCATATTAATAACCGCCCCTGGGATAAAGAAAGGTGAAATTTTACGAGGCCCGTGCAACTCTAATGCCGCATGGTTTTTTTCAATCCAAGTCAGCCCACCGATACCCGAACCAATTGCAGCCCCGATTCGCGGAGCATTCTGTTCAGTAATCTCAAGGCCTGAATCTTCAATAGCTTGGCGAGAAGCCTCGGTGGCATATTGAACAAAAAGCTCAGTTCGACGTTGTTCTTTTGGAGAGATTGCTAAGTTCGGATCAAAATCCTGTATAGAAGCACTGATTTTTGTGGAAAGCTGTGAGGTATCGAAGCGATCAATAAGCCTCACCCCGCTTTTGCCATTTAAAATAGCATTCCAAGCCGACTGGATAGTATTACCCACCGGGCTTATGATACCCATGCCCGTTACAACGACACGCCGTTTAGCCAAACTCACCTCCTAAAACTAAAATCAAGCGCCTGCTTGCTCTTCATTTTTTTCATTAATAAAATCAATAGCTTGTTGTATCGTTGTGATCTTCTCAGCTTCCTCGTCTTTGATTTCGGTTCCAAATTCCTCTTCAAGAGCCATCACAAGCTCCACCGTATCCAGGGAATCCGCACCCAAATCATCAACAAAAGAAGCGTCATTACTGACTTCTTCTTCTTTCACACCCAATTGTTCAACGACAATTTTTTTGACACGATCTTCAATTGTTGCCATGGTTCTTAGCCCTCTTTTTGTAGTTAAGTTGGTCTTTTATCTTCATAAATCGTTAAGTGTATTCAAATAATCACAAGTTGCAAGCACTAATTCATATCATCGCCATTCCACCGTTAACATGTAGTGTTTGCCCTGTTATATAGTCAGCCTCATTTGAGGTTAAGAAAATGACAGCTTTTGCAATATCCTCTGGTTGACCCATGCGTTTCATTGGGATTTGACTCATGATTTGTTCTTGCTGCTGCTCGGTTAGATTGCGAGTCATATCGGTATCGACAAACCCTGGAGCCACAGTATTCACCGTAATCCCATAAGCAGCCATCTCTTTTGCGATTGATTTACTAAAGCCGATGACCCCGGCTTTAGCAGCGGTATAATTCGCTTGCCCAGGATTCCCAGTGACACCCACAACCGACGTGATCGTTACAATTCGACCCCAACGTGATTTCAACATCGATTTTAAACATAATTTAGTGACTCGATAAATGGCATTTAAATTAGTATCGATAACAGCATCCCACTGCTCTGGTTTCATTCGCAACAAAATATTATCGCGATTAATCGCTGCATTATTGACTAAAATCGAAACCGGCCCAAATTGTTCGGTGATTTTAGCAATTGTTATTTTTATGGATTCTAAGTCACAAACATCTAATGCAAGCCCAACCCCTTTAATATTTTCTTTTTTAAAATATTGATTAATTTTATCGGCTCCTTCCTCAGTGGTTGCCGTTCCAACAACGGTGGCCCCTTTTTTTCCGAGCGCTAATGCAATGGCCCGACCAATTCCACGGCTGGCCCCTGTGACCAATGCAATTTGATTAGTGAACGACATTTTTTTCTCCTATGGTTTCGGCAGCTATGTTTAAGCTTTCTGGACGGTTTAACACATGCGTCACTATATCAGCTGAAATTCGTTTATTTAACCCCGTTAATACTTTACCTGGACCACATTCAAGTGCTTGGTGTATACCCGTTTGAATGAGCGTTTCTATGGTGTCTACCCAACGAACTGGTTGTGTGAGTTGCCTCACGAGTGCTTCACGTATTTCCTCGGGATTAGAGTGTTGCTTCACATCATAATTGTGCAACACTGCAATTTCAGGTGTCTGAATTGAGATGTTTTTTAAATCTTGCTGTAAACGATCAGCTGCACTTTGCATTAATTGACAATGTGAGGGTACACTCACTGGAATTAATTTGGCCAGTTTAGCGCCGAGTGTTTTCGCCTGTGTTACAGCTCTTTCTACAGCAGCCAAATGTCCTGCCACTACGGTTTGCCCCTTTGAATTAAAATTAGCGGGGCCCAAGACCTCACCTTGTGCTGCTTGTTCACAGAGTTGATTTATTTTATCGTTTTCAAGCCCGATGATTGCAGCCATTGCACCTGTTCCTTTAGCAACCGCTTCTTGCATATAACGGCCTCGTTTGGCCACCAACTCGATGGCATCTTCAAAACTCAATGCATTAGCGCAGACCAATGCTGCATACTCACCTAAACTATGACCTGCAGCAACTTGCGGGGTCGTTGCACTTTTAGCACACCAACATTCCCATACCGCAATATCTGCTGCCAGAAGTGCTGGTTGGGTGAATTCAGTTTGATTTAGTTTTTCTAAAGGCCCAGCTTGTGTGAGTTGCCATAAATCATAGCCTAATATTTTCGATGCGCGATCAAAAATAACTTTGACTTTTGATTCACTAGCCGATAACTCGCTTAACATCCCTAGCGATTGGGACCCTTGGCCTGGAAAAAGTATCGCGTATTTTTTTGCCATTACATTTCCTTTTTTGGGCATTCAGCATAAGATTAATATTTAACTAATGCAGCGCCCCAAACCAGTCCCGCACCAAATGCATCAAACATTAAAACATCACCACGTTTGATTATTCCTTTAGTCACCGCTTCATCTAGCGCTAATGGAATAGAGGCTGCAGAAGTGTTGGCATGTCGTTCAACCGATAAAATGACTCGCTCCATGGGCAAATTTAAACGTTTAGCGGCAGCTTGAATAATTCGAATATTAGCTTGGTGCGGAACCAACCAATCAATTTGAGATTTATCCATGTTGGCTTTTTCTAATGTTTGATCGACCACATCACCTAATTTAGTCACTGCAATTCGAAATACTTCTCGGCCTTTCATCTGCAATACATTAGCATTCTCATCATTCCATAAACTGCTACGACAGTAGAGTAATTCAGCATACTCACCGGCCGCTTGAATATGTGTGGTAATGACACCCGGTGATTCATCAGCTTGCAGTACAACCGCACCCGCACCATCTCCGAATAACACACACGTGGTGCGATCTTTCCAATCCACTACTTTTGACAATGCATCAACACCGATGACTAGCGCTGTTTTAACAATACCATTGCGAATGTATTGATCGACGACACTTAATGCGTAAATAAAACCAGCACATGCTGCATTTAAATCGAATGCTGGGCATTCATTATCGATTCCTAATTTTTGTTGCACAACGCAAGCCGCACTTGGAAAGTTATAGTCTGCAGATGCAGTACCAACGACAATCATCTCGACATCATTCGCCGTTATATTAGCCGATTCAAGTGCACGTTTCGCTGCTTCAGCGGCCATAGAAGCGGTAGTATCACTACTTTGTGCAACCAAATGACGTTCACGCACTCCAACGCGTTTCATGATCCATTCATCTGAAGTATCCACTATTTTTTCTAAATCAGCATTAGTCATTATTGTTTCTGGAAGATAAGAACCAATACCTTTTATTTTTGAATAAGTCATCGATTATTTTCATCTTCTTGTTTAACACTATTCGATGCAAGTACTTCAGTGAGTTCACGCCGAATACGTTCTGGAATATTTTGTTCAATTTCACGTACAGCTTCTTCTATGGCTGCAGTAAAAGCTACGATTCCCGCGCCACCATGACTTTTTAACACTATCCCATTAATGCCAAGAAATGTAGCACCATTAAGCCGCCTTGGGTCGATTCGTTTAATTAAACCTTTTAACACTGGAATTGCAGGAATGACAGCAAGGCGAGTTAACCAATTGCGTTTAAACGCTTCAATAGTATATTTTCGAATTAATTTCGCAACGCCTTCTGTCACTTTAAGTGTGACATTACCCACAAATCCATCACATACAACAACATCAACATCACCCGAAAATACCGCATCACCTTCTACATATCCGACATAATTAATGGCTTTATGTTGTGCTAGCAATTCTGCAGTTTGCTTGACTAATTCATTGCCTTTAATTTCTTCTTCACCATTGCTTAATAAGGCTACCGTTGGGCGCTCTATATTATCAACAGCTGCCGCTAAAATAGAACCCATGGCGGCAAACTGGAATAAATGTTCTGGCGTAGAATCGACGTTAGCACCCAGATCTAAAACGCGCACACCTCCTGTTTTATACGCTGGAATACTGGCAATAATAGCAGGACGATCTATTCCGGGTAACATTTTTAAGACAAAACGCGCAGTCGCCATAAGTGCCCCTGTATTGCCAGCAGATACACAAGCTTGTGCACGCCCTGCTTTGACAAGGTCTATTGAAACTCGCATCGAGGAATCTTTCTTAGAGCGCAAAGCTTGTGATGGCAGTTCATCCATAGCGACTTGCTGAGTCGCATGGTGAATTTCCCACCGCTCAGCAACATCCGCTCCTTGCTTTGCCAGAATGGGATTTAAGACATCACTCATGCCCACAAAGATAACGTGCAAATCAGGATGGGCTCTTAATACTTTTAATGCCGCCGGGACCACAACTTTTGGGCCATGATCACCACCCATAGCATCCAGTGAAATCGTCTTCATAGCCAAGAACGTTACTCTTCTTCTTCAGTCGTTTCTTCTTTAACCAGGACTTCCTGGCCTTTGTAATACCCATCGTCTGAAATATGATGCCGGCGATGGGTCTCCCCTGTCATTGGATCGACCGATAGGCAAGATGATGACAAGGCATCATGTGAACGCCTCATACCACGCTTGGAGCGGGTCTTTCGATTTTTTTGTACAGCCATTAGGGCCTCCAATTCATTACTTCAAGAAGCAACGTTTTACCATTTTTTACTGGTCGAGGGCAACCTGTTTGTTAAGGCAGGCTGATAATTCAGCATCAAGCATGGTGCAAATGCCTAAGATTCGCTGACCTTGTTCCAGCTCACAGCTAATCCCTGCAGAATGTAAAAATAAGCGCTTGAGCCCAAGTTTTCGCATAATCTGGTTAAATGCCTTATCCCCATATTTCTCATCACCTGCAATTGGGTGACCTATAGATGCGGCATGAACACGAATTTGATGAGTGCGACCGGTAATAGGGATAGCTTCTACTAGCGTTGTCGAATGAAATGTTTTTATCGGTCGAAAATCAGTAATAGCCGACTTGCCTTCCTGATCAACCACAACCAACCTCTCACCACTTTGCAAGGTATTTTTCTTAAGTGGCGCATTAACACGACGTTTTCCAGGACTCAAATGACCTTTTACTAAAGCAAGATATTGCTTTTTCACTCGCTTGTGGGTTAACAAATGATGCAGTTTGACCAGCATACTGCGCTTTTTGGCAATCATCAAACAGCCTGAGGTTGCACGATCTAAGCGATGCACCAGTTCTAGAAAATGCGCTCTTGGACGCATCATTCGCAACATTTCAATTAAGCCTGCAGACACTTGTGTGCCACCATGAACTGGCATGCCAGCCGGCTTATTGATCACTAACAGCTCATCGTCTTCCAATAGGATGCGCGCCTCAAGCTCGCTTGCAAGCCGCGGACCTGGTCGAGTGACCTTGTTTGCGGGTTCTGCCATAAAAAGTGGTGGAATTCTAACCTGATCGGCTTCAATTAACCGATAATCGGGTTTTATCCGCTTTTTATTAACTCGAACTTCTCCTGAACGAATGGCACGATAAATACGCGAACGGGGCACGCCTTTTAGCTTGCTAATCAAGTAGTTATCGATTCTTTGCCCAGCCCGATCCGCTGTGATTGTTGCGATTTTGCTTGCCATCAATAACCATCACCCATTGCTGATTCTACTAAAGCCTGATATATTAAGCATCTGAAAATATGGGTGTATGTTACAGAAAACCAGGGTTAAAATCATGGTTTGTATTGAATAAATAATTGAATGTGGCGCAATAATAACACCCTAATGCGCCTAAACTATCCAAATCGCCCTTTTTTAAGGGATTGGATTTTTCCTAGAGTTTACTCTTGGAAATAAAAATTTACTTCGCTTGTTGCGAAAACAAAATGGGAAAACCTCAACCACTCTGGTCGAGGTTTTTAATGGTTTTACAGGGTTATACTCATCACAAATTATTTGGGTATAACGGTGCGCTCAAAAGCAAACAATAAATAGCCGTCATACGGCTGAATGCAAAAAATAAAGGTAACCGCAATAGCTATTAATGATAACAACTAAGCTGATTTAATCTGCGGTTTGTGGCGAACTTACAAGCCAATTGTTTGTAGAAGAGCGCCTGATATAGGTTTTAAAAAATGAAAACGAATAGAATGCTGATTAATGCAACTCAGCCAGATGAGTTGCGTGTTGCTGTGACGTGTGATGCCCGCCTAGTTAATCTTGACATTGAACATTCTGAAACAAAGCAAAATAAAGCTAATATTTATAAAGGCATAATCACCAGTATTGAGCCTAGTCTAGATGCGGTTTTTGTGGATTATGGCAGTGAGCGTCATGGCTTTCTACCGCTCAAAGAAATTTCACGCGAATATTTTCAAACCGATGATCCAGAACAGTTAGAAGATCCTGACATTCAGGCCGTCCTTAAGATAGGTCAAGAAATCGTTATCCAGGTTGATAAAGAAGAACGCGGCAGCAAAGGTGCGGCACTCACTACTTTTATTAGCTTAGCCGGTTCGTATCTTGTACTGATGCCTAATAATCCACGCGCAGGTGGAATATCACGCCGCATTGAAGGCGATGAGCGCGATGAACTGCGCGAAACCATCAATCAACTTAATGTTCCAGAAGACATGGGCCTCATTATTCGAACAGCAGGCGTTGGCAAAACTAAAGAAGAATTAAAGTGGGATTTACAAGTTTTATTGCGTTATTGGGAAGCCATTAAGCAAGCTGCTATCATTAAACCAGGCCCTTATTTAATTCATCAAGAAAGTGATGTTATCATTCGCGCGATTCGCGATCATCTACGTCAAGATATTAGCGAGGTGATTATTGACGAATCCAAAGCTTATGAAAGAGCGCGCAATTATCTCAGTCAAATCCGACCCGATTTCCTTGACCGTCTAAAACTCTACAGCGATCATTTGCCACTATTCAGTCGCTTTCAGATCGAGCAACAAATTGAAAGCGCATACCAACGCGAAGTACGCTTGCCATCAGGTGGCTCTATTGTCATTGACCCCACAGAAGCACTGGTTAGCATCGACATCAACTCAGCACGCGCAACGAAAGGCAGCAACATCGAAGAGACCGCATATAATACCAATCTTGAGGCAGCCGAAGAAATTGCCCGACAACTTAGAATCCGTGATATCGGAGGCCTTGTTGTTATCGATTTTATTGATATGACGGCTACTCGCAATCAACGTCAAGTTGAAAATCGTCTGCATAATGCGCTGAGAGTGGATCGAGCACGTATTCAAATCGGTCGTATTTCTCGCTTTGGATTATTAGAAATGTCGCGACAACGTTTGCGTGGAGCGCTCAGCCGATCAACGCAAGTGACCTGCCCCCGTTGTAATGGACAAGGCTCTATTCGCGGCGTCGAGTCGCTGGCTTTTACCATTATTCACTTAATTCAGGAAGAAGTGGCTAAAGCAGGCAATGTTGCACTGCAGTTACAAGTTCAATTGCCTATTGATGTCGCAACCTATTTAGTCAACGAAAAACGTGACATTTTAAATGAGATTGCCAAACAAACCCAAGTTAAAATTGCAATTATCCCTAATCAACATTTACAGTCACCACATTATCAAATCAAACAAGTTAAAGCTGAATTAGGTAGAGTCACTCCGAGTTATAAATTAATAAAATTACCAAAGGCTGACGGTAGTACAAGTAAAAAGCCAGTCACTTCAGGAATCACTGAAGAAGAACCTGTTATTACTGAATTCTTATCCGCTCCTTCTGAAAAATTACCACCTCGAAAAGCACCTGGAGGTAAAGGTCTTATCACACGTCTTCGCGCTATTATGTTTGGCGAGAGTGAAGCACCAACTCAAAAAGCAAGTAAAAAAATGCCCACCGCTCCGAGTCGAGCGAGAACCAGAAAACAACCCACTCGTGGGAGAAGCACTCAACCTAGTCGTCTCAGAACCACTCAAACTAAACAAGGCGGAGACTATAAACAAAAGCGTGATTATCAGCCAGGTCGGAAAAGAAGTTCGGGCAGCCCTCAAAGAGATCGCTCACGCCCTACTACTCGTAGCAGACAAGCTCAAACAAGCACTCCATCGCAGCCTAAAGAAAAAAGTGCTCAGAATATTGTTGAAGAAAAATCACGAGAAATACCTCCTCAGCAAGCGCCAACACCAGAGCAAGCACCAACACCACAGCAAGCAACACCACAGCAAGCGCCAACACCAGAGCAAGCGCCAACATCACAGCAAGCACCAACACCACAGCAAGCGCCAACACCAGAGCAAGCGCCAACATCACAGCAAGCACCAACACCACAGCAAG
>SDBV01010595.1_pt1 | contig 12053 bp, 6 predicted proteins | sample 2277081 | NCBI WGS metagenome assembly SDBV01 (sample SAMN10402039, study PRJNA504765) | marine sediment metagenome | isolation source: marine sediment core GS10_PC15, 223 cmbsf | place: Arctic Ocean: Southern Knipovich Ridge | collected 2010 | reverse complement strand
CTTCGACAATTATCCCCCTTTTCCCAAGTCGCAGGGACGCGTCATGGACCCAATCAAGAGAATCAAGGACGCGGCGAAGCTCGTGCAGGCACTCGGAAATGTCGAGGTCTCCCGCAAGATGATCGCCGTACAGGCTGATTTCCTTGAACTCCTGGAAAAGAACCGACAGCTCCAAGACGAGATCCACGAGCTTCGCGAGCAGCTTCAGCGGGAGAGACGAACGGACAAACTCCTGTCTCGGCGCACCCATCGCAACAACGCGTATTGGATCGGCGACGCCCCGTACTGTACGGGTTGCTGGGATGACAAGGACAAGCCGGTGAGGCTCACGGTCTACGGCAATGGGCATGCCAAGTGCCCGGTCTGCAAGGCCAACGTTCGTGTTGATCCAGAAGCCGCGGAACAGCACAGCATACGAGCCAGTCTGGCGCTCAGTCGGGCTGCGGAACATCACCGACGGGAACGGCACGATCACGGCGCGTGGTGAGGCCCGGCGGCTAGCCCACATTTGTTTGAGTCCCTGACAGTCGCAACATCTTCGCCGCTCGCACCGCCCTGTCGTCGCGGACTTCGTAGTAGTGCTTCGCCGTTGATTATCTGTGGCCGAAGTGCTGCTCCGTCCCGTACCAGACGTCGATCAGCGGCTCGTTGCGGCTCGTTGCGGCCGGGTACGGCAAAGTGGCCGAAGCACACATGAGCAGGCTCAGCACAAAGCGCGCGGGCGGCCGGCATGCCGCCGACAGGTGCCTTTCCGGGCGTCTCGCTCGCTGGCCCGGGGCTTCAAGCTGAGCGAACTGACCAGATGTCAGTGGCCCAAGAAGTAGCGTTGTAGTATTGATGCGCAGCGGTAATAACGCCAGGGCGTCAGCGTCGCCCGCGACATCGCCGAGCCGGCTGAGGGCACGCGGGTCAGGCGCGCGATTGACGGCGCTCGGCCGCCATTTATAATGCCGGGAAATACGGACTCGTCAGCGACCGGTCGACCGGGCGTCGTGCGGCGGGGCTCGACGTTGCCTGATCGAGATCCTCATAACCGAGCGTCCGATGCAGGAATCCACACGTTCTGAAGCCCCCCCTCTCGATTCATCGGCCAAGCGCGCCGCACCCGAACGGAACTCGCGGACGAAGCGTCTGCTTCTGTGGGGGCGGATCGTATTGTCGCTGGGACTGCTGGCGATTCTCGCCCGTATCGTCGACTGGCAGGGCGTTCGCGGCGCAATCCAATCGGTATCGATGTCGGTCGTCGGGGTCGCCGTGCTCCTGATACTCGTCGCGCAGGGTCTGTGCGCCCTCCGGTTGCAGTGGCTTTTGCGGACTCAGGAGATCCGAATCGGCTTCGGATACAGCCTGAATCTGACCCTGGCCGGCCTGTTCGCCGGCAACTTCCTCCCTAGCACGGTGGGGGGGGACGCGCTGAAGGTCGTTGCTCTGCGTTGGCGCGGGCACGCAGTTTCAACATCGCTGGCCACCGTGGTCATGGATCGACTGACCAGCCTGGCGGCGGTCACAGCCCTGGTTCCGACGATCTGGTTGGCGCGCGGTCTGGTGCCACGCGTCGTGGCTGACGGATTGGCTTTCGGAGCGTGCGCCGCGGTCGTGCTGGGCTTCGCGGCCCTGTGGCTAATCTACTGGCGACACGCGACGGTAAGCCGCTGGCTCGCGGCGCGAGCGAATGGCGTCGACCCGTTCGACGCCGACAACCGTCCGCGGAACACCGGCCGCCACACCGCTCCGCAAGGCAAGACTTGGGCTCAGCGCGTAGCCTCCGCAGCCGGGGCGATTCTCGCTCGGTGGGTAAACAGTCCGGCCTGCTTGACGGCCTGCGTGCTGATCAGCGTCCTTCAGATCTTCACCGGCCAGGCCAGTCTGTGGTTGCTGGCCAGCGCGCTGGGGCTCGATACCGGCTTGTTGCCGATCGTCGCAGTCTACTGCCTCATGGTGCTGCCCATCATGCTGCCGATCTCCGTAAACGGGTTGGGACTGCAGGAATTGGGGACGGTGTACTTCTTCACACAACTGGGGGCGACGACCGAGCAAGCGACGGTGGTCGCGGTGTGCGCGCGGGTGTTCGTGGTTCTTGCCAGCCTGCCGGGCGCTCTGTGCTTGCTCCTCTTGAGGAAGGATTCTCCCGCGCCTCAGAAGACGTAGTGGATCAGAACGCCGACCACACGCACCGCGGCAGGCTGTCGTTGCCGCGGCCTGCCGGTCGCTGCGGCGCGAGCTTGACAGCTCACGCACCACTTCTATGATCGGTCGCGCTGGCGACCGGCAACGGTCGCGGCTGTCGGATGGATCTGGAAGTTTGCGGAGTGCCCCAAAGGCATGAACAGCAATCCGCGCAGAGTGCTCTTCATCAACCCGCGCGTGCTCGAAGATGCCAATGCGAGTCCGCCGTTGGGTATGCTCTACGTCATTGCGTACGCGCGGGAGCATTTTCCGCACTATGAGTTTCAATTCGCCGACTGGATGGCTCTGAAGCCCAGTGAGAGCAAGCAGAAAGAGATCCTGCGCGAGCGCGCGCCAGCCATTGTCGGCATCTCGACGTTCTCGCCCTACTTGACGTTCGCGCTGGATACCGCGCGGGTGGTCAAGGAGACGCTGCCAGACTGCAAGGTCGTGCTGGGCGGACCACACACGACGATCCGACCCCACGACAAGTACCCCAACGCCGACTGCGTCGTCGCGGGCGAAGGCGAACTGGCGTTCGCGAAGCTGCTCGAGTTGCACGACCGCGGCGCGGACTTCCCGTCCGTCTTGCACAATCAAGAGTACCTCGGCGACATCGACTTTCCGCCGGCAATCGACGTGGTGGAGCGCTGGGACTGCTACGGGCCGAAGGGTTTCTTCTTCGGAGTTCGGCATCAGGCCTGGGTCATCGGGAGTCGTGGCTGCCCGTATTCCTGTACGTTCTGCAGCAACCCTATCTTTCGCGGCAGCCGTCCGCGGGTGCGTTTCCGGACGCCGGCGAAGCTGATCGAGGAAATCCGCACACACATGACCCTGCACAAGACCCACGGGGTCTGCATCAACGATGACGAATTCAACACCAACGTCCAGTGGGCCCGCCAGGTCTGCCGGGAGATGATCGCCAGCCGGCTGGGACTCCCCTGGGCCGCCTCGCTGCGCACGACCGAGCGCCTCTTTCCGGAAGACCTGGTGGCCCTGATGAAACGATCCGGCTGCCGGGCCGTGGCACTCGGCATTGAGAGCGGCAACGACGAGGTGCTGGAGTCCATCCGCAAGGGCACGACCAGGGCGGAAAACCTGCGCGCGCTGCGTTTGCTCAAGAAGCACCGCATCATCGCCCACGGCATGTTCATTATCGGACACGCCTGGCGCGGCTCCGACGGGCGACCGGAGGGTGAGACGCTCGACCAGCTCAACGACACGCTCGCCTTCATACGCGGCGCCGCACGCGATGGCCTCCTGCCTTCGGTCAGCATCTCAGTCTGTCTCCCGCTGCCCGGATCCGATGTGGGCGATCTGGCGGCGGAGTTCGACTTGATGTATACGGCAGACGTGGCCAGCCGGGGACTGGACACGGTCATCCGGCAGCGCTGCACGTTCAAGCACCCGCGGCTCACAGCGCAACAGATCCAGACCGCCTATCAGCAAGCCTGGGAAAGCGTCGCGCTGAACGCTCCACAGATGATCGGCCGACTGTTGAATGTCTCGTCATTGTCCGAGTTGGCCGACAACCTGCGGCTGGGGACGTACGTGGCGTGGAAGCTGGTGAAAGGCCGGGCAGCGCTGTGGAAAAGCAGCGCATAGATGCCGCGGCGCGATCCAGCGGGCACGGATTGTCGCCGGGCCTCGCGCTGGCGGGGAGGAGGCTGATCACCAGATGACCACGCAGGAAGGCGTCCTCCTCGGCTGCTGCCTCGCCACCCTGGCACTGTTCGCCCGCATCTGGCTCACGGCCCGCTGGCGATCGGCGTGCCTGATCACGCTGGCCTGCCTGCCAGCGTTGTACCTGGCCCTCGAACACGGCAGTCAGTTCACAACCGTGGACGAGCGGCGCATCCTGCGGCAGCTTCTGGCCTGGGGGGCCGATTCGCCGGTACGGGAATGGAACGCCGGGGCGCTGCGAACGAGCGTGGCGCTGCTGGCCCCCGTCTGTAAGCTGATCCAGTGGGGCGCGCCGAACTGGGATCTGGTGACGCGCCTGGCGCTGCTGAAGAACGTGCACTGGTACCTGGGATTCGTCCTGTTCCTGTGGATCGGCCGCCTTGCGCAACGCGCGCTGGCCCTGGAGCGCAACCTGCTCCACTGGCTGCTGCTGTGCTACGGCGTGCTGTTGCTGCCCGTGCACTTGATGGCTTTGAAGATTCTGAATTACGACCAGTTCGCGCTGCACTTCTCGCTGATCAGCCTCTTGGCGATCGTCATCGCGCTGCGCGAAGATCGTCTCTCGTTCGCCTACCTCAGCGTCGCCTGCGGCTACCTCGGCGCGCAGGAGAAGCTCAGCGCAAGCCCGTTTCTGTTGGTGGCCATGATCCTCTTGGCGTACCTGCTATTGCGGCGCGGGAGGCCGGTCAGGGCTGTCATTCAGGCCGCGCTGGCGCCCCCGGCGGTTTGCCTGGCACTGGGAGGTGCAACGACCTTGGTGGCGCTGGCGACGCGTTCGTTCGACACCGCCCGGTTCCGGTACCTCTGGCTAGATATCGTGGACCCACTGATATCCTGGGTCTGGGTCGTCCAGCGTTTCGTTGGGGGCGGCAGGGACTTCGCCGCCTATCGCTGGGTACACCTGGGCGTGGTCATCGTGACTTTGGTGGTTGGCGCCGCAGCCACGTTCGTGCTCGCGCGCCGGCTCGCGGTTCTTCGAGGACCGGACAGTGGGCAGCGGTGGCTCCCTTCCTGGCGGCTCGCGCTGACGCTGCTGATCATTGGCCTGGGCCTCTGGGGCACGTTTGGAGTCACCGCTTATTGGCACCCCCCGCACCCCGTGACCGCTGATCAGTACATGCCCGGCGGTGAGATGAACCGGCTCACGCTCCATTTTGCCGCCGACTCGTACGCCACCCACCTGCTGCGCGCAATCGGGTTCCACAGCGCCGTCTTTCTCAATTCGATCCCGACGGCGATGCTTGTGCTGGGCTTGATTGTGTTGGGTATGCGGCTGCGGAATCCACGCCAACCCGGCATTCCGGTCAGTTGCGATCTGATCGGCGGGTGCGCTTGGCTGGTGCCGGTGGCGTACGCCCTCATCAACATGCCATTTGGCCATCGGTACATGAACTTCGCCGTGACGCTGCTGGCGCTGGTGATCTGCGGAGAGGTGATTCTTGCGACCCGGCACTGGACTGGGGCACGCCGTGGGACGCTCGCGATCGCCGCGATGATCGCGTTGTGGTTAGAGATCGCGCCGTTCGCGCCGACCTATTTCGCATTTCGGCCGATCTGGTCGCCGCATCGATACGCGGACGCGCGTGTTCCTGAAACAGGACGGCTGAATCCGACCTGGCTCGGTTGGGGGGAGGAAACCATGATCTGTGGAGAGCTGCTGGACGACTGGATTCGTAGCGGACGTATTGCAGCAACGGATGCGAAGCCCGTTCTCTATGTACGCTATTATGCCGACTGGCTGAATCCCAGCCCACGCCTCGAAGTGAAGCCGTTGATTCCGCACCTAGCTGAATTGAAATACGCGGCGCACGAGTACTTCCTCGTGAATCGTACCACTTTTGTCCAGGACGCTTGTGTGTTTCCGTGGGGCGTGGCGCCGGAATACGTGCTCGCGTATCGCGGCTACGCCCAGGCCTGGATCTGGCGCGGGGACCGCCTCGAGGAAGCCGGCTACCGTTTCGTACATCCGGCCGCACTGAGCCGACCGGCCGCCGGAGGGCCAGCTACTCATCCGGGCCGGTAATGGTGCACTCTTCGAAGGACACCGTCCCGCGGCCCGCGACCTGAAAAGCCGGCCAGACGTACACCGGCTCCCGGGCCGTGTAGACGGTAAAACTATTCAAGCCGTCGAGGAGCGGCAACCGCTGGCCCAGGAGTCGACTCCGCGGGGTCTCGTCGGAACAAACATAGAGCACCAGCGTCGCGGTGGCCTGCCCGCGGAGCGCCACGCGCAGGCGAAGGTCGAAACGCCGCAGCGCGGCAAGGCGACGCTCCGCGGCTGGAACCGAGGGGCCCGGCACCAACACGATCTTCTCCGTCGGGCTCAAGTCGACGTCGATTTCGAGACCCCCGTGCGCGTTCACGCCGACCTCGTGGTTTGCAGGTTTTCCCATCGGCTGCCACTCAGTCAGCAGCGCCGTCAAATCGCGACAGACCGCCCTCTCGTCGCGCGCGCCCACATCGGACCCCGCCGCCGCGGGGCCAGTCGATGGCGCGCTCTCCACACAGGCTTCATGTTGGAAAACCTGAAACGGCCCAAACGTGACCACGTGCCGATAGTGATCGTCAAGATAGCGCCGAACGGGATCGTCCGGATTCAGTGTCCTGCCCGAACCGTCCTGGCGAACAACGATCCGCGGCGTCGTGAGCAGCCGCACGATCGGCTCGTGGCGATTCCACCGGACGTAATACTGCGGTACGCGCTCGTTCGTGAGCGTGTAGTCAAGCATGCGCTGTCGCTCTTCAACGGGGAACCCACGCCGGGCCGGGCTCCAGGTCCGTGGCAGGGCCGGTCGGGCACGCAGCAGGAAGTAGAGCATCGGAAAGTCGTCTTCCTGGTGCACGAAGTCGCCCGGCTGCATCCGGGCCTCCAGGAACGACAACAGCTTCTCCAGACTTTCGACCCGCTCGGGCGTGGACTTGATCCCGCGCAAGTACTTGTGTGAAAAACCGGCCGTCAGCTCGTGCACCGCTTCATCACCGCGAATGGTCCGAAACGCGGCGTCCAAGCGGCGGGCCCCGACGATCGCGAGCAGCATCGCCAGCGCAGCCAGGCGCCAGCCTACGCCCCCCGGCCGCGGCCACGCAGCCGGCGCGGCCGCCCGTAACGTCCGGCAGAGATCGGCCACGCCGATGATCAGCAGGCCGGGCGCCGGAAAGACCGCGTTCAGGAGCTTGTTCGTGGAGAACGTCACCTGCACCAGAAGGTACATGGCCGTGGCGGCGATCAGCACGCCATGCACGAACGGCCACTCGCGCGCGTGAGGTAATCGGTCGGGGGATGTGCGGACGACTCGGCGAGTAATCACGGCCACGACGTTCACCGCGATGGCCGCCAACACCAGCCAGAAATCCAGCTCGAATCTTGGGCCCCAGGGTCGGGGTGGCGTGGGCAGGCGTGCCCCGGCCCAAAGGCCGTAGCCCACCGCGGCGACCACCCCCACGAGCAGCATGCCGGAAGGCCAGCTCGGCTTGGCCCGACGCGGCAGGATCACCATACCCAGCAACAGGCTCACGATAACCGCCAGAAGGTGTGGCACAAACGGTAGCCACGCCGCTGTCAATCGCAGGATCCGCTGTCCCACCGTCGCCTCGGCCGGCGTGCCCGGGGTCCCGCCGAACGCAATACTGATGTGCCAGCGGACCGCCGTGTAATAGTCGTCAAACAGCCCGGCGAAGAACACGATCGCAACGAACGCACCGAAGCCCAGCACGATCGTCAGCAGAAACCGCCGCGTGGCCGAGCGCGCGCCCGCGACGGAGAGCGGACGAACACAATCCAGCACAAACACAACCAGCGGCACAATGGCGACTAGGATCAGCGGTGTATATGACAGCGCGCCAATCGTAAAGCACACACCGGCCAGCACCGGTAACAGGCCCACCAGCTTCCGCCCCCCCATTTGGCGGCTCGCCATCAGCCACAGCGACAGCGCCAAGAACAGTCCCGCCTGCCCCAGTTCGTTGTAGCCGGGCGTCTTCACGCCGCGCGTCATGAACGCCACGGGGATGCATGCCAGCGCCAACATCCACAGCATGGAGTAGCGGCTCAGAAACACGACCAGGGCGAGCAGCCAGAGCAACTTCAACCCCAGCGCCAGCGCCTGAAACTCGTACAGACCGGCCTCTGGCCATACCTCCAGGGCACCCCACAGGAACAGGTCAAACATACCTAACGTGTGGTTCCACTCGTCGCGGAAGGGCAGGTCGCCTTGATGGTAGCGCGTCGCGGCTCCGAGGTGCGAACCGGGGTCGGTGAAATCGAGGCCGTACTGGATGTTGACGGCCCCGAAGGCAGCCAGGATCAGGAAGACCAGCGTACAGATGATAACGCCGATCCGGCGTTGGCCGCGCGACGGTCCGTGCTGGTCGCAGTCCGAGAGGGTCGGATTGCCGACGGGCGACTCAGGCATCGGTGTCGATCAGAACCGGCCGCGACGGGGCGCCCGCCGGCGGCGCCTCGGCTACAGCTTTAGAGCGCTCGCGTTTCCCATAGTGGCCGGCCGCGAACACGTACAGTCCCCAGAGGAAGATCCGGTGATCGCGGGCTCCATCTTGGTGTGCGACGAGGTAACGCTGAAGCATAGCCTGGTTCAATCCGTCGCAGTGCGTGCTTTGGGGTATGCTGAAAGCGTCGTCGCGCATCCACTGACCGATCGGCATGCCGAAGCCCTTCTTGGAGCGTTTGAGCACTGCTCCGGGGATCAGCGTCGCCAGCGCGGTCCGCAGGACGCTCTTGGTGCGGCCGAGCCGATATTTCATGCGGTGCGGAATACGGCGTGCGAAATCGACCAGGTCGATATCGAGGAACGGAGAGCGGACCTCGAGGGAATTCATCATGCTGGCGCGATCGACTTTTACCAGGATGTTGTCCTGCAGGTAGAGCTTGACGTAGAAGGTCAGGGTCTTGTCGATCAGGTTGTCGGCCGGGCAGCCCTCCCAGTAGTTGATGGCGTCCTCGTATACTTCCTCGATATCCACGGGGATTCGCAGGACTTCCTCCAACTCATGCGGTTCGAGGCAGCCGTGCCAGACGGGATTCCAGAGATTCCGCGGGTAGCTCAGGCCGCGCAGAGTGCGTTTCAGTCGGAATTCCAGGCTCATATTCCTGAAGATGACGGGCAAACGGGCGGCGGCCAGCCGGATCGCCTGGTGAATCGGTTTGGGGACGAGTCGGGAGTAGATATCCGCCAGTCGCAGGGCATGGAACGGATCGTACCCGGCGAACAGTTCATCGGCGCCGTCGCCGCCCAGGGCCACGGTAACGCGTTTGCGGGCTTCCTGGCAAAGCAGGTATGTCGGAGCGAGCGAGCCGTCGGCGATCGGTTCGTCGAGTTGTTGAAGGATGGTCGGCAGCAGATTTCGGCAGCGATCGTAGGACAGATACTCCAGTTGATGCCTGGTGCCGAGATGTTTCGAGACCAGGCGAGCGTAAGGGGATTCGTCGAAGGATTCCTCCTGGAAGCCGACCGAGAAGGACTCTATGTCGCGTTTGTGCCGCGTGGCATAGAGTGCGATTGCGGAGGAATCGATGCCGCCGCTCAGGAAGACGCCGATCGGCACATCGGCCATCAGCCGGCGTTTGACCGCGGCTTCCAATAGCTCACGGATACGTTCAGCGTAGTCGCGCTCGGCGTGGGGCGGATCGCGGTCGAACGGTTCGATCAGGAAATCCCAATACTTTGTGCGGGCGGCGTTGAGGTCGTTCACGTTGACCCGCAGGTTGTGTCCGGCCGGCAGCTTGCAGGTCGCCTCGTACAGGGTGTTCGGTCCGGGGATGAAGCCGTAGGCGAAGTACTTCTGGAGGCTGGCGGGGGATACGCGGGCCGTGACGGCCGGGTGCAGGGCTACGGCGCTGAGTTCGGACGCAAAGACGAACGTGTTGTTCTGGATGGAGTAGAACAGCGGCTTTTGTCCAAAACGATCGCGGCTGAGGAACAGCGAGCCGCGGGGAACATCGTAGACGGCGAAGGCCCACATGCCGTTGAGGTGATTCGGCAGGTCCGGCCCCCACTCGCGATAGCCGTGCAGCAACACTTCCGTGTCGGAGTGGTCGGTCTGGAACACATGGCCCCGGTCCTCGAGTTCCCGTCGCAGCTCCGCGTGGTTATAGATCTCCCCGTTGAAAACCACGCCGAGGGTCTGGTCGGCGGTCCACATGGGCTGCCGGCCGGTTTCGATATCGATGATGGCCAGGCGGGCATGGCCGAGGTAGATGCGTTTGCGCTGGTCGTGCCAGAAGCCTGTGCCGTCCGGGCCGCGGTGATGCAGGCGCCCCACCATGCGCCGCAGGTCGTGCAGTTCCCCCTTCCCGACGAATCCAGCTATGCCGCACATATCGTATCCGGGCTCCGGGCCGCGCTGAGTTCGGCAATGATGCGGTCTCAAACCATGCCGACCGCGCATTTCTCCGCGCAGAAGCATATACCACAAGCATGGTTCGCTCGCAACGAGCCCGCGTCCCCGCGGCGCGCCGGCGGCGCTGCTTGCCCGGTCGCGCGGGGGGGTTTATAGTGTGGACCAGACGAGTGAATCTGGGAATGGCGCATCAAATCAACCGAATCCGCACCCATCGATGTTGACGCCGACGGAGGATATCGTATGCGTATCCTGGTAGTCAACTACGAGTTTCCGCCGGTCGGTGGCGGCGGCGGCAGGATCGCGGAGGATCTGTGCCGGGCGTTGGCGCGCCGCGGTCACGAGTTGCGTGTGCTGACCTCGTGGATCGCGCCGTTGCAAAAGGTGGAGGCCCGCGACGGTTACACGATCCTCCGGTCATTCGCCTTTCGTGGCCGCCAGGACCGCTGTTCGATTCCGGAGATGGGGGGTTACGTACTGGCGCACCTGTGGCCCTGCCGCAAGCAACTGCACGACTGGAAGCCGGACCTGTTGCATGTACACTTCGCCGTCCCCAGCGGCGTGGTCGCATGCGCGGCGACGCGGCTGGTTCGAACGCCTTACGTCCTGACGGCTCACCTGGGCGACGTGCCCGGCGGCGTACCGGATCAGACGGACCGGGCGTTTCGCTGGATCAAGCCGCTGACCAATCCGATCTGGCGGCAGGCGTCCGCGATCACGGCGTGCAGCGAGTTTACGCGCAGTCTGGCGCTGCGGGCTTATGACGTTCCGATCGAGACGATACCGAACGCGGTCGACGTGAATGCGTGCATCCCGAGCCCGGCGCGTCCGCACAGCCCGCTGCGTTTTTTGTTTGTCGGGCGATTCAACGCGCAGAAGAACCTGCGGTTTCTGGCGACGGTATTGGCGCGTATCAAGGATTTGCCCTGGGAGATGCATTTCATCGGGGATGGATCGCTGCGCCCCGCGATCGAGAGCGAGGTGGAGCGTCTGGAATTGCGCGCACGCGTGCGTTTTCACGGCTGGGTGCGCGAGGATGAGGTGGCGCGGGTCATGAGCGAGTCTGACGTGCTGCTGCTGCCGTCGCTGTCCGAGGGGCTCTCGCTGGTGGGGATCAACAGCCTGGCCCATGGGTTGGCGATTGTCGCCAGCCGGATTGCGGGCAACCTCGACCTGGTGCGGGACGGCCAGAACGGAATGCTGTGCGAGGTCAACGACCACGAGGCTTTTGATCAGGCCTTGCGTAAATTGTTGACTTCGGCGGAACTCGTGGCGGAGATGAAGACGGCAAGTCGGGAACTGGCGCGGCGTTTCGACCTGAACACCGTCACCGATCAGTACGAGCGGGTTTTCCAGCGGGTGACCGGATGACGTTTGTATGCCCGCGCGTTATCCGCGGCAACCGCGGCGATTTGCTGAGTCGCCAGGGAATCTTGCAGGCCCTGCAGGATCGCGGCCTGAACGACATCGTCGTGGCCTGTCACCAGGCCGGTCAGATTGCTCCGTTGGGCCTGTCGACGGCGCCGTACGGCCGGTTGTACAACCTGATTCCGGGATGGAAGGGGTTTCGGGCGCTCTGGCGTGCGCGCACCGTTTTGTGGACTGGGGGGCTCGATCTTCAGGACGATTCCAGCCTGGCCAAGCTCGTGCATACGCTGGCGGTGTTCACTTCGTACCGCCTGCTGCGGCTGCGGACGGTGGCCCTGATGCAGGGCGCCGGTCCGCTCACGACGCGGACCGGACGCTGGCTGGCACGCCGCATACTCAACCGCGTGGACACGTTTGTCGCCCGTGATCCGAAAACCCTGGAACTGCTCGATTCGCTCAACAGCCGCTGCCGGCTCGTG
>SDBV01010594.1_pt1 | contig 12054 bp, 12 predicted proteins | sample 2277081 | NCBI WGS metagenome assembly SDBV01 (sample SAMN10402039, study PRJNA504765) | marine sediment metagenome | isolation source: marine sediment core GS10_PC15, 223 cmbsf | place: Arctic Ocean: Southern Knipovich Ridge | collected 2010 | reverse complement strand
TTTTTAATGATTCCCCACTTGTGTCTATTTCTTCATCAATGCCGTCAAAAGTGATAACCGGGACACCGCCAGGTCCCTCGAAGAACGGAGCGTTGTCAAAAGTCTGAACGTCTTTGGAGTAGGTAAAGGCTAATTGTTCTTCACCAAACGACGTAACTATCGTGTCGGTGTCAAAGTCTGAGTCGCCCATCGGCACACCAAACATGGTCGTGCCGAAGTTCTGCATACGCAGTTCACGAACAACTGCCCAAGCCGACTTCTTATCGGCTAGTGACGCGCCGAATCGCGCCTTAACGAGGTCGCCCATTACGGACGTACCTCTACGTCGTAGAAGTGACCGTTTAGTACGCCGCTGGTGCCGCCTGTACGAATGAACTGCATATTCTCTACCTCTTCCTCGGTCAAGTAAATCTGGTCGCCGACCTCCATCACCGTACCAGTGGTTGCGGTTGGCGCGGTCCCGTCCCCACGGAAGCGTATCTGTGCGGTTTCTAGCACACCAACGAAGCTCTTTGGGCGGACGGGCAGAGCGACGGCCAGGCTCACGGCCGTAGCCGCAATCGTCAACGTTTCGTAACCCACAACGGAAGCGGGCCTCGGACTTACGACCGTGCGGCCAAACTCGTCCGTGCGGACCTTGACCTCGGCTCCGTTCTCTGATAGCCCAATTACTCGGACATCTCGTGTTTCTGGCATTAATTATTCCTGTCCTGTTAGTTAATAGGGCCGACCGTAGCCGACCCTAGTTAAGAGCAGTTCCCCAGCAAGGTCAAAGTTTAAGCGAGGGCAGATGCGGGCAACTCAGCCCAAACGGCCGTTATGTACCCAGTACCGCCAACTGCGCTGGCAAAGATGGACAGGGCACAGGCGGTGCCCGCCGAACCAATTACCGGCGCGATAGAGTCCTTGGCAGACCAGAACATACCATGCAGCGAGTCAGTACCTCCGCCCAAGTGGGCAATTGAGGCCCCAGCCGCGTCGATATGGAAGCCTGCATAGGGCCTCCAGAACTCTAAGAAATCAGTGCCGCCAAGGTGGGTCGCGCCTCCGCCGGTCACTACCGCGGTTGCGGTACAGGCCGTAGAGGGACTAGCCAACGTCTTGAAGTTGTACACGGTTAGGGCGTCGCCGGTGACGCTGGCGTCACCATTGCTAGAGTAGGCGGCAAAGCAGTCTAGCAACCCAGCCGTGCTTGTGCCTTCCCACCCTATACCAATATACAACGGCATAATGACGGTGCCTGCTGGTACGTGTATATAGAGGTCTTGTTGAGCGTCGGCATAGGCCGCATTGAACGTGTCGGGCGTTGTGGCCGTCCCAGTCTGTACTCCATGGACGCGACCCTCTAGCACAAGGGCCTGTATCCAATCGGCCATGACGACTGAGCCGTCACGGAATGTACGTACTTTGCGCGGGTCGCCTTCGACTACGCGTTCGACCTCGGTTTGAGAGCTATCGGTGATAAGTGTTGCCATCGTGTCCCCTCCTTATGCTACGGCAGAAGCAGGAAGCTCGGCCCAAATGATGGTGCCGAAGCCGGTTCCTGCTGTCTGGCCCATGAAGATTGAGAGAGCGCAAGCAGTACCAGCCGACCCAATGACCGGGGGTACTTGCTCGCGTGCCGACCAGAACATTCCGTGCATGGAGTTGGCGCCGCCGCCGAGCCACGCAATTGAGGAGTCGAACGCGTCAATGGCGAAGCCTGCGTACGGCCGCCAGAATTCGAGGAAGTCAGTACCGCCTAAGTGGGTTGACCCAGCGGATGTGATAACTGACTTAGCAACTACTGAGGACGAGGGCGAGGCCAGCGTCCGATAGTTATAGGATGTTAGGGCAGTTCCAACCGCGTTGGCATCACCATTAGACGAGTAGCCTGCTAGGATGTCGGACAGGGCGGCCGTTGACGTGTCCTCGAAGCCGAGGCCGATGTAGAGCGGTATAATGACAGTACCAGCCGGGACGTAAAGATACATGTCCTGTTCAGCATCAGCGTAGACGTCGTTCCAGGTATCCGGGGCAGTACCAGTACCGTTATTCACTCCGAACACTCGACCCTCGGCTACGAGGGACATGTACCAATCGACGGTTACTACCGACCCGTCACGTAGGGCGCGGACTTGACGTTCTGCACCTTCGGAAGCTCGGACTATGCCTGTAGTTTGTGAGGCATCTGCGATAATAGTTGCCATGTTGTTCTCCTAAGTTAGCATGAGTTTTTAACGTCTCTCAGCTAGACGGATTAAGCGAAGGCTGAGGCGGGGAGTTCTGCCCAGACACAAGTGACGTACGCGTCGGGAGTAACAGCGCCAGTGGACAGACCAACGAAGACGGATAGGGCACAGTCCTGGTCAGCGGAGCCGATGATTGGGGGCACGAACTGTCGAGCGGACCATTCCATGTGATGGGCCGAGTAGCGGCCTGAGCCCAGATGGGCAATAGAGCTAGCGGTCGCGTCTAACATAAAGCCGGAGTAGGGGCGCCAGAACTCAAGGAAGTCCTCTCCGCCTAGGTGAGTGGTTCCTCCGGAGGTGACGGTTTCTGAGGCCGTGCAGGCTGATGCGGGGCTGGCCAGGGTCTTGTAGTTGTAGATTGTCAGGGGAGTTGCTGTAACCGCCCCATCACCATTGGCCGAATAGGCGGCAAAAATGTCTACGACGGCCGCTGGGTCAGAGTCTTCAATCTCGATACCAACGTAAAGAGGGATGATAACTGTGCCAGCCGGTACATAGACGTAGATGTCCTGTAAAGCATCACCATAGACAGGGTTTGTTGGAACGGGGGTCGTCCCTGTCCCGGAGTTTATGCCATGCACTCGACCTTCGAGGACGAGGGCGGTAATCCAGTCGCAACCAACAAGGGCGCCGTCACGAAAGGTACGCAACTGCTTCTGGTTGCCTTCGGAAGTGCGGTTGACGCTCGTGGTTTGCTGTGCTTTGCCAAAGATAGTTGCCATGTGAGAAATCTCCTTAACTTAGGTTATTTAACGTCGCCTAGCTCGACTTAGGTATCAGTCTCCGTAAGCTCGTCGTCAGTGTTGGCAACTAGCTCAAGCTGTACTGTGATGCCGGGGGTGTGGCCGCTGGTTAGGTGCAGGGTTACGGTTGAATACCGCTTGATGGTAGGGGCAGAGCCAGAAAAGTCTTCGGCCACATCCTCAAGCGTACTTCCTTGGTTAAGGACGAGCAGGTTGTCTAGGATGGACACGCCGTCGTCCCTGATGTCGAAGACTACGTCTAAACCAGGGGCGCGTTTGCTATGGATACGCACCACCCGTGGTTGGTAGTCCCGGTCCATGATGTAGACAGGGCCATCGGAAAACTGGTCGTCGGTCAACGTTTCCAAGAACCAGGTTAGAATGCGGTCGGCCATGTTACGTAGTCCGCCGGGCGCGCACGTCGATGAAGTCGATTTGGACGTTGCGGTCAACGGCGTCACGTACCTGAACAAATACCCAGGGCACGAGTTGGGTTGTGGCCGTAACTGCCCCGGTCATCCAAGCTGACTCATAGGTTTGGCCGCCGGAGGCGTCCAAGCGGATGAACTTGGCATTGTCGTCGCGTAGGGCCACTATCAGAGTCTCAAAGGTGGCGGCGGTTGGGGACTTCCCATCCTCAATTTTAGTAGCCGGGGTGCCTGCTTTGACGCCAAAGTTCTGCCAGTTGCCGCCGTCGTCAGTGTCCACTACCCAAACAACGCCGTTGGTGGCGGTCGCTGTGTTGGCTCCTAGGCCGTTAACCACACCATTGTCGGTAGTAAGTTGGGCAAAACCTACCTCTACCTTGTATGTGGTGAGTGTGTCGATGGCCAGGCGAACAGCTATAACAGCGTTGCGGTCTCCGGTGAAACCCCGTTCGGGCAGGGACAGGCCACAATACTCGTCGTTGGCCCCGGCGCCATCAGACGCGCGAAGCTCGGCCACTCCGTTGGGCTGGTCGGCCAGTATGTTAATGGCCCCGTCCACGCCAGTGTTAATTTCGTATATGCCGCTGGCTTGGGTTGCGCCGCCGGTTTCGCTGCCTTGGATTTTGTCGCCCAGAAAGTCGTCGAAGAAGTGTACAATATCCCAGGTCAACCCCGATTCGTACAGGCCGTATAGGCCGTCGCGCCCGCCACGCCGCTTGTTTAGTTCCTCTCGGGAAAGTGCTAGTTGGATAGGTTCAGCCATTGGTTATGTCCTTTGTTAGATAATTTGCCGTGGTTGCGTACAGGAATATCTGTGCCGTACGCGGCTTATGCCAATGCTTTCTTGGCCTCCGCCAAGGTGATGGTGTGCTCGGGGTCGCGTCGGATGAGTCCGGTTGGTACTTCGTCTCGTACAATCTTGGGCGTATCAGCCAACTGAAACACCGCCCGTATCTGATACTCAACTTCGCCCAGTATAATCGCACTTGAGTCGATGTCGTGGGCTGGGTACGGCCCGTACACATAGCACTTACCTACAACGTCCCAGCGCCGTTTCTTCATGGCCTCGATGAACCGGCCGCAGCTTTGATAGGTTTTGTCTCGGAGGGCACCCTTGCCTATATCAGCCTGCACTCGAAACGTCCCGGTCCATAGGCGCCTTGGGTCGTGCGCAATCGCGCCGTACTTACGGTTGATGGCGTCGGTGTCGATTAAGAAATCAACCCCAGTGTTAAGTCCGCCCAGTTTAGTTGCTACGGCGCCGCCTGAACCAGCCGCAACCCGTCTTCCATTATGCTATCGTGGCCGTCGCCGTCCATGCCAGGAAATTCGACACTCCACTTAGTGAGGTTGTCGCGCTGGCGCCGGAACAAGAAGGCTTTAACTACGCCGAGGAAGTCCTCGTCCGGTTTAGCCATGCCAACTTCTTGCAAGCGTTTAAGTTTCTTTTCCTCGGTTAGGGCCACAATATCCCCATCTTTAAAGGGGAGTTCCTGGCCCGTGTGGTCCCGGCGGCGTTGACCAGAGGCTGATTGCCCCGGTGTGAGGCGCTGTGCCAAGATTTGCTCGGTGGTTAGGGCTTGCGGTAACGTGGTTGGGCCACGCACCGCGGCAACCCTGGCTGCGAGTTCCACGTTTGCCAGTTTTTCTGTAAGGATGGCAACCTGCGTCGCCAACTCTTTGTTAGAAAGTGGTTTAGCCTCAACCGCCTCTTCTACTTCGCCCTCAGTTTCAATAGCCATTACTTTCCTTTACGTGGTTGAGACTTCGTAAGAATTTAAAACCAACCCACCCAACATTTCAGGCGGATTAAAGTTTTCTCCGGCGTCCCCCCAATAAATTAGCGCCGTTTTGTCCAATATGGATTGGATAGCCGCTCTGTCTTCATCCGTCTCAGGAATGAGTTCAATGCGCTTTGGGTCCTCTGTGCTTACTCTCATATCTACTTTCCTTTGCGCTTGTTCGCCTTAGACGTCTTGCGCTTTTTCTTCTTCCCCAGGTTGTGGGGGTTGCCCTTTGGGCCGTGTTGTGGCATAATTACTTTCTGACCGGGTTACGCCGAGGCAACTTCTGCAACCCCTTTTGCGTCTTTTGGAGCTTCTTCAACCGTTTTAACCTATCAGCTATAAGCCCGCGCTTTTTCTTACGTGGGGCTTTAGCTGGTTTGGGTGTTGGTCGGGGGACCGACGTGCGACTACGCCTGGGGTGAGGCACTGTGGCTTAGGACCCAGCCATGAACACGGCGTGGTCGTCTCGCACGACGCTCGAACCACTAACCTGCTCAATCGCCACCTTATCAGTGAAGAAGTCAATGTCGAAGAAGCTGTGGGCTGTGGGCATCATTTGGGTTATCTGGGTGACAAACTCGCGGTGGAACAGTGCGTTGTCGTGACCAACCGCGTTGGTACCGTCCACGTTGGTAGATTTGAAGATGGGGTTGTCGAGGAACGAGTTTTGGTAGGCCCGGTCCAGACCCGGCTTTCCTTCCAACGAGCCTTGCAACCGGCTGTAGTCGTTGTGTACGAACACGTCCAGCTTCAAGAAGGCTATGGCTTGTGCCGGTGAGACAACCATGGCCCGGTCTTCTTGCGGGACGTTGGCGTCGTCCAGGTACTGGATGGCGCGTAGCACGTCGTCTTCGTCGTTGTCAACGGCCAGGGTGCCAACACTGTTAACAACCGTGTCCATATACGCGGCCAATACGTCGTCGATTGCCAATCCTAACGAGAAGCCCATCTTGCCAGCATAAAGCGCCAGCATGTCGCGGTCGGTTTGGAGTTTGGCGATGGATTCGAGCGCAATAGCCTGATAATCATGGGTGTTTACAACTACGGTTACGCCGTCGAACCCGCCATCACCAGCCTGTACGTTAGTTTCTGTAACGGTTACATACGTGATTGCGGTTGCGACCGACTTTGTACGCGCCGAACCAAGGTTGGACAACGACGGCACATGGATAGTGTCGCCCATGCTTAACTCGGCCTCTAAGCGCCTGTCTACAAGGCCACCAAATATGAGGACGTCTTCGCGCTCAACCACGGCCAAACCCGACCACAGTTCAGGGATGAACACGTCGGCGGTCGTCCGGGTAATAAATTCTGTGTTTCCAGTTTGAGGGGTAGCTGCGGGCATTTCTGCCTCCTAGTGTTATTGACCCGTAAGTTGGGACAGGGCCTTTTCGTTAAGTTCGCGCATGGCCTTGGTGCCTTGCACCTTCGGGTTCATGCTAGACAAGTCTTGTGGAGTGACCTGGCCGCCAGCGGTGGTTGCCGCTGAGTCCTTGGTGTCAACTCTCCCGTGCTCTTGCCTATCCTTCAACACGGCAGCGTCCACCGCCGCTTGAACCTTCTCCTCAGTTGTCCCCTCGTTGCTGTCGCCATCGCCTTTGATAGCATCGCGTATCAGGCGCTCGGCCTCGTAACCCCTCGCCATATCTCCCGACTTGTTTATCTCGTCGAGAACGGTTCGGGCTGAGTCAAACTTAGCATCGTTCACATCCTCCCCCGCCTCGTCTAAAATTTGGTTCAGCCTCACCGTCAGTTGTGCAGCGGATGTGTCGGCAGTTTGGCGAGTTTCAATCGTGTTGATGAGTGCTGCGACTTTAGCGGTGGCTGCCTCGTCACCCTCGGTGAGGATGGACGCAAACTCCTTCATAAAGTCTTCGCCTCGGGATTGCCCCGACTCTAACGATTCGGCCCGCTCTTCGGCCTGGGCGGCCTTTTTTGACGCTTTGTCAAGTTTGCGTTGAAGAGACTTATAGTCCGCCATTGAAACGGTTTGCTCTTCGGTCTGTTCTCCGTCTGCCATATATCCTCCTGCGTTATTCCAACCACATGCGAATGTGGAATTGTTTACGGATTTCCGCCCTTGGTTGAGAGACGCTTCGCGGGCGCCTCCTAACACAAGGTCACTTAAACCTCAAGCATTACTTAAGGTTTCGCTTAATTATAACACATTCCGCCTCATTTGTCAAGTCTTTTACCGCCCAGATTGCACCAATTTGCGGTAGTTTGCCTCCAGTTTCAGCATGTTTTCGCGGTTGGATGGCGTGTATCCGTAGAAACGAAGCAGGGCTAGGTCGATTTCCGGACTAATCGTCTTGATTTGGAGGCGTTGGGCCTCGATTTGGGCCTCCAACTGAGTGTAAGGGATGTCGCCCGTTGCACGGAACAGGTCTTTTTGGTCCTCGCGCGCCAGTTCAAACAAGCGCCAGCGGTCTTGGAACTGTTCGGGCACGACTAACTTGTAAGCGTTCCAGTAGGGCTTGAGCGTTTCGACCGAGGCGTAAAATTCGGCTACGATTGGGTGGAGTGGGCCTTCTAAGTATTGGGTGCGCCGTTCGCGTTGTGCCTCGTCTAGTTGCGCCATGGTTCCGTCGCCGTACACATAGTCAATCTCTTCACGCAGTCGGTCTACCGCATCGTAGTCAATCTTGCCAGTGAACTTGTTAACAGACGTGCCCAGCCTATCGAAGAACTCTTGCGTTGCGGCCTGCAACGGGTCGGTTTCGGCCAGGTCGTCGTACACATCGTCCAAGTCGCTGAACACGTTGGCGTATTTGGGAAGGCGTTCGAGGGTTTCGCGGCCGCCCTTGGCCTTGTCACCAGCAGCCCCCACAGACCGCCGAAACTTCAATGAGGCTTGTGGCGTACCCGCCATCGCATCACGTATAAATTCGTCCCCAGCCACACTCGTCCCATCTAGCCACGTAGAACGTATTTCGGACAGCTCATTGAGGGCCTCGCGCTTATCCTTCGACCGCACCTGGGACAACTGCTCTTCGTTAGACAATTCTTGCATAGCGCGCAAGTCGTCGTGTGCTAGTATCATAGAACGGCGCTCGGACTTACCACCAAACGGCCCCTCTTGCAACTCCTCCCACGACACACCGTAATCAGCCTGGGCGTACTTGTCCAACAATTCGTTGACGCGTACGTAGGGCTTGACTGGGAATGCCGAACCGCCCAAGAACTCAGCCGCGCCTGAGATAGCCGCACCTTCTCCTTCCGACTCCATCATGGCGCTCATCCAGAACGGAAACGACTCTTGACCAAAGTACTTAAACGCGTCGATGGGTTCGTCTAGGCCAGGCACTACCTCGCCAATTGGGCTAGACCCACGGACGATGGTGATGCCAGTGGCTAGGCCAGGAGCCATCTGGTTGCCAATACCTTGTAAGATAGGGTTTTGAGCAATGTCGTCAGAGCTAAACAGGTTAATGTGGATGAAGTCGTTGGGGGAGGTTAGGGCCGATTCGGCTACACCACCTATAATTTTAACGAAGGAAAACGGCTTAGGCACAAAGCCAACCATTTCCCCACCTATGTTCACCCGTAAGAATTTGCCTCGGTCAAGCGGGTTGAGGTTGGGTTTTTGGTCAAGGGACATTGCAATGGCTGAGTGCATCGCCATACCACCCAAAAACAACTGCCCTAACGTGCGCCGGGCTTGGTCGCCACGTATCCCACCTCGAAACACATCAGCAAATAGGGCGGCGGTTGCACGCGTGAAACGCGGAGAGAAGAACATTACGGAGCTTTCAAACTCTTGCTGAGATAACGGAATGCCAAGCGCCTTCGGTGACATCACACCCGTCATATGGTTAACAAACGTAGCAATATCGTCTAGGTCGTCCTGTGTCTTGGCTAACGGCTTCAACGACTTCCACATCTCAACACGCCCCAAGTCCAACATGGTGTTGAACGACGTGCCAAAGCGTTGGGTAGTCACATTGATAACCTTGGCTCCGCCAGCAACAGGAGTTGCCAGTGCGCTAGGCGCCCGTGAGTTGGAGATGTTAGTTGGTAGCCTTGCTAACCACCCTCCGTCCGTCAACGCCTCGGTGAATTCGGAACCGAGCAGCCCTCCGTGTTGGATAAGCTCGGTTAGGTCGGTGGCGTTGTTGGCTATGTAGCGTGCACGTATCCTAGGGTCGAACAGCGACTTTATGCTGGCCTCGGCAACCTGCCCCCACATTGCCGGGTCTCTGAACAACAGCGGCAACCCCTGCACCATAAGTGTACCCACGTCGAAGGTTGTACGCACTTGGCGCAGTACGCCGGTTACTTTTGAAGGTATCTTCCATGCTTTCGTCCCGTTGTCAAGCATCGTTTTCTCGATACGGGCCGCTGTTTCTTTCGAGAAGATTTGTTCGGATAAGTCGCCTGGGCCACGCGTTTCGCCCGAGCGGGGTGAGCGCGCGCGTTCCTTGGCTAAGGTTGCCTGTTTGACCACTATGTTTTTAGCCTTGACTGTACCGACCTTAACGTCCTCCATGCGCACGAGCAGCGCGTCTAACTCTGCCTTACGCGCCCCCTGATACAACTTCTCGGTCTGACGCAACGTGTTGCGCAACACCTGTGCAGACTCTTTTGCGTCCAGCCCTAGTTTCTTAACCACGGTCTTAACGTCTTGGGTGGGCAGGTTCTTGGGCAGACGTGCGGTTGGGCGTGCAGCCGGGCGCCCATTAATATGCTCTATCATGGCCGCACGAAACTTCTCAACCAGGTCGTTAGAGGCGTTACCGGGCAACGCTGCACGTATAATCTCGTCTATTTCCGTTGGCTTTAGCTTAAACACGGCTTCGATACGTGGCGCCAGGTTAGGAAAGCGCCGCATCATAGCTTGTACGGTTGAAGCCGACGGTATAAACTCACGCACCGCTCGCTTCACATCTGTAATAGACGTAGTTTGGTCAGCAACTAGTTTGGTTGCGTCTCGTGCCGCCTTCAACGTACGTCTATTGGCGATTTGTGGGCGGGCGATTGGCCGCGACGCGTCATTATACCTTTTACTGATAATGGCCTTGTATGCTGCTCGGTAATACGCCTCTAACGACACCTCCCACGGCGCGTAGCTAGTGCCCTTGTTCAAGGCAACCGTTTCAGCCTCGGCGGCCACACGATGCTTGGTAAACGATGAGCCCTTGCGCGTCATTGCTGCCTTAGATTTACCAGTCGCTTCGTCTATCACCTTACGCGAGAAGAAATGAAAGGCGTCGTCGCCCTTGCCAAATTCAGCCACCTCCATCCCCTCAGCCTTGAACATTTCAAGGAATTCAGGGAATGGTTCACGAATTTTCTCCGCCCACGCGCGCTGGGGGCCGGTTAGGCGATAGGAATCGCTTCGTTCAATCACGTCTGAGAGCAACGGTGGGTCGATAGCTGTACCGTCGGCTGTGTGGGTGACCTGTGAGGCGCGCGGCTCCGGCAAATCCAACCGATTCTTCGGCAGCCCAAACAACTCGTCCACGTTCTCGTTAATCGACCGGGCCTCGTTCATCATTATTTCGACCTGGCCGTCAGCCTCTACCTCCCAGAGGTTGCGCTGGGCTGAGGCATCGGCAATTTGTCGCTCCTCGGAGCCGATTGGCATACGATGTATTTCGCCCGAGCGGTCGAACAGTTTGCGTACGAAAGCGGGGGCCTCCACCTCCCGCCCAAAGAACTTAGCCCCTACCCGCTTGGGCTTAATCCGTTCCAATGTCCGCGTGGGTTCTGACAACACCGGGACGCGTTTGGCCGTGCGGCGCATCTCCTCGCGGGCGGCTACTTCGACTGCCTCCTTCGCCACATCCTTGGCCGCGATTGCTCCAACCCGTCCAGTAGCGGCCCTAACTCCACCTACAACCACCCCTTTAAATATAGCCGGGTCGGCCAGGCTCATCAGCAATTGCTCGTGAAAGGGTCGGTCCTCAAACTGTTGCAGGGCCGCCTTCGGTCCCTGCGCAAACACCGTCGGCGCCTCAATCTCACCAAAGTCGCTCTTAACCAGCTTTTTAACCTGCGCCCCAGTTTCAAACAATGACTCGGTAAAGACGTCCAGCGCCCCGAGTATTCCCGGCAACGCCTCCGTACCCGGCAGTAACACCTTGTCCTTACGGTCAAAGTCGAACGAGGGTGTGGGCACATTCTCCAACACCTTCGGCCCCACAAACCCCAACACCTTTCTGGTGAAGGGCAAGTTCCGCTCAAACCATGACTGCTCGTCCTTCTCCTCGAACTGCTCGCGCGCGCGGTCAGGGGCGCTTTCATTCAGGGCGGCCACCGCCAACGACGGATTAGATAACAACGCGTCCATGTCCGTACCAGGTGGCAACCCAGCCCTCACCCGAAACTCTTCCTGCCCAACCGACCCAATCAACGCACGAATCTCGTCGTCGTTCAGGGGTGGTTGTTCAACCGAGGCTGCTAGGGCGGTCTTGGCGGTAAGGGTCTGCGACTGTGCCTTGCGAGAGAATCGTTGGGCAGCACTCTCCCCACGTTGCGTTGCAGCCCCAACCGTCGTGCTGTCTCGCACGCCAATCCGGCCACGCCTCGGCGCTCGTACCTGTACTCTGTCTGTATGTGGCATTAGCTCCTAGCCAGCCGTTGACGAGAAATTACGCTAGAGCCCTGCGTCGGGGCCTGGCCCTGTAGGAAACCGGCTGGGTCCCCCGTACCAGTCCGCGCCGACAACCTAAACGCTTCAATCCCCTGCTGCTCTTGGTTGAGTCGCGCAAACTCCTGAATGTTTGTAACCGGGCGCGAGTTTAGGTTGGTAAACACGCGGTTAAGCGCTTCTCCACCATCGCCCATCAACTCACCAAACTGTTGCAACATTCCCGGCCGTTGGCCCAAAAAGAAGAGTATTTCTGGCGAACTTGCCAGCGTC
>SDBV01010593.1_pt1 | contig 12054 bp, 7 predicted proteins | sample 2277081 | NCBI WGS metagenome assembly SDBV01 (sample SAMN10402039, study PRJNA504765) | marine sediment metagenome | isolation source: marine sediment core GS10_PC15, 223 cmbsf | place: Arctic Ocean: Southern Knipovich Ridge | collected 2010 | reverse complement strand
ATTCAATTAATGAAATGAAAAATCAGAATTGTAGATTGCAAAATCTCTCTTTAATAGGCAAATCGGACATTCATTGGTCTTTAAGTTCTGCTACTCCTAGAGGTAGATTTAATATTTCTCAAAACGGTTTAATTACTGATGTAGCATCAATGGGAATCCATCTCAAATTCAAAAAACTTGATAAATTTTCATTATTAGCATATTTAAACTCGAAATTTGGTTTTTTTTTTGGTCGCTTGCAAACCAAGGATAGGAAATGGCAAGCAGGTAATATCGCTCGCTTTCCTGTCCCATTAGATTTTCTAATTGATAGAACAGAAGGATTATCTACGCTGACAAGAGAGAGCTATGAGCTTAGACGGGAATGGGACACAGGATATCCAATGTCTCCCATATTTTCTGAATCAATAATTGATAAAATTATAACTTCGAGTTTAAATAATTCATTAGTGTTACCAAATACAGGACATCCTTTTTGCGAAGAATACTCAAGATGTAATAGTGATACAGCAAAAAAAATTAATAATTCTAAAGTAAATCTTGAAAATCTAACATTTAAAGAAATTTTAGATAATGCTGAGGAGAGATTTATTCTTTTAACACAAAGATTAGACCAAATTGATAATGAAATCAATGAGTTTTTATATAATCTAATAGAGAAGAATACCGCTGAGTCTTTAGATGATTTTTATAATAAATCAATTAGTGAACAGAAGTATAATCCTGAAAAGGAAATTTGGTTAAAAGATTTTCTAATGGCAAATTTAATTGAATTAGTGAAAAATAAGAAAAGTGGCATAATTAGTCTTAGAACTTATAAAGAACACGATAGGGGCTTATATGAGAGTTTTATCAATTATCTTAGTGAAAAATTTAAAAAAGATTTTAATGAAATTCAACCATTCTTAAGGGAATTAGAAGAATTATTAGAAAAAGATTTAAAAACCTGGATATCTGACGATTTTTTCTTTTATCATTGTCAAAGATTTGGTGGAAGACCAATTATTTGGCATTTTACATCTAGATCTAATCTTAAATTAGAATCAGCTTTAGATATTTTTATAGATTATCACAAAATCAATGAAAACACCTTACCAATGGTAAGAATAGATTATATTCAACTGATTCAAAAAATCTTCAAACAACGAAAAGATACTGGAATATTATCTCAAGATGAAGCATATAAACTTGATGAAATCAATGAATTTTTAAATACTATCATAGCTCTTGAAAATGGTTATGAAGTTATCCCAAATCCAAACGCCTTAACAAGTAATAATGCTCCCAATGGAAAAGGAAATGATAAAACTTATAATTGGCTCTTTAAAGAAGTAAAAAAAATTATTAAGGGAGGATATAAACCTAATTTAGAAAAAGGAATTTTAATAAATTTAATTCCCTTATGTTTAAAGGTTCCTGAGAGTAAATCTAAAGAATTCAGTATAAATTTTAAATATTTATGCCCTTCTGGCACGATAAATAATATTTTAAAGAAAATTGATGCATTAGATCAATTAAAAAATAAGTAATTCGAGGAAATTAGCAGTTTATGAGTCCAATAGAATTTCATATGGAGACATTGTTGGATAGACTTGTCAATTTATTTTTTGAAGAAAATATATCCCCTTTTCAAATTTTTTATGATAAGAATAAAATCCTTAAGAAATTTTTTCAAAATCAAAAAGATAATCTTAACGATTATAAAATAATAATAATAAAATCTTCAAACCATCCAAGGGAATTCATAAATAGAGAAGAAATAGTAAATGATTTTAATGAAAAATTAGGATGGTATGAGCATAATTGGATTATTTATGTTTATGGCGATTTTATAGAAGAAATAGAGAGGTTCGATTCGTTTCTATATTATTCACGCATCGGAAAAGTGCATAAATTTCAAAATTTTACCGATTTTCTTCTAAACCTTAACTTTATTAATTTCAAGAATGAGGACTCGTATTTAGAACAAGAACCATTATTTTATAAAATTTTAGCAAGTAAATTAATGAATATACCCCTTTCTTGCTTTATTACAAAAGGTAAAAATTTCAGTGAATCTGCTTCTTGGATGGTTTTTCTTCTTGATTATTATAATAATTTTAATCCAGATGAGGATATATCACAGATTTGGAGTTCTAAAGTTAATACAAGTAAACTTTTCAATATTAACGATGTAATCATTGAACTCATTCGAATTTATGATTTTGATGACTTTAATGTTTCAGAAGAGGAACCACACCATTTAATAAAAAATGTTTTTAAATTCATTGAAAAAGAGTTAGACTTTAAGGGAATAAATAGTAGTAGGGATGATTTTTTTGGGAATATGAAAAATATCATTCAATATATTAGTCCCATTGATTTTAAAATTAGCAAGAAGAAAGAAAATATAACAATCGATAAATTCGTATTACAGCTCAATCAAAAATTATTAAAAAGATTTTCTGAAATTCGAACTATTTGGATAAACAGTTCAGATAAGGGTTTAAAATCCAGGTTTAAACAATGGATGGAAATTTTAAGAAAAGATTTTCCAATTGACAAATTAGATGATAAAAATTATGAAATTATATTGAAAAAGTTCTCATTTTCTGGGATTTATGATATTTGGTTGATGAAACATCTTTTAATTACAAAAAATGAAATATCAACAGATCAATTAAAAGAAAGAATAAAGGATTTTATTGAAAAGCGTAAATCTCTGTGGACTAAATATGCCCCTGCGTGGTGGAATGAGAATGCTTTATTTTATTTTCACGATTATTCAATAAGTTTAGAAAATGTGTGGAATTATGTATTAGCTATAAAAATGATAATCTCAAGTATTATAGAGGATAATAAAGAATGGATTGAATTAGAATCTTTTGCTTGGGAATTAGAACAATTTCATAATCATTTAATTAATCCAGTAATGAATAAAATTATAGAAAATCTTGATTCATTCAAATTTTTCAGAGATTACATTTCTGAAGCGGAAGAAAATTACAATGATTATAATCAAGAATTGAATCGAATATTTTCTAAATTTTACTTAAATTCATTATCAAAATCGAACGAGAATCTAATATCAAACACAAGCAAGATATTATTAGATAAAGCTATATCAAATTTAAGAGAAGATTTTAGTGTTGCTATATTCTTTTGTGATAGTTTAAGAAGAGATATATCTAACAAATTGGTGGATATAGTTAAAGAGAAATTATCCAAAATATCTTCAAGAATCAAGCAGAGAGATATAATAGATTACTCCACTTATTGCTTCATTCCTACTAAAACGGATATTGGATGGTCATCTATATTATCATTTAATAATGATTTAATAATTAACCCGATTTACTCAAAAAAAGAAATGAAAGATATTGATTTTCTCATTAAAGAATCAGAGAAAAATCTATTACATTTACGTTTAAAGGAAGAACGAGAGAGCCGTTTAAAAACTATTCTTGAAAATTCGGGAAAAAAAATAAATATTATTAGTATGGAGTACCTAGATTTTTCAGAACAAATTACTCTTTATAACTTATCTAACTCCAAAGATGATTTTTGCCCAGTTCCCGTAATTTGGTTCGCTAAATTTGATGATCACGATAAAAGCATATCAGAATTTTATAATGAAGTTGATAATTTACTTGAAAAGATTTCAAATGTTATATACGAATTACACTTGAACGGAATTAACTATATTTATATATTTTCTGACCATGGTTTTATTTTTGGCGATAATAGCAAATTATTAGATGATAAACCACAAGGAATTCTTCATAATAGATATTGTTTGTCAAATAAAGAATTTTTGGAGTCAGATATTAAAAAATACAATAAATGGAATATTCTCAATCCTTTAAATTATGGATTAAAACTAAAAGAACAGCTAGAGCCTCACTTTTCTATAATAATCCCAAAAGATAATTATCTATTTCGAAAAATGAAAACAAATAAACAATTCGTCCATGGAGGCTTAAGTTTTCAAGAAGCAAACCTAAATTTATCCTATAGCTATTGTGAATTATCTCCTGTTGTAAGTATTGCTTCAATAAAACCAATAGACCATAAGATTAGTCCTGGTTTTCAAGATGTATTTGAACTTAAAGAAAATAAAGATCAGAATTACTTAAAAATCCAAGTCATTGGCTCAAAACCTTCTTCTAAAAGTGAGAAATTTAAAAGTGAAAGAATAAAAATAATTGCTGATAATAATAAGATTTTCATAGAGCCTAATAAGGAAAAACTACTCAGAGCAAATTCAAAATTAAATTATGAATTATTTTTTAATAAAGCTGAAAATATAAGAGAAATTTCAATTACAGTTGTGAATTCAAATAATCGAATAATAGCAAAAAAAGTATTCAAGGTTAAAACCATTACTTATGATATTGGATTATAAAAAGATAAAAGTAAAATTATTATTGTTGATATTGAAATGATTTTTGATGAGTTAGATAATAAGATTTTAGAACTTTTTCCAGGATTAATTGTTAGAAAAGATCTTGCTTCTAAATTAAAAAAAGCTTATCCTGTTCCAACATATGTTTTAGAATTTTTATTAGGTAGATACTGCTCTAGTCCAGATCAAGATGTAATTAGTTTTGGTTTAGAAAAAGTAAGAGATACTCTTGAAAATCATTATTTAAATCCAGAAAAAGTTGAAATAATAAAATCAAAGATAAGAGAATTAGGGTCGTATAAGATACTTGATAGGCTTAAGGTTAGATTAATGCCTTCTGAAGATAAATACTGGGGGCATTTAATTGGAATGAATTTAAACTATATCCATATTGATGAAGATTTGATACATAAGAATGAGAGATTATTATTAGAGGGTGTATGGGGTATTAATGAGATAAGTTATGATTCAACTCTTTCCAGAAAGGGTAAAGTAGAGCCTTTTATATTAACAAATTTCCAACCGGTTCAATTAACTTCACAATTAGCGTCTAAAATAATAGAAAAAAGAGCTGAATTTTCAAAAGATGAATGGATTAAACTTCTATTAAGATCTATTGGTTTAGAACCAGAAAAATTCAGTGATAGACAAAAGATGCTTTTATTAACTAGACTCTTACCTTTTATTGAGCGAAATTTAAATTATGTTGAATTTGGTCCAAGGTCAACAGGAAAATCATTTTTTTATAGAGAATTATCACCTCATAGTATTTTAATAAGTGGAGGTCGGACTTCAATAGCAAACTTATTTTCTTCAAATATTGGAGCAGGAAAGTCAGGATTAGTAAGTTTTTTTGATGTAGTTGCCTTTGACGAAGTGGCTGGATTAGGTAGTTTTTCTAATGCCGAGCAATTACAAATTTTTAAAGATTATATGGAATCTGGAACTTTTTCTAGAGGAAAAGGTTCATTTACTGGTAAAGCTTCTTTAGTTTTTGTTGGTAATCTGGATGTCGATATTCAAACTGCAATTCAAAATAATCATTTATTCATTCCCTTTCCAACAGAAATGCAAGATTTAGCATTCTTAGATAGATTTCACATATTTCTACCAGGTTGGGAATTGCCAAGATTTGAATCATCAATGTTTACTAACAATTTTGGATTTATAGTAGATTTAATTGCTGAATATTTTCAATTATTAAGAGCAAAATCTTTTTTGCCGTTGATTGAAGAGAAATTAAAATGGGGTAGAGATTTAGATAAAAGAGATATAGTTCGAGTTATATCTGTAACCTCAGGATTACTGAAATTAATATATCCAGATGGTAATTTTAGTGTTGAACAATTAGAAGAATGTGTTAAATATGCATTAGAATTTAGAAGGAGAGTAAAAGAACAATTAAAGAAAATGGGTGCAGTAGAATTTCGTAAAACCAATTTTTCATATATCAGAAAAAATGATGATACTGAAGTCTATGTAAAAACACCCGAATTAGAACTAGCAAGTAAATATAATCCCTTAGAAAAACAATATATTCCCGGAATAAGTTTTACAATAGGTTTAAATCAATTAGAAAGGTTTGCACTATATAGAATTGAAGTGGGTTTAAGAAAAGGAAAAGGTACTTGGAATGCAACTGGTTTAAAAGGAAGACCTATAAAGGAAGCATTAATAACAGTTAGAGATTATTTAAAGGCAAATTTAAAAATGATAAAACCAGAAATCCAAGAACATGATATTTCAAATAATAATGTTCATGTACAGGTTGTTGATTTAATGAAATCTCATGAAGGTTCTCAAACTGGAATAGGTTTTTTTATTAGTGTTGTTTCAGCATTTACTAAAATAAAAATTCGCCTTAATACGATTGTTGTTGGTGAAATGACGATTAGTGGGGCTTTAATTCCAATTAATAATATTGCTGAAATTATTCTAATTGCTAAAGAAAGTGGTGCAGAAAGAATTTTACTACCTATAAATTCAAAACCCTTACTTCCTCAAGTACCTGCTGATATACTTGAGGATATTGAAGTAATTTTTTATGAGAATCCTATAGAAGCTTGGGATTATTCAAAAACAACCGATAAACCATTAAAACAAGATGATGATAAAATATTTTGGAAAAAAATAATATCTGAAGGAGAGAACAAATTTATTGAATTCAAAAGTTCGTTAAGATATGATTTGAACCAACAAAAACTTAATAAAACTCTTGAATTTGTGATTGCCAAAACACTTTCTGCATTCTTGAATACAGAAGGAGGGAAATTACTAATTGGTATTACTGATGATGGTTCCGTTATAGGAATTGAAAATGATTTTTCTACTTTTGATAAAAAAAGACAAAATATAGATGGATTCCTCCTAAAACTTGGGCAAATAATTAACAATTATTTAGGAAAGCAAAATAATGATTATATCTTTCCAAATATCATATATTTAGAAGAAAAACCAATATGTATAGTTGAGATAAACAAAAGCGAGGATCCCGTCTTTGTAAAAAAAGGAAATCAAGAAGTATTTTATATAAGAGGTGCTGCTGGATCAGAACCATTGAATATAAAAGAAGCATTAGACTATATTAAATCACACTGGCAAAAACCACAGTAAAGCATGCTTTTCCTTTAAAGAAATTATCTATAATGATCGAAGTATCATATGAAACTACTTAATCTTTTTTTTCCCTAAATCCAGATAACAATCTTGCTCAAGAAGAAATAGCGGGAGATCTTGGATTAGAGAATTTCGATGACAAGTCGTTAAAGAAATTATATAAGAGGAAAAGGAAAAATAAAGAAAGGATACTTATATAATGGGAACACATAGTCTGAATTATTTTTCTTACTCATTTTCTATGAATCATATGCCATAACTCAAAGAAAATAAAAATAATATAAATCCAGAGCGGTGTAAAAAAAAAAGTAAGCATGTCCATATGAACCATTTTCCATTAATAATTCTCCATCATCTCGGAGCTTTTAGATTAAGATATATTTTAGGTGCTTTCTAAATAAGGATTCGAGTTATTAATTCAATTTTTTCCAAAAAATTACAGATTTCAATTCAATTAGATTATACTTACTTTCGTTTAGTTTTTCTAAATCTATTTTGTTAAACATCCACGCTTTAGCCTTTTCTTTTCTCGTAAAAAAATACCGTTTCCTGAGATTAATTATGTTTTGTATCAAATTATGGGAGAAGTTTATCATATTAATATCCCTTTCATAATCAAATGCTTTTATTCTTAATTCAACATTTCCCTCCTTATTTTTAAATAAAAAACTAAAAGTATCCTCTGCAGCTACCTTTAATATTGGATTTATTTTGTCCTCATCTAGTATCTCTCCAAGTTCTATTCCGGCAGGAGATTGATAAAATCTTAGAGAATGTTTATATGAATTGTATACCCTTCTATCAGAAAAATCTTTTGCTATTAATATTAGAAATTCCTTAATATTTTCTAGATTACTCTTCATCTCAGTGCCTGATATTGGAAAATCTGCACCAAAATAGAAGATATATTGAATTAATGAAATTTTTTTTCCTGAAGGTAATTCCATTCTTTTATCTAAGAAATCAGTATTCCCTTTAGCAATTTTAGTTATTCTTCTAAAATTCATTCTAAATGGAGATATCGTAAGAAATAACCAGAGGAGTTTATCTTTTTTCTTCTCCAAAGCAAAGATTAACTCAAACAAGGCTTCTACCATTTGAAAATACGTAAAATGAATTTCAGCTTTAAGCACATTGATGCAATCTTCATCTACAACATCTTTAAGATCTTTAAGTAAGAGTTCTTTAACGGAATCGTAATTATCAATTACATTTTTTAAAATAATAACTTTGTATATCCAATGATCAATTGGATATTTTCTATAAAACTCTAGAAGCTCATTGCTAATTTTTCTTATCTGTGTCATTTTTTTGACCTCTTGATAATCTTTGTCAATATTTCTATATATAAAGAAAAGGAGATCTTTAATTTAATAGATTCAATTTTATGAGGGATTTTGGCGTAATTCAATAGCATCCAATAATTTCAAAAATTGTAAGTAATTACACTCAATTAACACCCACCTTACCCTATTAAGTTTTGACGCTCGTTTGCGTCTCGTAGAGTAGGGACCACCCTTTCTTTTAAATTTTAAATTTTTTTATTATGAAATTTTGTACTCCCATCCACCTTAAATCATCTTGATTACAAGTATTTACCTGATGAATAGCAATAATCCTAAATATATAGAAGCGAGAAAAATGATGGTTCAAGCCGCAATTGATGAGATCAGTAAAGTTCAGAATTTTAACAACTTTTACCAAACATCTTTCTATCAGATTGCTAAATTTGGCCTTCAATTAGATGCTAGAAAAGAAAAACTTTTTGCTTCTGATAAATGGTCTAATCCACAATGTAAGGATGAGTTAAAAGAGAGCATTAGGGAATTTTTAACAAAACACTTAAAGTAATGAATTAGCTCATAATATTGAAAATCCCATATTCGTTAGTCATATTATTACCCGTTAAGAGAATTGTTATAAAATTTCGACAAAGTTCGATTCATATAGAGGTTAATTATGGCAAAAAAAAAGAAAATAACGACCGTTGTAGAAAGGACGATAATAGCATTCCTAACTATGGAGATTTTCCAACACCAATGGAAAATTTACCAAAATGTCTATTGGAAATTTTAATTGGGTAAAAGTTCTAGAAGTGGTACTTTTAAGTTCCTTCATTTAATTGCCTTTTTGGCTAACAGTTTTCTTTAAATAAGAGTTTATACTAATTTTCTTAATATAAAAATTTAGCGAACTACCTAATAAAAAGGTGATAAATTATACCGTTAAATAATGACCAAGAAAGAATAGAGGTTAAAGAATTACTCAGAAATAATATTCCTTACAGTCAAATTATGAATAAGTACGATATTGGAAAAAGTAGCTTGTCGGAATATAAAAAGAAAATTTTAGCTGAAAGATCAAAACAAAAAATTAAAAATCCTACAGAACCAACTACTCGTAAAACTAAAAAATCACAAGATATTGGGAAAGAAATTTGGTTTATTGAATACTACGATCACGCTTTTCATATCGGATCTGCTAAAGAAGCAATGAACAACCCGTATAAGCTCTGGGCTGTAGGTTTAATCCATGAAGAGAATAAGGATTTTATACTGTTAAGGAATTGCGGAACTACATCTTATGAAAAAGTATATTCAAATGATGCATATGAAATGATTGTGAAAAAAGCAATAATCAAAAGACATTTGTTAGGAGCTATAGGTGAGGAAATTGAACTCCAATGAAGAATTAGCGATAAGAAAGGATGAAAGAAAGAAAATTCTTGAAATATTAAAGAGGTTTATTCCATATACAAGAATGAAATTATATAAGCGTTTAATCTTTAATAAATGCGAAATTGGGGAAATTATGTATATTTTGAACATTGGATGGATGAGAATTGTTCCTTTTGAATGACAAATTTTTCTTTTAAAATGCTTCTACTTTTTTTATATTCACGAATAAAATACAGGTATCCATATATAAGAATGAATTCATAGAATCATTTTAATTATTTTTTAGTTTATCCCCATAAGTCATTTTTAATTTTTTGTTAAAACCCTTACTTAGGTATAAATTGTACGCTTTTCTTACCGTTTGTTGAGACCTATCCAAAGCTTGAATCATCTCTATTAAGGAATCTTTATACTCATCCTCTTTATTCTCTTCACAAATGGTTTCAATTTTTTTAGCAATATCATCCATCAGCACGGTAAATAGCTTAACTTTTTTCTGAAATTCCTCTTTATTTTTGTTTTCTTCCTTCAAAATCGTCACCTTAGTATTTACCTGCAATTAGGACAAGCAATCTCGTTTAAAATTATTAAACTTATATCTTAGGATTTGTCCTATAACAGTATCTGAACTTCGACCTTTTTTTAGTTCTATTACAACCCAATCATTCGTGCTCTTCTCTTTTGTTTTTTATTGTGACCCATTCCGTTAATCTAATAATTGAATTTTAAATAATTTTTTAAAGAACTATCCATTAACGAGTAAGTTAATTATCTCTTCTTGCCTCTTTTTTATAATATCTAAAGTCCATTCATCATAATCTGCAAATATCTTACTACTGGGAAATATATCTATTCTTCCTTTCAAATATCTTTCTTTTTTATCTTCAAAATCAAGATTGCTTAATTTCGAATTTTTGCGTTTAGAGATTAAAACTAAATTTCCTATTTTATCCTTCCATTCTTCAATCTCATCGTCATCAAAATCAACCCTCCAAAGACTATCTGCTCGAGGATTTTGAGGAAGAACATGTTCAGCAGTAATATATTTATGATTTGAGATATGAACGACATCGTCTCCAAGTAAATATTCTCGTTTTAACAAAATGTAACGGGAAAAACGCTTACGATAGATCTTTCCATTAATTGTATCTTTCAGAGAGTTTTTGTCGATATAAAAGATATCCTCATTATAAAGAACTTTATTGACATCTTTATCTTTACTAGCATCCTCAATTACTTTTAGAATTTGATTCATATTAGCTATTCTAGTGGTAGGTGTTTCCTGTAGAACCCAATCTCCAACAAATTTGAATTCTAATTTATTGAGAAATTCTAATAATCTATCCTTTCCAAATTGATCATAAAACATTAGCAGTGAAGGAATCCAATCTGTTGAAGGTAAAGCATATCTCATTATAGTTATCAGATTTTTATAATCATTTTCTATATCAAATTCAATCAGTTCAATTGTTTTTTCATAGTTTTTCTGATATTTTATCAATAATTCTACCGTCGGTTTGCCTTTTTCTAATTGCTTTTTCTCATAAATCTTTTCATATTCCTTTAAGAGACCTACTCTAGCTTTTTCCTTAACAATAATAGTTCTTATATATGAGAGAAATCTGTCAAATTCATCTTCATCCTTAAACACATCACCAATTTTTTCCCATTTTTTCCCATATTTAGTTTTCTCGTCTTCTTTTTTTATTTCTCCAATATTAATTGATTTGATGATATCACTATTTCTCAATGGGATACCTCTATTATTTAAAATTGTAAAAAGCCTGTAAGCATCTTCAAAATCACTTGTAGACACATATATAAATATAACATAATTAAAAAGAAACTGTGCAAACTCAGAAAGATATTCTAAGTCCTTAAAAGCCTTATACCCTTTTATTAATAGAATTGCATTTGACATATTAGAAATTGATGTATTATAGTCGCTCTCTAATTCTTTAAAAATATTGATATTCTTTGTTCCTCCTTTAATTTTAATGTATTTATCAATAAATTCGTCTACATTCCCTCTAATTTTATAACTCAGCTTAATCTTTTCAGGTATGTTATCATATTTATTTTCCTCTTGAAAAATATATTTCTTACAAGTTTTTTCTAATACTTTATCGCTAGTAATATCTCGAAAAATTGCTAAAAATAAAATTATTGTAGTTAATCTTTGTTGACCGTCTAAGACATCAAATTCTTCATATCCCTTTTCTTCTTTTTTATGCAAAACTAAAGAACCCAAAAAGTACTCATTTTCAGGATGGTTATTAAAAGCGAAAGTCAGATCATCTAATAAGTCATTTATTTGGTCATCTTGCCATACGTAATGACGTTGATATTCTGGAATATTAAACCAAAATCTTTTAA
>SDBV01010592.1_pt1 | contig 12054 bp, 10 predicted proteins | sample 2277081 | NCBI WGS metagenome assembly SDBV01 (sample SAMN10402039, study PRJNA504765) | marine sediment metagenome | isolation source: marine sediment core GS10_PC15, 223 cmbsf | place: Arctic Ocean: Southern Knipovich Ridge | collected 2010 | reverse complement strand
CCCCGGATCTTATTTCTGCATCACCTGGACCCGGCACTGACTTATGTTCTGCAACTATTGGGCTGGCCATTAGCTGTTTTATGGCATCCAGCTCGTCTGTTATGTCGATCTCGTTTTCTTTATCTATATTATTCAGCAGCAGTTTTAGTTTATCTATACCGTTTAGAAGGGACTCGGTTATATTTTCATTGGGTATTAGATTACCGTCCCTGATCTTTCCGACAACATTTTCCAGAGCGTGTGACAGTTCGGTTATGTTGGTAAACTCCAGAAACCCGCTCCCGCCTTTTACGGAATGTATGGCCCTGAACAGGTGGTTAATGGTATCGGGGCTAAAATTTGCCCCATCTTTTTCAATTTCCAGGACATCATCTTCAACATTTGCCAGATGGTCCCCGGCCTCCTGAATAAACTCTTCTTTTAAATCACTCATTTCATTCATAATTTGTAATGCGCATCATAATTCTCGTTTAAAAGCTGGTTCAATAAATTACTGCATTCCGGGATATGTTGATTGGAAATATTTTTTATAAAAGTGACAAAAACAGCCTTTCGCTTTCTATTGTTTTTTTTTAGACGGTAATTACACGTTACTATGTCTATCATTTCATTGTCCGGATAAAGAAATGACCCATTTCCTTTATTTCATCTCAATCATATTATAACACTTATGAAAATCCTTTTTCAAATTTTTTTGGTCCGGACCCTCCGTTTAAACACGGTACTCTTGATTTTTAAGGTAATATTGGTTTATAATTTTACATATTTGTTTTATTTTAGTAATCGAAGGTTTTTTTTAAAAACATAAAACTCCTGACGTAATTAAAAAAACGTAATTTAAAAAATGAAGATTAAAGAGTACAATAAGATCTGGTGGTTTTTAACCTCTTTCCTGTGCCTGGAAACCCTCATCATTTTTCTGCTGGAAACCTTTGTCAGTATGCCTTTTGTATTAAGCGTGCTGTCAGGGACTTTTTTTGTCATAGCGGTTTTCTGGCTGATAGTCAGAAAATACATAGTCCGTGTTTTTCTCGATGAAGACACTGTAAAAGGAACAAATGACCGGTCCGATATAGATTTAAAACATGTTAACACCAAATTGCAAAGTGTGACACGGATGATGCGCAAACAGATCTACGACCTGCACAACCTGTTTGAGGTTTCTATCAATCTGACTTCGATACTGGAGCCTCAGAAATTGTTAAGATCATCGATCCTGCCGCTTATAGGTCAGCTGAGGACGAATCAGGCGATGATTTTTATTATAACAAAGAAGGACCCTCGCCGTATTTCTCCGGTTTACATGAAAGGTTTTGCGAAGGAGGGTTGGGATGACTTTTCCATATCTCTTGAAGATCCGCTTCTAAAGAAATTCCACATGAAAATGGTGCCCATAAATCTGATCGATGTAAATGAGAATTTACTCAACGAAAACTGGAAAAAATTAATAGAAGACGGCATGACGTTGATAGCGCCGATAATTCACAGACGAGAAATCAAAGGTATCGTCGGGCTCGGCCAGAAAATGGACCAGGAGTATTTTTCGCAGTCTGAAAAAGAAATATTCGGTCTTTTGACTCACTTTATTTCGGTTGCTTTTTCAAATTCCATTTTGTATCAAAAAGTGGAGTTCAGCGCGATTACCGATGAGCTGACAGGGCTGTATAATTACAGGTATTTTAAAAGACGTCTTTATCATGAAATAAACAGAGCTAAGAGATACGGTCATGCGCTGTCGCTGATACTGCTGGACGTGGATAATTTTAAAAATTATAATGACAAACTGGGGCACCCGGCGGGAGACAGGGCATTGAAAAAAGTTGCGGAATTGATAAAAACGTCGACAAGAAAATCCGATATAGCGGTAAGATACGGGGGTGAAGAGTTCTGTATTATCTTACCTATGGAGGATATTCAGGCAGCTAAACAGTTTGGTGAACGGCTCCGTAAAAAGATCGAGACCTATGAGTTTTATAAAAGGGAGGTACAACCTGCCGGTAAAGTCACCGTCAGTCTGGGAGCAGCTTCATTTCCTGAGGACACCGGCTTAATGCAGGATTTGATAGATAAAGCGGATGCCGCACTGTATCATGCGAAACATCTCGGAAGGAACATGATCTGTCTTTATTATGAAAAAGTAATGGATGGGGAAAAGAATAGTTAATACCCCCTAATGCGGACAAGCCGCCCCGGGCAGCTTTTAAGCTCAGCGTTTCACAACTGCTTGAGGGAGTGGGGCAAAATTATCGATTACCCTGGTAATAACAGCGAGCAGCTTTATGATCTTTTTCAGCATATAATCGGCAGTATTATCATTTATTTCAGGACCCGCGGGCATGCCCTGCAGGGCTGTTATTGTGCGCTTTACTGATCTGTTTTTCAGGGTATGATCAATTATTTTAGCCAGCAGAACAGCATCTGTTTTGATGTCCTGCCTGGTATTAAGGATTTTTTTTATAACATCGATTATTTGATCTTCTGAGTAGTTTTTCGGGCTCATCATTTTATAAATATAATACGATATTTTAACAAACAGTATATCACGCTTTGTATAAAAATCTTTATTGATGCAGTTTAATTGTCAGGGAGAAATGAATGTGAAATGAATATAATTGATGTGGTGATAATTGTTTTCGTACTGATATTTTGTGTAAAAGGCTATATAAAAGGCTTTATAAACGAAATATTTACTCTTATTATTATTGTGCTGGGGCTCACAGGGTCTTTTCTTTTTTATAAACCCCTCAGCTCTTCAGTTTTTACATTTATAGAGAATAGATCTTTATCCTTTATCGTGTCTTTTCTTTCCATATTTGCTTTTATAACTGTTGTGCTGATCATAATAAGAAATGCTATTACGAATATGGTAGATAGTTTCCAGCTTACAAATTTTGATTATCTGCTTGGTTTACTGGTTGGATTAACAAAAGGAACTGTCCTTATCGGCGCCATTTTAATATTTTTAAAAAACCATCCTGTAATGAATTTAGACATCGTTATAAACGGGTCTTTAATTTTTCCCTTCCTGGAAAGTATCTTTTTTACCGGCCTTTCAAAGTTTCCGGAAAATCTGGAACTGTTTATATATAGAGTGCTGGATGCTCAATGAGTCGAAAAATATTTCCAATTAAAACTTTTTTATTTATCAGCACGTTTTTTCTGGTGTTCAAAATATGCTTCCCTTCTTCGGTTAAAAAAGAAGAATGCGACTTTGTGGAACTGTTTAAAGCGGAAAAGTATAAAGATATCATAGAATTATCCGGTAATACAAAGGTTAAAAATGAATGTGAAAAGCTGCTGCTGGCAAAATCGTTTGAAAGACTTGGTTTTTATTCACGCTCGAATAAACTTTTCAGGGAACTATATAACCAGAACACAAAGTACCGGGATTACGCCGCTTATTTTATAGCTGAAAATTTTGAAAAACATGAATATTACGCAAATGCTTCGCGTTGGTACAGAAATATCCTTCTTGATTCCATTACAATTAATGATCCTTCTAAAACATCTCCGGACAGAACCATGATCGTCATTTCAGCAATGGAGAGGTTGGGCCTTCTGGCATTGAAGGACAGGACCCTGCTCCCGCAAATATTGCGAACTTTAAAAAAGGTTGAAAGAAGTAATCCGCGGGCGAGCTATTATATCGGATTGGTGTATTATAAAATCGGCAATATGGAAAGTACCGCAGATTATTTTATAAAGATTATCAATAATGAGCAATCTATTTATTTGAAAGATGTACTGGAGCGTGTTGCGGGCAATTTCAGGCTGATAGAAATACTCAGCGACAGAGGTATCGATAAAACCTATCTGATCTATCTCTGCATCTCGAACAAAATGTATGACAGTGCATTGCTTATCTCTTACCTGCTTCCATACAATTCATACACGGCTAATTTGAGGGCATACTGTTTTTTTAAGAACGGGGATTATGAGTCGGCGGTCGTTATGTATGAAGAATATTACACGAATTTCAAAGATATTGAAGCTCTTGTGCAAATTGCCTATTCATATTTTTATATTGGAAAAAAACAGGATGCTGATTCATACATGCAAAAGTACCTCGAGATAAAGGGGGGTCAGGGCGGCATATCTGCCGACGCATTCTTTCTGAAGCTGCAGCTGGAGAAAAACGGGGGCAGTTTGAGTAAATATATCCAGGATTCGGAGTTCTTTGTGAAAAATTACAGTGGTGCCCGGCAAACTGACGGTTTAATCCAGGATACTTTTTATTTTGTTCTTCATAAAAAAAAGACCCGGCTGGCAGTCTCGTTCCTTAAAAATACATTTGCTTATATAAAAGACCCCGGGTATAAAGCCTGGGCAATGTATATTCTCGGCATATATTATGATAAAAGTTTTTTGACCGGTGTATTGAGCCACGTCCCAGGTAGTTACAATTACTACATGGCGCTGGAAAATGTCGACATTGACCGTAAATTGATCAGAACAGCGGACAGGTACTGGAATGAGGGAAGATTTGATGAAGCTATGAACATATATACTCCATTGTTCATCAGGGGTGTCCAAAAAGAGTACATACAAAACAAGATCGTTCATGTATTAAGCACAAAATTGCCGTACAAATATATATTTGACCTTGAAAAGATGCTCTCAGGCAACATTGAGTCCATACTGATCGAGTTTTATAATTTTGGGCTTTATGATGAAGTTAAAAAGCTGGGTAAAAAAGCGTTAATTGACGGTGATCTCAGGCAAAAAATAATATATTATTATCTGATCTCGAAAATCTCCTATAAAAACGATGGAATTTATGCCGGGATTTTATACGCTGAAAAATTAGTAAATTTAACAGATAAAAAATATTTATTGTTTTTACCGGTGGATATACTCAAACTTCTCTACCCGTATCATTATCACACAATGATACGTTATTATTTAGACGAAATATCATCTGATAATTTCAACACCTGCTTTGTCCTTTCAATTATCAGGGAAGAAAGCAGGTTTAACACCAGGGCCGTTTCCCCTGTTGGTGCGCTGGGGCTGATGCAGCTTATGCCGGACACGGCAGCCTGGCTTAATAAAGATCGGATAAGCAAAGAGGCGATTTTTGATCCCGTCCTGAATATCAAACTCGGGATCTTATATTTAAATTTTTTAGATGAAAGGTTCGATTTTAATGTCGCCGTCCTTTCGGCTTACAACGGCGGTCCGGGAAATGTTAAAAAGTGGCTTTCTAACAGAGAAGGGGAAAATATACAACAATATATTGAAGAAATACCTTTTGACGAGACGAGAAATTATGTTAAGAAGGTCCTTACGAGTTATGCGATGTACAAAATGCTGTATGAAACAGATTGTAAATAATTGTCACCGCCGGCTAAAATGCTTTTTTAAATTAATTTCTTGACATATTTCTTACTATATGGTATGGTCGATTTAAATATGGTAATTTTACTTATCAAAAAGGGGTGTTGTCTGTCATGGATATAACCGATGTAAGGGTCAAGAGGGTAGGCAATGAGGGTAAGTTAAAAGCGTATGTATCAGTCACCTTTGATGATTCATTTGTTGTTCACAATCTAAAGGTTATTGATGGACAAAGTGGGATTTTTGTGGCTATGCCCAGCAGAAAGACGACAAGCGGGGAGTTTAAGGATGTCGCACATCCGATTAATTCCGCTTTCAGAGAGGTTTTACAAAAAGCAGTGCTCGAGGCTTTTAATATGGAGAAAGTAGACCCTAAAAGGTAGCGAAGTAAGTTTCATGTAGAATAACATCACATCCTGGTTATCAAAATAACCTTCACAGCCTCCTAATATTATTTATCGGTTTTTTCATACAAAAGAAATCTCAACCCCGAATGCTGTACCGGCCTGGGTTTTTCCCCCTCGAATATAAAATCTTACAAGTTCCGGCAGACAGGCTTCAATTAAATTTTTTAGTTTGCGTTTAATAAATATTTTTTTATATTAGTTCTTGTTGCTACTCCGGGCTTGCCCGGCTTAATTTGTATATTCAATTTAACGAAGCAAACTTAAGTCTATTAACTATGAAAATATAAACAGTTAAATAGAACTAATAGGTCACGGTGAAACGGTTCAATTTAGTAAACTGGTGGATTATTCACCAGCAACTATTTAGTTGAATATTGGGGCGTCGGCAAGCGGTAAGCCATCAGGTTTTGGTCCTGACATTCGGGGGTTCGAATCCTCCCGCCCCAGATGGTAAAAATGGTCTGATCAAATACTTTTAAAGTTCAAGAGGTTTGATATATTGACAAAATCTGTATTGAAAATAATCGGTGGCACTGCAAATACCCCTCTGGCAGAAAAGATAGCCCATGAATTAAACGTGGGATTAACTGATGTTGAGATATGCCGCTTTGCCGACAGGGAGATCTTTGTACAGGTCAATGAGTCGGTAAGGGGTACGGATGTATTTATTATACAGCCGACTTCAAACCCGGCAAATGAAAATTTAATGGAATTACTTATTCTCCTTGATACATTGAAAAGAGCTTCCGCTAAAAGAACTACTGCAGTAATACCTTATTATGGATATGGAAGACAGGATCGAAAGGCCCAGCCAAGGACCCCGATAACCGCTAAATTAGAAGCCGACCTTCTAACTGTTGCCGGTGCCAACAGGATCCTGCTGCTTGATGTGCATGCTCTTCAAATACAGGGTTATTTTAATATTCCTGTTGATCATCTGTTCGCGACCCCTGTGATTTTTGATCACTTTAAAAACAGAAAAGAGGAGTTTGTAATTGTATCACCGGACGCGGGGGGGGTAGAGAGGGCAAGGTTCTTCGCCAGGTTATTGAGTGCGAATATGGCTATTATTGATAAGCGGAGGAATGAGAAAAATAAATCCACAGTAATGAATATCATAGGGGAAGATCAAATAAAAGGTTCAAACTTGATCATTATCGATGATATGATAGACACTGCAAGTACTTTATGTTCTGCGGCAAATATCCTCGCGGAAAAGGGAGCGAAAAGTATTTACGCCTGTGCTACACACGGTATATTTTCGGGAGAGGCAATAAACAAAATAAATAATTCGGCCCTGACAAAGGTTGTTGTTACAGATTCGATCTATTTTGATAACGATAAAAAAGATTCGGCAAAAATTGAAATTTTGTCCATATCCAATCTGTTATCAGATGCTATCAGGAGGATCCACGAGGACCGGTCGGTAGCTCCTCTGTTTCTTGACGCGATAAAAGACCGGTTGATAGGTTTAGAGTAATCCATCTGTTCATAGTTAAGTGCAATAAGCTTTTGCAAAAAATTTTTTAAGTAGAAGAGGTGATTTTATGGCAACACGTACTTTAGACATAAAAGGAAGAGACAAAACCGGAAAAGAGACAGCGAAAAAAATCAGAAGGGGCGGGTATATACCGGCAGTATTATACGGACATAAAGGTACAAAAATTTTGTCTGTAAATGCATACGACTTTATTTCTCTTTTTGAAGAAATCGGAGAACACTCTATCATTACGCTGAATATTGACGGCAAAGAAAAAGCGGAAGTCATCGTCAGGGATTTTCAGCTTCACCCTGTACAAAAGAATATTATTCATGTCGATTTTTTCGAGATCGAGAAAGGGAAATTGCTGAAAACCGAAATCCCGATCAAGGTTCAGGGAGAGTCGGTCGGTGTAAAAAAAGGCGGCATACTCGAGGTATTTGCCAGGGAGTTTGAAATTGAATGCCTGCCAAAAGACATGCCGGCTTTCATTGAAGTTGACATCCATAAACTTGATATTGGTGATTCTCTTCACATTAGCGATATAGTTGTTGATGAAAAATTTTCTTTACTTGCTAACCCCGAGCAGGTTGTAATCACGATCGGTACACCGTCCGTTATTAAAGCTCCCGAAGAGGAGGTTGAAGAAGAACTCGAAGAAAGAGCAATACCCGAGGAAGGAGAAGCTCCCGGAGAAGAAGAGCAAACAGAATAAAACAAATATTATCAACATTTTGATAACGTGGATCGAGTCTTGAAATTAATAGTGGGTTTGGGAAATCCGGGTAGAATGTACGAGAATAACCGGCATAATGTTGGTTTTATGGTAGTAGACCTGTTTGCCAAACGTCACAATATTAAATTATCCACAAAAAAAAAGAAAACTGTCTTCGGCAGGGGAAAATACGAGGGGACGGATTTAATATTATTAAAGCCGCAGACGTTTATGAACCTGAGCGGAGAAGCTGTGCTTTATCTCGCCAGTTTTTTAAAGATAAAAACAACCGATATTATCGTTATCGCGGATGACACGGAGCTGGCTTTAGGGAAAATACGGATACGCCGGAGCGGCAGTTCCGGCGGGCATAACGGTATAAAATCTCTCATTTATTCGTTAAAATCCGAAAATTTTCTGAGGATAAAATTCGGTATCGGGAAACCAGCGGCTGATTTAGAGATCGATTTATGTGACTATGTATTAGGCAATTTTCCCTCGTCAGAAAAAGAGGTTCTCGAGCAGGAATTGAAAAAGGTTGTTGACGCTCTGGGGGTCGTTATAACAGATTCTATAACCAGTGCTATGAACCAGTATAACAATAAGTGATATTGCGCTGTTTTTTGATGTCCGCGGTCTTATATCATGGGCGCGATAGTTCCCGCTAATTTACTTTTATAAAGAAACTGCTTATTCAAAGAATTGTGTGTAATATTTTGTGTAAACAATGATATTTCATTGTATTACGGCAAATAATAAATGAGTGATATTTTTGAGCGCGTAAAACACTACTGCATGCAGAATGACCTGATAAGGCGCGGAGACAAGGTGCTGCTTGCAGTTTCCGGCGGGCCTGATTCAATCGCTTTACTCCATGTTTTGCACGGCATGAGGAAGGCCATGTCGTTTGAAATTGCTGTCGCACATCTGGAGCATGGTTTAAGGGGGGAAAGCTCTGTCGGTGACCAGCTATTCGTAAAAAAAACCGCCCAAAACCTTATGGTCGATTTTTATACAAAAAATATCAGCGTAGCTGATGAAAGGGCCCGTGACGAGTCATTGGAAGAAGCTGCGAGGAGGGTTCGATACCGGTTCCTTTTGGATGTATTAAAAAAAACCGGATTTCACAAGGTGGCCACAGGACACACAATTGACGATAACATCGAAACAATTATATACAGGATGGCAACCGGGACCGGCCCGGCCGGGTTTACCGGAATTTTTCCGCAAAATACATTCGTTATCCATCCTGTGCTGGGATGTACAAAGGATGAAATTCTTTTTTTTCTGGACAAAAATGAGCACCGGTTCCGGGTCGATGTGACCAACAGTGACACAAAAATCCTGCGCAATAAAATCCGTCACGATATTGTACCGATGCTGTCAGATATTAATATCAATTACAAAACCCACATTCTGAACCTGTCCGGAATTATACGGGAAGAAGATGAAATATTGGACAAAATTACAGAAAATTGCCTTAAAACGCTGGTCATTGAAGAGTCAAAGAACAGAGTGCTGATTGATTATGAGAGGTTCTTTTCCCTGAAAAAGGCTTTAAAAAGAAGAATCGTTTTAAAGCTGGTCAGAAAATTGAACTCTTGTGACATTGATCAGTTTTCCGGTAAAAATTATTTTTCATTTAAATCCACAGATCATGTTGCCTGCAGTCAAATAAAGGGAAACAAAATACTTTATCAGAACAAAGACCTTGTCATAAGAAAGGAATACGGAGGCCTCTTATTTCAGAAAAGGGTTGTCAATGAAGTTAAGAAAAAGTATCTTTATCATATTAAGAGCGATAGTGAAAGAATTGTTATAAGCGAGATTAAAAGGGAAATATTGTTTTCCCGGAAAGAATCTACTTCGCAATTCGAAGATAACAGACTCTACTTCGATCTTGATAAGGTTGAATTTCCCGTTCTGATAAGAAGTAGAAGAAACGGGGACAGGATACGGTTAAAAAACCTGGGAGTAAAAAAGTTAAAAACCATTTTTATTAATGAGAAGGTCCCTCCGGGCATGAGGGACGAAGTTCCGATTGTTGAAATAAATGGTGAAATTACGGGTATTTTTTCCACATATTATGGAAGGCAAAACAGAGTAGCAGAGGGTTATATGATAACAGAGTGTACCAGAAAAATCCTCATATGCGACCTTTCACGAATTTCTCAAAGATCGAACGATAAAAAAGCTGATTAGCTGTGTAGTAAAACATTACAGTGTCATGATTTATACGCCTAATGGAAATCGAAAGTTGGAAAGGTCAAAAGTTGTTTTCACAAAAGATCAGATACAGCAGAGGGTGAAAGAGCTTGGTGCTCTAATTTCGAAAGATTATCAAAATGAAGAAGTTGTGCTTGTCTGCAATCTGAAAGGCGCCTTCATCTTTCTGGCCGACCTGTGCAGGTACATCGCCGCCCCCATTGCCATTGATTTTATCGCGACAACAAGCTATAAAGGCACAGCAACTTCAGGTAATGTCCGGATCATAAAAGATCTTAAGATGGATATAAGAGGGGAAAAAATTCTGATCGTCGAGGATATTATTGATACGGGATACACCCTGGAATATATAATTAATTATTTAAAACTTCACAAACCGAAGGAAGTCAAGGTTGTTACCCTGCTTGACAAAAGATGCAGGAGGCTCATTGAAATTCCTATTGCTTATATCGGATACGAGGTAAAAGATAAATTTCTGATCGGATACGGCCTTGACTATAATGAAAAGTACAGAGAATTGAATTATATCGCGGAACTGGGCGTGGAGTAACATTTTATCTTGAAAAAAAAGTATTCGCAGAAACTGTTATGTATTGTTTAGGAAGGTAGAAAAGTGAATAATAAAAAGAGTGACTTCAAGAGTTTTAAACCATCAAACAGACTGGCTATTATCGCTATAATAGGGCTTATTGCTCTCTTTCTTATGTTCATGTTCAATAAACCAAAAGAGAGTTATGAGGAAGTAGATTATTCAAATTTTATTCAGCTTGTTAAGGACGAGAAGGTCCAGCAGCTGAGGATAATTGAAAAAGACATATACGGTTATGTTGCAGGCGGTGAGGCGCCGCTTGTTTCATTTCATACAATAATACCCTACGACGATCAGAACCTCATCCCTCTGCTGCTGGAGAACAATGTTGAGTTTAAAGGCGCTAAAAAAAAGAATTATCCTTTTCTCAATGTCCTGATAAGCATAGTTCCCTGGATCCTGATTCTTGGTATTTTCTGGTTTATCATGCTCAGGCAGATACAGGGTACAAGCAACAAGGCCCTGTCCTTCGGAAAAAGCAAGGCCCGGTTGCAGCCGGAGAGCAAAAAGAAATTTACGTTTAAAGATGTCGCGGGTGTCGAAGAAGCAAAAGAGGAGCTGGGGGAGGTTATTGACTATCTGAAGGATACAGAAAGGTTTACCAGATTAGGGGCAAAGATCCCGAAAGGCCTTCTATTGATCGGGCCTCCGGGAACAGGGAAGACACTTCTGGCCAAGGCAATTTCGGGTGAGGCCGATGTTCCGTTTTTCAGCATGAGCGGGTCCGACTTTGTGGAGATGTTTGTGGGTGTCGGCGCCAGCAGAGTTAGAGATCTCTTCGAGCAGGGCAAGAAGGCTTCTCCGTGCATAATATTCATCGACGAACTGGACGCTGTAGGGAGAGTCAGGGGCGCGGGGTACGGCGGGGGACATGATGAAAGAGAGCAGACCCTCAACCAGCTTTTGGTGGAGATGGACGGATTCGAAGAGAATGAAGGGGTAATCGTCCTTTCTGCAACCAACCGTCCGGACGTGCTCGACCCGGCGCTGCTCAGGCCGGGGAGATTCGACAGACAGGTGGTTGTTGATGTTCCGGATATCAAAGGTAGAGAGGGTATATTGAAGGTGCACTCCGCGAAAGTTCCGGTCGCAAAATCCGTCGTTTTAAAAGTTATTGCCCGCGGCACACCGGGTTTTACAGGAGCGGACCTGGCAAATCTTGTAAATGAAGCAGCTCTCCTGGCTGCAAGGAAAGGCAAGCGGAAAGTAGGGATGGATGAGTTTGAGTTTGCCAAAGACAAGGTGCTCATGGGTCCTGAAAGGAGAAGTATTATAATATCAGAAGAAGAAAAAACGGTAA
>SDBV01010591.1_pt1 | contig 12055 bp, 6 predicted proteins | sample 2277081 | NCBI WGS metagenome assembly SDBV01 (sample SAMN10402039, study PRJNA504765) | marine sediment metagenome | isolation source: marine sediment core GS10_PC15, 223 cmbsf | place: Arctic Ocean: Southern Knipovich Ridge | collected 2010 | reverse complement strand
TACGTGGGAAGATCAATCAGGACAAACGCGAAGTAAACATTCTGTCGTTGCCGATCGTGTGGTCTTTTTAGCATCAGCACCTGAAGCTGCTGAAGGTGTGAGTGATACCGCTTCTGCATCATCTCCAAAAGGTGATTCCCAAAAAGCGAGTGGGCCAGAAACGGAACTCGAAAAAGAGCTGTATTCTCAGATAGAGGGCATCAAGAAGAAAAATGCTGCAAAGGAGTCCTCCTACGCCAAGGCTTCGGCGGACAGGGCTGCAAAGGCAGATGCTCCTAAAAAAGAGTCAGGTGAGATAGCATTCAAGGATGAGCCACCTTTCGAGGATGAGTTGCCCTTTTAGTTTGAGGTTTGATTATTGAACGTTAGAGCGGGAGTGATCTCCCGCTTTTTCATATCTGTGATTTACAGGGGCAACCCCTAAAAACACCCCTAAACTATTGACTTTCTCGTGCCTATTCTGTGAAAATAAGGGGAGAAGAAGTAGGAGTTCCAAAACAGATACAGGTATGAAGGAGAAGAGGGATGAGGGGGTATTGCACATCTAAAAAATCAGCCGCTATTTTTTTTATAACACTATTCGCTTGTTTTGCCACTAATACGATAGTTGGTGAGGACGACCGGCATTCATTTGATTCTCTTTTTCCAAAAACGTGGTACACAAAAGCAACCGAAAGTTGCGCACAAGTGTGGGGCGCGTTTGATGATCTGATTGCCCATCCTGCTACGTCGCAAACCGATCGTTCCATCATTATTGATGCGGCCATTGGTCGTTTAGTTTTTGCACAGTTTTGCCTAGATCTGATGGCGAACTCTCAGGAACAAGCCGTGTCTCCAGATGATGCGGCATATCTTGCACGTGTTGTTGAGGTGGTTGATGAACGATACGGTAAGCTTGCCAATTCTATGGAACGTGATCGTGCCTATTGCTTAAGAAAGGTGATCAATGATCTTCAAAAGAAGGTTGCCCTACTCTAATCCCAGAACTCCTTTTTCAGTTCCCACCATCAAGAATCCTGAAGCGCCGATTTGTTGCACCCAGAAAATACGATCAACTGCATTAAGTGTTGGATGGTTGATGATATCTGGTTGCACAATGTTCCAGTTGCTTACCTCAAACGGAAGTGTGCCAAGTTTCACCTGATCCGGCGGATCCGTTATTCGGTTGTATACAAAGAATCGTCTGCCGCCATCGGAGAAAAAGTTAATGATGGGAAAGAGCGTAGCAAACTGTGTTGCGCTGCTATGCGCATTAAATAGCTCTGGTATAAAGAAGGCGTTAAAGGTGGCCGATGCGCCAGAGGTTTCACCATTCCCACTAAATTGATTAATCGATCCTCGATCGAATGTTTTGAACCCGCTTTGATCTTCTATGCTTATTGGCCACGTGGTATGACGTATGGGGGTATTCGCGCCAGCAATGCCAAAAAAGGCGGTGGTGGCGGTGGTATTATTAGTATCTGCTACCAGTTGCCAGCTTGCTGCTGCTTGGGTGGTTACCGTTGCCACACTTGCCGCACCGGCTTGGCTTGCGGTTGAACGGAACAGTCCTTGGTTAGTTGCAAGCACGAGCTGTTCTTTATTTTCTGGATTTGCCGCACGCGGATCGCCCGTTGCCAGAATTTGTACGCCATAGAATTGGACTACCTTACTAAAGGCGCCCACTTGTGTTTGTGCTAACGTGCGGAGATTGGTTGTTGCAAACATTGCGTCCACGGTGCCGGCAAAAGGTACACTGTAGAGGGTGCTCTGTAACGGTGCAGTGGTCGTGGAGTCAGACATGATGACGTACAACGTTCCTCCTGCGCCCGACGTTTTTAAATCTACAATCGGGCCACTGAGCGTGGTAACTTTGTGCCAGGATCCACTGCTAAAGGGGGCAACGTTGAGTGTGCTCATAGTAATGGCATTAAATCCTGCACCGGTGGTGCTATCAGCAAACACGTATAACCCATTATCGGTGCCTGCAAAAAAGTAACCTAAATCGGTACGTGAAACATCATTATCGGCGGTGGTACTTGTTCTACTATATTCAAGAACATGGCAGCATCCAGCACTATCGGGCAAACTACTGAGCAAGAAATTTTGATCAGATGAAAAGTCGGTGATAACTGTTTGAGGGCTTGAGAGGCTGGTGATATCGGTAGCCTCGCTTATGCGGGTAAAGATAACTCGATTAATGCCGCCAAACAGTGCGTATCGGTGTGCGGTGGTTGATAAAAATCCGCGTGTTGCTTGATCCAGATCGAGTGATGAATACGATCCCGATGAAAGAGACGCGGTGAGTTTGCTAATCAGATCAGTGGCGGTGGTACCGGTGCTCCAGGTGGTAACACCAACGGTTTGATCGGTGGTTCCCTCTACGATCCATACGTTGCCGGTGACGCCATCAATTTCAAAAAATTTTACTGCGCCATTATGGGTGGATCCGCCAGTAAGGGCAACGCCGGGGAATGAGTTGAGGGGTGTGGTTCGTTTTGTCCATGGCGTCCATCGTAGAATTTTTCCCGTATCATCAAACTGTGCTTGAGAATTCCAGATGCCGGTATCATTATCACTGTCTGGTGCCTTATTAATCGAGACGTATACCCCGTCCCCGAATACGACGATATCAGAAAGAACATCAGTTACGGTAATTGGTAAATTACCTGCGCCAACGACCGCTTCTGGATCAGTTATCGCATTATTAACGGCTAGATCGCCAGGAGCAGATGCGGCGGTGGTGAATTTTTTATTGGCATCTAACGCCGAATTTTTATCTGCAAGTGTTCCGTTGGTGGCAGCAGTTGAATCCGTAATATCATTGACTAGTGGAAGCGCAAAGACACGCCTACACGTATCTGTTCCCGTGCTTGTGCAATCAACAACTAAGTAATCAGGACCAGTACTTGCATGCAGTACGCGTAGATGCCGCGGCGTAAGCTCAATAAGGCTGCCCAGTGCCACCACAATTTCATCAACCCCTCCTCCTGATATAGCTGCATCGGGTGTAATTTCTTGGAGCGTAAGTGCACCACTGGCAAGGCGTCCGGTTACTACTGATTTAGCAATATCGGTTGCAGTACTGTTGCTTTGGATTTGTACGCCAATAAAAAGACGCTCAAGCGTATCGTCCCAATACAATGCTGCCTGTGTGCCCGTAAAGAGAACATCAAGGCCACCGCTTGTTCCTTTCAGTTCAGTGGATGCTTTTTGAAGTTCTACTGCTTTATTTCCGTCGATGCCGGTGGTGGCATCTTTTTCATCAAGGGTGATGGTGGTATCAGTTGCGCCAAGGCCAACGAGAGCGATGCCAGTATTATCCTCGCCAAAATCCCCCGTTTCCGGTTTTAAGAACGCAAATATTGAATTGCTATTTGCTTCTACTTGCACAATGCCGGCTGAAGCAGCCGTCCCGCTTGCATCATTCAACGCAGCTGAAGCAACTTGTCCTGCACCATTACTTAAAAGGGCGGCCACCGCGTTGGTGGTTTGTGCGCTATCCCCTTGTGGAACGGTAACGAGTGTGGTTCGAGCATTTGTTTGGGGTGCGCAGACTAAAAACTCGATCGTAGATTCTATCAGGCTGCTTTCTTCGGCTAGGACGCTCGAAAATTTTGGGGTGGTCGTGAAGGTGGGGCGGTTTGCTTTTGAGATGGTGTATGCGTCGGTTCCCGATTCAAGCCCCACGAAAAACGTTCCTGTTTTTTTATCATAACAGGTGGTAGTGATATCCGTTTTGAATGCGTTGGGTGAAGCGGTACCGTTTCCTTGCACAATAATAGCGCTCTCTAAAGAAGCTACGCAGCCAATCAGTGCAAGGGAGCATAGAGCGGTGTATTTCATTACCTCGTCCTTTTTTACTTGTTTTGTTATAAATCCCACGCGATATCAAGGCCAAAATTACCGCCAAACATATCGGTGGTAAATACCCGTTTCCCGCCGACCGGGCGATTATAGAAGAAGCTAATGCGTGGCCCAAACATTGAGTTTTCTTTCGCAAAATCATATTCAAGCCAGAGATGTATGGTATGCATGTTCCATTCAAAAAGCATTTCATCGGTGTTTACGGTGGAGGGAGGATATTTATCGGTATCGCATGGGGTGAGATAGTTACGATTTTTGCTTGCATAACTATAGCCAAAAAGGAGTGATAGTCCGCGTAGCACATGATCTGCTTTAAGGTAGGTACCGGTGTGCCATAACGTTCCCTCTTCTTCCTTCGCTTGGTCTTTGGCAAGTTTAATGATGCCGCTTTGTTCTGGTCCGGTTTTCATACGAATGCAACGCGTTTTATCAGCAAAAATGGTTACATCAAAGTGAGTGCCAAAGGTAAACCAATCGAAGGCGCCGAATGAAAAATCGGTGTGAATATTTGCACCGATATGTTTGTTGTAACCGGAAGCAACGGAAAAGATTTGGTTTTCATTTTTTTCATCACCTGATGGAATCAAGACGCCCAGCTTGATGGTGGTGTCTACAAAATCAAGAAGTTCGGTTTGTTGAAATGAGTGGGTCCAGCCAATAAGAGCGGTGAAATCGCCAATGGTGGTATCGGTATAGCAATCACGGCTTAAATTATAACGGGTTAAGATTGCATCAAAGTTATCTTTAAACGTTTGCCAGAGGGGTGTGTTTATGTTGGGACAAATATTATCTGTTGGAGAAAGATCGCAGAATCTAATGTTGCTCACCTTTAATCGTCTGAACGGCATATGTAATTGGAAAAAGAAACCTTTCTTCCAGTTTTGTATTATTGAGAGGATTCCCTCTATCGTGCTGAACTCTGCATCAATAGAGTAGGCAGCAAACTCGGATATGCATTTGCAGGCATCCGTTGAGGTGACGCATCGAGAGGGAGTGAGTGATAGCTGTGTTAAAATCATATCTAACGGATTGCTCAAATTCTTGTCGGGTACTCCCACGCCAAGTTCGTGCATATTATTTGTGCCATATAGATCAAAGAGGGGGACTTTATGATGATCCTTATTCCATGATTCAGAAGTGGCGCCCATTTGAAAAAAAGCATCGAAGGTGGTGAGGTAATTGCGGTCGATACGAGGCTCAAAAAACAGGTTGGTGGCGCGATAGAAGTGAGCGTTATCGTAGGTATAGAGTGTGGTGGCCATAACAAGAACTATGCCACACAGGAAGCGAATAGATCGATTCATACAGGATCCTTTTTTGCCAATCATCGTCAGGTTTGATTTCTAGTTATAAAAGAAATAGCCCAAAAATGAAAGGGGATCAAGCGGAATGAGGTGATCTTGCCGAGCCTGAAGGGTTTGTTATACTGAGAGAATACATAGATACGAGTAACCACATTGAAATAGGGTGTATGGCGATTATGGGAACATCAAAAAATATGCAAGATACAAAAAAGAAAACTTGTCCTTCGACCGCGTCCTCCAACCTGTCCGCCGAAGCTGTTTACTCCGGCGTAGCTGAAAGCGAAGACGGATCAGCGAAGGAGGAAGCTTTACGCGAAGGAGGAAGCTCCGAAGAGCGAAGTAGGGAGGCGCGGCTCAAAGGAATCTCAAAAGAGAAGGCATCGCCTGATCAAGATATGCTTTCCGAAAAGCTCGTTGCGTGTAATGCAACGATTAAAGAGTGGCAAGAAAAGTATATGCGCTTGAGCGCTGATCTTGAAAATTTTAAGCGGCGTATTGCAAAAGAGCAGCAGATGTGGCGTGAAATGGCGCAAGCGGATCTTCTTCTTAAGCTCCTGAGTATTGTTGATAATTTTGATCGTGCCATGGAGCACAAAGATCGGCAATCTCCGGAGGAGCTCAAGTCATGGACTGAGGGGATTACGATGATCTACGGTTCGTTCGGTGAATATCTTAAATCGGTGGGCATCAAGGAAGTTCCGTATGATGTCTTTGATCCTTCCTATCATGACGCACTCATGCAGGTGGATTCTGATAAGCATAAATCAGGTGCTATTGTTACGGTGATGGAGAAGGGATATATGCTCAATGATCGGGTACTTCGTCCTGCAAAAGTAAGTGTTGCTAAGTAGTTTCTACGCTTTGATGTAGTGCAGAATACCAATAACCAACTCAATGAAAATCAAAATCACAATCAAAACTTCAAGGACGTTTTCTCGTATCACGTCTGTTTTGTGCTGATACACAAGGAGCACATCTTTGATGATATCTAGTTTTCGTTCAATTGATTGTTGCCAGCTTTTTAGATCGAGCTTTTGAATAAGTTGATCGTGAATTTCTGTGTAATAGGGATCGCCGGCAACTTTAATACTTCCTTCCAATCGCTCGGTGATAACGGAAATATCCACCTTTAGCTTGCCAAGAATAGCAACCGGATCGTTGTTTTTGGTGTCAACGAATGGAAAGTAGGCAAATAGGGGAACCCGTTGGGATCCGCCACTTTCATAGATAGCGTTGAGCTTTTGATCCAAGAGACGATCGAAGTAATGAAGTTCTAGTTGTTGCAGGTTGGCAAACTCCACAAACTCAAGAATGTCCTGATACTCATCATCGTAAATGAACGTGGTATCGGTATCCACGATAACCATATTGCCTCGATAGTAGCCGATTGCCGAATCGAGCATTTCATTTTTTTGGTACTCAGAGAGTGTTTCCGTTTCCAAGCGCATGGTGGAAGTGATCAAAGCGCCAAACTTTTTCTGTAATTGGGCCAAGGCGATTCGTTTAGGCTCAGGATGGACTTGAATGATGTTATAGGAAGAGCGTGTTTGGAAGAATTTTGGCTGCGTAATAAATTTTTCGATTTTCTTAAATACCAATTTGACGTCGGCAACACTTTGCTCTTGGTACTGGTTATTGATTTCATAAAACTGTTCGCGCAGATTTTCAAATGAATCGGTGAACGGAATTTTGTACGTTAACGATATGGCGCCGAAATTATGAATTTTACAGCTAATGCAGCGTGCGCTTTCATTCGGGTGGGGCAGTTCGATGGCAAGTGGTGCATGATAATTTTTGAAATACTTTGGGAGTGAAAGGGGGATAGTATTAATTGCCCGTATTTGCGCGACTTTTTCTAAGTTGATGTCGTCACCCACATCAAATGCGTGAAATATATAAATGTGTCCTGAGAACTCCTCAATGGAGCGGGCACTTTTCTCTTTAGACGGTTCTTCCATAAAAATCGTACTCCTTAAAAAACGGTAGGTGATATTCTCTCCACCCTACCATAAAACGGCTGGAGCTCAACTGGTGAATTGGGAGGGGGTAGCGTTACGATTTCTTCAAAATGCTCAAGAATGCCTCTTGAGGCACCTCAATATTTCCTACCTGTTTCATCTTCTTTTTCCCCTCTTTTTGTTTTTCAAGGAGCTTGCGTTTACGCGTAATATCACCGCCATAACATTTTGCGGTCACATCCTTGCGTAGCGGTGCCACCCGTTCGCGGGCGATAATTTTTGCGCCGATGGCCGCTTGAATAACCACTTCAAAAAGCTGGCGAGGAATTGCCTTTTTCAGCCGCTCGGCGAGTGCGCGGCCTATATCGTATGCCTTATCTTTGTGCACAATCGTGGATAGTGCATCCACCGGTTTGCCGTTCAGGAGAATATCCATTTTAACGAGTATGGCCGGTTCATAGCCCGCTTCGTCATAATCGAAGCTTGCGTATCCTGAGCTTAATGATTTGAGTTGATCATAAAAGTCGGTGGCCACCTCGTTGAGTGGTAGGCGATATTTTAAAATCGCCCGCGTTTCATCAAGATAGCTCATATTCTGTTGCTCTCCCCGTTTTTCTTCGCACAGCTTGAGCATGTTGCCTAAATATTTGGTGGGGGTAATAATCGTACCATCAATAACCGGCTCAAAGACCTGTTCAATTTGTCCTGGGTCAGGAAAATCTGATGGACTCTCAATATCAATGAGATCGTCCGCATGTTTTAATTTTACTTTATACAGCACACTTGGCGCGGTGGCGATGACCGAAAGATTATACTCTTGTTCAAGCCGTTGGCGAAATACATCCATATGAAGCAGCCCAAGAAATCCGCATCGAAAACCGAGGCCAAGGGCAGTCGATGTTTTTTTCTCAAACGAAACGCTAGCGTCGTTGAGCGTGAGCTTTTCAATGGCTTCTTGAAACGCATCAAAGCCTTCATTATCAATCGGATAGAGGCCAGCAAATACCATTGGCTTTGCAGGCTTAAATCCAGGGAATGGTTTGACATGTTTTTTCTTATGATAAATCGTATCACCAACGCGTGCTTCCTTGACGCCTTTCATGCCGGTGATGATATACCCTACCTGTCCCGCGTACAGTTCTTTCATTGGCGTTGGCTCTGGATACATCAATCCAAGTTCTAACACTTCGTATGAGGTTCCTGCTTGGGCTAAACTAATCAGATCTCCCTTTTTAATCACCCCATCTTGCAATGCCATCAAACAGATTACGCCACGGTACTCATCAAACCATGAATCAAAGAGAAGCGCCTTAAGCGGTGCGGTATCAGATCCCTTCGGAGCAGGAATGCGGGTGACAATAGCATCGAGAATATCTTTGGTGCCAATGCCTGTTTTGGCTGAAGCGGCTACGATTTCATCCGATTTAAAATCAAAGAGCGAGGTTAGCTCACGCGTTACGCGTGCTATGTCTGCGGTAGGTAGATCAATTTTATTGATGATCGGAACGATCGTTAAATCTTGATCGAATGCTAAATAGAAGTTAGCCATCGTTTGGGCTTGCACTCCTTGGGCCGCATCTACCAGAAGAAGAGCCCCTTGGCAGGCATAGAGCGAGCGAGATACTTCATAACTGAAATCAACGTGTCCCGGGGTATCGATCAAATTAAGGAGATATTTTTTCCCCTCATGCTCAAAGAACATAGAGGCGGTTTGTGCCTTTACGGTGATGCCCCGTTCCCGCTCAACTTGTAGCTTGTCCATGAACTGTGCACGTTTTGTGCGATCAGAAAGAGTGCCGGTGTATTCTAAAAGGCGATCGGAAAGTGTTGATTTTCCATGATCAATATGAGCGATAATGGAAAAATTTCTGATTTTGTCTGGCGTATACTGTTTCAAATCGATTTTTTTTGGGTTCATAGTTTTCGGCTGGGGAGTAGGGGTTTTTATAGTTCGGAATCACCGTGCTTATTTTCTATTATTATAGCTGTTTTGCGCTTCTTTGTCTATGCAGCAGCTTTGGGGCAAAATGCGGGGGTAGTTCTTGTCTTATTTTGCTATTCAGGGTACTCTGTATAGGTGCAATTCAATGACTAGAATCGTTACCTTTGAACTTTTGAAAGAGGGACTTATTTTATGGAGCCCATAACCAAAACCGAAGAAAATAAATTAGGTGTAAAGCTGGTTTTAATTGAGGATGAACTGAAAGAATCGTTCCTTGATTATGCGATGTCGGTGGTGGTTAGTCGTGCGATTCCTGATGTGCGGGATGGTCTTAAACCGGTGCATCGGCGTGTTTTATACACGATGTATCAGCTCGGGTTTTTTCATAATCGTCCGTATCACAAATCAGTGCGTGTAGTTGGTGACGTGCTTGGTAAATATCACCCTCATGGTGACCAAGCAGTTTATCAATCGATGGTGGGGCTTGTGCAGCCGTTTTCCAAGCGATATCCCCTTTTAGATGGCCAGGGTAACTGGGGTTCGGTGGATGGTGATAACGCAGCTGCTATGCGGTATACCGAAGTTCGTATGCAAAAAATTGCCCAAGAGCTGCTTGCCGATTTAGATAAAGAGACGGTGGTATTTGTTCCGAACTTTGATGAATCTACCGTTGAGCCAGTTATTTTACCAAGTAAGCTGCCAAACTTATTAATAAACGGTACTGCTGGTATTGCCGTGGGTATGGCAACCTCCATTCCGCCTCACAACTTGAATGAAGTTATTGATGCATGTTTAGCATTGCTTCTGGATCCAGATATTTCTGATGAAGCATTATTTGAATTGGTTCCCGGTCCTGATTTTCCAACCGGCGGTATTATCTGTGGGCGTGCCGGTGCCGTTAAAGCATATAAAACCGGTCGTGGTAGCGTGATCCTTCGCGGCGTGGTTGATATCGAAGAAACGAAAAAGGGTTCTACGCTTATTATTAAAGAGTTGCCGTACCAGGTGAATAAAGCTGAGCTGGCGATTAAAATTGCCGATTTGGTGAAAAATAAAGTTATTGACGGGATCAGCAACATTAAAGATGAAACAGATAGGCGGGGTATGCGCTTGGTGATTGAATTGAAACGGGGTGAAATACCGCAAGTAATTATCAATCAGCTTTATAAGCACACCCCACTGCAAAATTCGGTCTCGTTCCTGATGCTTGCATTGCTTGATAATCGCCCAATTATTTTTACGTTGCGCCATATGCTTCAAGAGTTTGTGTATCATCGCAAGCAGGTGGTATATCGTCGCAGTGTATACGATTTGAAAAAAGCGAAAGCGCGCAAGCACCTTTTGGATGGATTTATCATTGCGCTTGATAATATTGATGAAGCAGTTTCGATCATTAAGTCATCTGCTTCTGGCGATGAGGCAGCGGAGAAGTTGCACGCTCGCTTTGCGCTAAGCCCTGAGCAATGCAAAGCCATTCTTGAAATGCGCTTGCAACGTTTAACTGGCATGGAGCAACAAAAGATTCGCAACGAGATGGAAGAGATCAAAAAGCATATTACGTACCTCTTATCAATCATTGAAAATGAGGCGATTTTGATAGAAGAGGTCACGAAAGAGTTGCACGAAATCAAACAGCAGTATGGTGATGAACGCCGCTCTCGTATTGAGGGAGCTATTGATATTCTCACCGAGGCAGATCTTATTCCCGATGAAGAGGTAGTGGTCACGTTGACGATTAAGGGATATATGAAACGGGTACTGCTTTCAACGTATGGCATACAGCATCGTGGTGGTAAAGGTAAGATGGGGATGGCATCGCTTGAAGGATCAGAAGATGTGATGCAGGATCTGTTTGTAACGAAGAATCATGACACCCTTCTCTTCTTTACTAACTTGGGGCGTATTTATAGCTTGCAAGTATTTGAAATTCCAGAAGCATCTCGTCTTGCTCGTGGCCGTGCGGTCATTAACCTGTTGCCATTGCAAGAAGGTGAACAGGTGGTGAAATTGCTCTCGGCTCGGGACCTTGAAGGTAAGTTCTTAGTAATGCTTACAAAAGATGGCATTATCAAACGAACGAAAGCGTCTGACTTTGCAAAAATTCGTTCAACCGGTATTCGCTGCGCTACATTGCGTGAGGGTGATGAACTGGTGTTCTGCTCCTTGAGTTTGGGTGGGGATACGATTGTAATTGCTACGGCTAATGGGCAAGGTATTCGCTTTAGAGAGAGCGAAGTGCGTTCTATGGGTCGTCAAGCTGCCGGGGTGATTGGCATTCGCTTGCGGCAGGGCGATTATGTGGTTGGTATGGAAGTTATCCATGGTGAATCGGGCGATATTATCTTTGCTACCGAAAAAGGGTATGGCAAGAAAGTACGCGTTGAAAATTTCCGTGTAGCTCACCGTGGTGGTGTAGGAATCCGCACGATTCCAACTGATAAGCGTAATGGTAAAGTGATCGGGCTTGCTACGGTATATCCAGATTCCAATCTGTTGCTCATTGATGAAGCAGGAAAAATTATTCGTCTCCCGGTATCTGAAGTGCGCACGATGGGGCGTCAGGCAAAAGGGGTTCGCTTGGTCCGTCTTGATAAAGGGCAAACATTATCATCGCTCTTTGCATTCCGTGAAGAGGATGATTCCGCGGAACCACCAACGGGTGGTGGCGGTAGTCAATCAGATGTGGCACTGAAAACTGATGGTACCGCTGGTGCCGAGGGAGAAGGATTTTCCGTTTCTCCTGCTACGAAAGTCGAAGTGGCGTCTACGGATCCAGCTGAGTCTGAGGCTTCCTCCTTCGCTAACGAGTCCGAAGAAGCTTTAGCGAAGACGGAAGCTACCCAGGCTTCGCGTGAAGCTACGCCGGGCGCGGCGGCGGACAGGGAGGAAAAATCTGAAGCCCCTGAAGTTGTTGTGGAAGAATCGCTGGTGATGGCCAAGGCGGAAGTCAAACAGGACGCATCTGCTGCAGCACCAACAAAGAAGCAGCCGAAGGTAACCGAGCC
>SDBV01010590.1_pt1 | contig 12056 bp, 11 predicted proteins | sample 2277081 | NCBI WGS metagenome assembly SDBV01 (sample SAMN10402039, study PRJNA504765) | marine sediment metagenome | isolation source: marine sediment core GS10_PC15, 223 cmbsf | place: Arctic Ocean: Southern Knipovich Ridge | collected 2010 | reverse complement strand
GTCCATGGGTGATTATGAATATTAACATTAAATTCTTCTGCAATCGGCAGTGTTCGGTCGTTGCTGCCCGAATCAACTATATGTATATCGTCTGAGAAGTTGGTGATACTGTCAATAGCGTAGCGGAGGTTTGCTTCCTCATTCAGCGTTAGAATTATTACAGATATCGAGTTGTTGTTTTGGTTTTCCATAAATTTATTAGTCAATGAGAATCGAACTGGCTTGCGTTATCCTATAATGATAGGTTTTTCTGGCATAGCTGATTCATGAATTTTGCACAAGCTTGATAGACCTGGTCGGCAGTAATGGCCATGATACATTTTTTCTTATTTTCGTTGCAAACATTCAGGAAGCACCCTTCACATGATACCTGGCTTCTGAACGTGACATGTTTGTGTCCATAAGGTTCCCAGTGCTCCGGATAGTCGCGTGAAGAATATATACCAACGCATTTGATGCCTGCTGCTGCGGCAATATGTATTGCGCCTGTATCATTGCCGAGATAAAAATAACACTTTTTCATAGCGGCGACAGCTTGGCGCACTGTTAAATGTCCAGCTGCAACATAACCTTTGCCCAATTTTTTAATTATAGAATTGCATAGTTCTTTTTCTTCGCTGCTGCCGAAAATAACCGGCCATATATCAAATTCTGCTATTAATCTTTGCAACACTTCAATATATCTTGATACAGGCCATATTTTTGAAGGCATCTTTGAACCCGGCCCAAGGGCAATCCATTGTTTGCCGCCGTCAGATGGTAAGTTCTCAAGCCAACTTTGCACGCCGTCTATTTCTTTTTTGCCAATTTTCAAGTCTATACAAGCTTCCCCTTGTTTGGGTATTGCTATGCCTGCTCTGGCAAGTCGTGATAACAGCAAATCAGCTTCATGACCAATAGTCTCCAGAGGTTGTGTTGGAACTTTTGCAGGCAGCTGAGGGAATCCTTCTGTGCCGGCATGTTTCTTGATCCCTGCTAATCGGAAAAAGAGAAGATCACGGTAAACTTGATAACGGCTTCGCCTTGATGGGACAAGATATATGAGCATGTCGAATTTAAGACTTCTTAACTTAAATAGTAAAGATGCTAATCTAAACCCTCTTGTTATTTTTCCATGCCTTGAATTTTTTACATAATGGTGTTGATAGTCGTCAACAAGAGTGGATCCGTCTAAAACATCGCGAGCTAAAACATACCCATTTTGAGTATGATTGTCAGAGAGTAATGTAATATGTGCTTGTGCAAAATTATCACGAATAACGCGAAGACAAGGCACCGAAACCAAGGTATCTCCTAATTGACCGGCCTGAAAAATAAGAATTTTTTTTGTTTCCATCATCTCTAAACTTTTACAGACAACCGTATGGGTTAAGAACCCATCCTACGGACTAACCTGAGTTTAACGAAATACATACCCTCTGCAATTATTAAAATTACCGCAATATTACGGCACAGCATCCAATTCAATGCAGGATTCGACTCAACCTTGACCAGGCACGCTATCATAGCTGCAATAATACTAAGAGATACCAAAGGATGCCTGTAAATTATGAACCGTGCGCAAAGCTCCATACAGATTATCCATAACCCAACAATCAGACCAGCAATTACTCCACCTGGAATTCCAAAATCAGCACAAAATATCGCCGGCCATGTGGACGCTGTGTCATTCAACGGATAATCAAAGTATTGCTGAATAAGCTGTTCTGGAGGCAAATTCGATTTTTTACCTGGAAAAATTGCAGCAGGAATTACACATTCAACCGACCGTATCAATGCACGTCCCATCATCGGAGGTTTTTCGTTCAAACCTTCACATACACGGCATATAAAGGCTCGGAGAAAAAGTGGGCGAATGCGTCTGTTTTCTTTGAGTGTTTTATTGCCGTATTGCTTGTATGTTTTGAAAGTCAGTACAACTGCCTTTGATATGTGCTCAACAGGATTTTGGATTTTGGATAAGGTATAGCTATGATACATGTTTCTGAATCGCAGGAAAACTGGAAAGATAAATTGAAAGGCACCGGCTGCTAAAAAACAAAAAACAATTATATATTTCAAACTAAGTTTTCTTTTAGCTGCTAAAAAGCCCAAAAACAATATCACCATCCAAATAATTATCTGGCTTCTTCCTTTAGTAAACATCCAGAGAAATTCTAAAAGGAGGATACTACCAGCTATATATTTTGTGATATTCCTTTTTTTTGTCCAAAAAGCTGTAGAAGCCCATGCCAAACAGCCCAATACCATAGTTTCAGCTAATAAATTTAACACTACAATATAATACGGCTGACTTAAAATTCTTTCTCTGGAAGCACTACCTGATATCCATATACCATATTTTGCAACAACAAAAATCCTGAGAAACCAAATACATCCGATGATTACGACAACAGATTGCCAGTTAATTTCAGAATATTTTTCAAATACTTTAGTTATTGTGAATTGCCTGTGTGAAGACAGAAGATTTTTTTTATGGTTTTTCCATGCACAAAAAGTTCTTTGCACTATCGATACCCCTAAAATGTAAAGAATGATTACAAAATACGCTTTAAGCAAAAGGTCGGGAGGTTCTGGGCGGTAAATTTTATGGCCAGCATAAAATTCGAATCCACCGTAAATAAATGCTATCCATGGACCCATCCCGAAGAACAATCCCGCAAAAATCAAGGCAATGTCAAATGCGCTCATATTCTCCGGTCTAAAAAGCACACGCCTGGTCATTAATATAACAATCACAATGACAACCGTTGCCATAATAAGTTCTATTCCAGTAGAACTAAGCATTGCTTTCCTTCAAATTACACACTGTTTTAAGCATATCCTTTAACCGTTTTTGGTAGCTGTATCCACTTTTCAAGCATCGTTCTGTACCTGCTGCGGCTATTTGCTTACGCTGGCTTGAGTTTGCCAGATAATGTTTTGCTTTTTCCAGCAATTCTTCCTGCGAAGAAAAATATACAGCCTCTTTGTCTTCCTCGAATATATGTATATTCTCATCGTTTCTCTCTGCAAGCATAAGAGTTTGGCAGGCTGCTATCTCATACATCCTCGAATTTTCCATGTCACTATTTGCCTGGCAGTAGAAACACAGGGCGATTCTGGATGATGATATTGCTTTTGCATAGTCGCTGCCATAAAAGCCACCATCGATAAAATATGGCTGAATGGTTTTCCAGTGGGGGCTGTTTTCCCAGCCGTTTTCTTTGTGATGTGCCACTGTCACGGGAATACCATTTCTTATGAGAAAGGCAATGTCTGATTCTCGCTTTGTTTCGTAATGGCCGGCAAAAAATATTTCATAAGATTTATTGTCCTGGCGTAAAGTGACACAGCAGTGTGTGGCTGGGGCATAGCCCTTGTGAAAACGATATACTTCTTTTGCACCCAAGGCTTTTAATTCGGAAATATTTTTTTCTCGGGCCACATAATGTAAATCGTAATATGGTACCGTTTGTAAAAACCTTCGCCAGCTTACTACCGTTTTTGCGAAGGGATCATCCATTATTAAACTTATTAACAAAATTTCCGGGTATTGTATTTTTATCATCTTAAGTGTTGCACGTTTAATATTGCGAACAGAATCAACCCATACTATGTCAAAAGATTCTTTTTTTAAGACCTGCAAGATTTTATTATTTGCACCTGCAAGGTCCAAAGGATGGCCGGCCCGGTTAGATACTTTGTATAATACCTGCTTAATTGATCCTGATTTTGATTTGGTTTGAGTATCTAGCAGGTACACGTTATGCCCTAATTGACACATCGCATCGAACCTCATTTTTGAGGTGGTCCATTTTCCGGATACTCCTACGTATAAAATTCGCATTACTTAAGCTGCCAGAAATTAATTTTATGTAATATTAGTTATATTTAATGGTTCATGGCCAGGGCGTCGAGGATACCTTTCACGCTGGCTTGGGTTGAATAGTTTTTAATGTGTTCCGCGGAATTATTTCCCATTTGCAGCAGCAATCTTTTGTTCTGAACGATTTTCATTATTGCCTCTGAGAGGCTATCGACATTGTTGTTTTCAAAAACAAAACCAGTCTGGTCCTCGATGATTAAATCACTATGACATCCGACATTGTCACTCACGATAGCTGGGAGACCAAATAGCATGGCTTCATTGACGACAAGACCCCATGTTTCCGATTTGGACGGGAGGATAAAAATGTTACTGGCACAATAATATTTTCCAAGTTGAGTTTGATTTACAAAGCCAGCCATAAGCAGCCTGTCGCCCAGAACCAAACGGGCTCTCTGTTCGAAGTCTCTCCGTAACGGGCCATCTCCGACAATGATTAAGTGAATGTTCTTGTAGCTGATTTTTTCTATGGCTTCAATAAGCAAAAAAGGGTTTTTGCAATCGATAAGTTTGCCACAAAATAATAATACAATGCTGTCATCATTGAAACTCAGTTTTTGTCGGATTGCGTTTCGGTCAAATAGTTTTTTCTGACTTTCAAAAAATTCTGAATCGATTGAGTAAGGAGAAAAGAAAATTTTCTTATTGTCTATGCCTCGTCTTTGGAGATGTTTGCCTGCCTGCTCACCTACTCGGCAGAATGCATCTATATGACGGTAAAACCACCAAAGGTATGCATCCCGCAGCAACTGTTTAATCAGGCCTCTTTTTTTGGCGGAATCACTAAGTTCGGCTCTTAGAATCGTCCTGATCCCTAATCTTTTTGCCTCAACCACAACATCCCGTTCAAATTTGTGTGTATATCCCTGGATCAATACAGAATCAAATTTTCCCTCTGTCAGCAAACCGCGGACGTTTGGAATTTTCACCTTATGCTTTTTTGTAAAATCTGTATCACGTTCAATAAAACGGTATTCGTAACCTTCAAGAAGGGGAACATCCCATGTTACTTCAACTCCGAACCCTTTATCAAGTCCTCCTTTGATACTGTGGTCACTCAAATAGTGAACCACAACTTCAAGCCCTTCTGTTGAGGCGAGCTGCTTCCAGATCGGAACCTGATACTGAATAGGATGGGTTGCAAAAATTGCTAATCTTTTATTGGGCATATTAATTAAACAAACAAATTATTTTCTTAAACCGGATATCAGGAAAACGCGTGTGAAAACTCCGCTGCCCCTGCCGCCAGTTTCAATCAGATTCCGTAGCATAATAACAAAATGTATCTTCTTCCACATTATATAACGAACTAAAGATTTAAAACATTTTGGTACAGGTCCGGTTTCTCTCGTTTCGACACCGCTGAAACTGCATAACTTTAATAGATGCTGCATCCCCTCAGTGGAAAAATATGTCTCATGCGTAAAATCTCCCCCAAAAACACCTGCTCCAAACGGGCTATCTGCATTAGGAGTCTGCAGAATCAGACGGCCCCTTGGTTTTAACACTTCATGAATGGAATTGAGCAGTCGAATAACTTCATCTTTTCGAAAATGTTCGATAATATCCAAACCTATAATCAGGTCGTATTTTTTTTTTGTTGTTGCAAGGAATTCAAGCACATTGCCTTCAATAACATTTTCTGTTACCTGTTTTGCCAAAGACACCTGTTCTGGACTAATATCTATACCTGTGATATTGACATAACCTCTTTTTTTTAAAAAATGCAGAAATAAGCCTCTTCCACATGCAATATCCAGTATGTTTGTATCCTTACTTTCCGGCAGCCAATTTCTTAGATAATAATCATAAGCTTTGCCCCACTTATCTGCAGCAGACGTATTAAAAACTTGTTCAGCATCCTGATCTTGAAAACATGTTGCATACTTATCATATATTAACTGTCTATAGTCTGATAATTTTATCATAGCTTCTCCTCTGCCAATAGCTTGATATTGTTACCACAAAAGTATTTTTTTAAGAATTATTTTCCAGGTAAGAGTGCTATTGTTATCCCTCGGATATGTACAAGATTTGGATGTGATTTATGTGTCATACGAACAGACTTTGTAATTCCCGACCACCAGGCTGTATGACGATAATCATGCCACGCAATCCACCCTTTAGAACTACGAAGTTTTAACGCATTTTCGGTGTCACTCATTACACATTCAACATCATGACAACCATCTACCCAAATAAAATCGCACTTCCCATACCAGTTCGCAAAATCAAATTCCCTGCTATCTCCATACAACTGAGTGATTTTACGATTTTCGGGGGTATTGTGATATTCTTCACCTATTTGGTGTGACACTTTATCCTTTGACAAATCTAAAGTAAATATTTCACAATCTGAGGGGCTATTAAGAGCCAGCAACCGGGTTGTACGACCAATAAATGTGCCTACTTCAAAAACTCGTCGAGGTTTAATGACCTTCATCATATAGCCTAAAACCATAAGTTCCTTCAAGATTCTGGTTTCACTGCTGTATGATTTATGTGAAGAAGTAACTATCTGGATATCTGTTATCTTATCACCAAGCAAATCCGTCAATTCAACACTATTTAAAATCGAGTCATCCACCTGAAGATCTTGTGCACTCAGTACATGGTGAATAAAACGCTGTGCCCCCTTTGGGTCAATTAGTAATGAAACAGAACAGCGATATACAATCCTCGGTAAAACAGTAATCCAAGTTTTAAACAAATACAAAAGAAGATTTATAAGACTCTTTACCTGCATAAAAAATGACTCTGACATAGTTATTCCTCTGCTAAAAGACCTGCCAGTTGGAATATTTCCGTCCAACGCGCATTATATGTATGGTCGATTAAACAACGTTTCCTGCCTGCCCTTCGAATTGTTTCCGCCCCTTCTGGGTTGACCAGTAAGTTACGGATAATCTGTGCACAGTCAGTGATATTCTTATACGTCAGGATTTCTTTTCCTACATCATAGACAAGAGAAAGTTCCGGGTTGTCTCGAGTTAAATACAATCCCCCGCTCATTGGTATTTCAAAATCACGGCCCTTCAGACACATTAATCTTTTACTGTACCCAATAACTGCAAAAACAAGATTAATTTTGCTGTGAGAATAAATTTTTATAATTTTCTCATTTGAAACAATGCTATTAGGCCACCCTTTTCCAAAACATTCAACTTTTATGCCAAGTTTTTTAAGCCGATTAATAAAGATAGGCCGCCATCCATAACGTGTTCCAACAAAGGTAACATCATATTTGAATGGAATATCGTGTTTTCTATGAAGTTTTGGATGCCCAGCTCCTGGCCAAAACATCGCAAGGCCATTATGACACACGTACTTAGGTATCGATTCTGGTGAATTTGTTAAGTTTAAATCCACTGCTCCAGCAATAGAAGCTGGGCTATTGTATCGGCCTGCGATTTTTTTGCCTGGAAAATTCAGTTTATCATCCCAGCAGAAATTGAAAATAACCGCTCCTGATTCGGCCATGCTTAAAAGTGTTTGTGGTGATGTATTATAGCCAGACAGATAACCTATTACAACATCGACAGGTTCAGTTTTGTGTGACTTTAAAAAAGCCTCCAGCATGCAAGAATTCATCTTGTCTCTATGTTTGACCCAATCGTTCTTTGTGTCATCAAAGCCATGCTCTCTCCAATTGAATGCGATAACTCTGCCGAAAGGTTTTAAAGTTTCAGGCAAAATACTTTCCCAAGTTGAGACATAATAAGCCAGAAATATGTTAAGCTTTCCTTTTGGTTTTCGGCGAACTGCCCTTGTTGCCAATCTTCTGGCAAGTTCTACTTTCAGGATTTCGGTACTAAAGGGCCTTTTGTATTTTTGATCAGCCTTTAGCTTATAATGCTTCAGAGCACGCCTTGCTCTATGTTCCTGCAAGGAACCTTTTAAAACAGTGTTCGCCTTTGATACTAAAGGTATTTTTTTAAGATAGCTTTTACTGAAGACATCTACCATCAAGTATTATCCCCAGCCTTCATAGCCCCAGAGTTTTGAGTATTGCTTTACAAATAGGATGTCAGATTGAGCAAGCATGCCATCGTATGGACGCCCGGTATATGTACATATGTCAAAAATGCGGTATTCTTTTGAACCGATATAATTAATAACCTCATGTACAAGTGGGCTGTGATCATAGATTTGTCGATAAGAAACTTCAAACAACAATAATTCACAATGCTCCAAACATTTATCCGCACCTTTTAGAACTTCAAGTTCAAAACCCTGAACATCTGCCTTTATCAAATCCGGCAGACATATTATTCCATCATCGAGAAAAGAATCCAATGTTCTCATTTCAATACATCGGGGCGATATTTCACTATTACGGCTGTACTCACTGGCAAAAAAACTGGATTGGTCACCATGAGCATATATATTCTTCTCCGCTAAATCAGCTCCCACAGCTCCAATCCATGTTTTGATATTCTTGTGCTGTTGCGATAGTTTTTCAAGTACAGATGCGTTTTCTGTTAAAGGGTCTATTAAAAAATAATCGGAATTTGGGAATATCTTAAGGCATTGATATGTCCATTGGCCTGTGGCTGCGCCTACATCAATTATTTGCGAGGGTAAGAAGCCAATTTCTTTAATCTTTTTCAAAGTTTTAAAATATCCACAAGGGCCCCAATTGATATCTACTATTCGCTTGCCAAATTTCCCCAAAAACCCATTAACCAGAAATTTGCAAACAGCCTTAAGTGTCATATGCTACCTATAGTGCTTTATATTAACAGTAAAATTATCTTTCTAAATGCCTTATCGGCTTGGCAGGGACACCTGCCGCCAAAACATTTTCAGGTATATCGTTTGAAACGACACTGCCCGCACCAATCACAGAATTATCACCTATCTTAACTCCTCCCAGAATTATCACTCTAGTTGTAATCCATACATTTTTTCCAATCACGACAGGTTTTGCAACTATAGTACCAAAATCCTTTTCATAATCGTGCCCCGCTGTAAGGATCATGCACTGATAAGAAAATCCTGTACCCTCTCCAATTACAATATCAGCATAATCCTGTAAGAAGGTGTCAGAAAAAGAAACATTTTTGGCGGTGACATTACCGTATAAGACTTTGAAGCCGGATTGCATGGAAATATTAACACAGTCAGGAAGATAACGCAAGATAATACGCTTTGCCAACGTAGCCATACCGGGTATTTTCAATAACCTCAAAGCCCACCACAAAACGAAAGAACTGTCTGGTGTCTGACCTGGCTTAAAAATCATTGTTTGAATTTCCCTGTTTTTGTCCATATCCATCACTGTCATACCTTAATAGTTTTTACAGCAAATATGCCTGCAATAACCATACATGAAAAATAGATGGGACAAGCATAAGCCGCCCCTATGAGGCCATAACTTTTGGTCATCAAAAAGACTGACACTATGCATACCACGGCACTAAATGTTTGTATTAAGAATATCAATCCGGTTTTTTTATGAGCGAAAAGAAGATTCTCAAGAATATGAGATACCATCTGAAAACTTATTCCAAGAGCTATCCATGGTAAAAGAATTTCGCAGTTCCTATAGTCACTTGCAACAATCAAATATACTATCAATTTTCTCAAAAGAAAAATTAATAGAACGCCAGCAGCACATATTGATAGAGTACTTATTATCCATGTTCCGAGTATTTTACGTCTTAGAATAATATTATTATTTGTTACTGATTGAAAATAGGCCGGTTTTAATGTTTGCGTTATTATGCCCGATATCGTTAGAAAAGGCATTGATATTAAACCATATCCAATTGCGTAAGTCCCTACTTCCTTTGCTCCGAGATGAGCCCCAATAATATAACGATCACCAACAGATATTAACCATCCGACGATAGCCAAGGGAACTAAGGGAGCGCAATAACTCCAGATATTTCTTAGCAGCTTACTATCAGGCTCAGACAAATCTCCCGGGTTGCCTTTACCTTCAATGCGGAACGGCAGAATATAGAAACAAAGCAGAATGCCGGCTAAAACAATTAGATAACCGAAGATGACTGACTGTGGAGTTTTACCGATGTATAGCACAATTAAAACCGCCATAATTGGTTTTAACCATGATTCGACAATATTTACGATTGCCACTTCCTTCTGTCTTCGAGCTGCGGTTAAAAAGTTCACTTCAAAGTTACGAATAATATTAACCACCATAAAAGCAGTCAGGCCAATAAAAACCAGATAGGATAAATCACTTAATCTGCTCACGAATATACCGGATATTAAAACTAAGCCCGATGCCAATAAAATTGACCACTTTAATATGCGGATAACTGAATAGCGTAGCTTGGGCAATTGGCCTGATAGTACCATTTCTGAGTGAAATCTCTGAGCGGCTGCTAAAACGGGTGCAGCAAAAATATTACTGAAAAGCGATATCATGCCTATAAGCAGACTTACTTTTCCGAAAACTGCTTTGGGTACGAATTCTGTGATTAATCGTATTCCCAAAAGTGTTCCGATAGCTGTCATAATTTTACCAAAAGCCACCCATCCGCCTTCTTTTAATAAATTTTTTCTCGTTAAGGAAAAATCTGCATTAGATGTGATAGTAGGTTCGTCCATTTATATAACTGCTTTATGAATTTTTTATATTGCCGCCAGTTTAGGAATACTAGGAATTTTTTCGTTTTTTAATATATGGTCCATCACCGAAATAAATTTTCTTGCGGAAATATCCCACGTGTAATTCTCTAACAACAATTGTTTGCCTTTTTGACCTATTTGAGCCAACTCAGCAGAAGGCATAGACAGAAATTCACATATTGCGTTTTCAATCTGCTCACGTTTTGACTGCACACATAAGCCTGCCCCTGCCTGAACGATTTCGGGGAAATTACATCCTTCAGTGATAATAACAGGTTTGGCGGCGGCGAGATTTTCCAGTACCGCCATGCTGAAACCCTCGCTGTAGGACGAAAGCACATAAAAATCTGATCTGTCAATAAGTGTGGTTTTGGTTTTGCCTGTAACCAAGCCGGTGATTATGACATTTTCATGTAAGCGGTGTTTGCTTATGAGATTCCGGACGGTTTTAAGGTAGCCATTTTCGTCAGGTCCAGCGATTGCGAGCATGCAATTTTTGAATTGCTCCCTTGCGGTTACTTTCGCCCAAGCAGGGAGGAGTTCGTCGAGGCCCTTTATCGGGGTTAACCTGCCCATGAAAAGGACGAGACGTTTATTTTGCAATTTCTTTTCGATGTGATCCGGAAGTGTGGGGTTTGCGACTGTATTATCAGCTATGTCTATACCGTTGGGAATTACAGTTACCGGAGTTTTTAAGCCGAGATCAATCAGGCATTGATGTTCATTTTCGCAGATTGCCTGCACAACTGTAGCATTATCGAGGATTGGCATGATGACATGATCAAACATGAACTGGCGACGTCTTTTCTCTTTGAGCTTATAAGGCATTAAGCCGCCATGGGCAGCTACGATGTAAGGTTTTTTCAGCTTGCGGCATAGATTGGCTGCGATGGTAGTCGGGTAAGACATGACACCATTGACCATTACGATATCTGCCGCGTTGATCAACGGCTCGAGTTCACGCTTAAGGTTTGGTGCAAATCCCCATCTGTGAAAAAAGATAGACCTGATACATCTGATGTTATGTTGGGAATTACTGATTACCGCCTCAGGTCTTTGGCTTACACAAAATCCGGTAATGTCAGGTATCAATTTGGCAAGCGAATCATAGAAATACTGACTGGCATGCACCACTCCTCCAAAGTGATGGTCAGGAAAAAAATGTGTTGTTACGAAAAATAACTTCATCTGTTTTAGCTTTGTGTTCTAAGGTCAAGTCTGTCTATAATTACATTAAAAAGTTTTTTCCGGGCTTGTCCCATGTCTTTGCTTGTATCTATCGTTGCAGCCGCATCAAATTTATGCAGCAGCCATTCGATCTTTTTCTGTTGTTTTGTGATGAGTTCTACGGTTAATTCTGGTTTTCTTTGGTGTATTACCTGTGGGTCGCATTTAAGATAAATAACTAAATTTGGCTTTGGCAGCATTTTCATTATCAAGAATAGGAGCCATTTCGGCAATTTATCAAATGAAGGCTGAATAATATAATCATAAAAGTATCTATCGAAAATTATCATATCACCCCTAGCCCTGGAAAAAAGGAGCTTGAAATGTCCGAGAAAATAATCCCATGAATAATATAACAGAT
>SDBV01010589.1_pt1 | contig 12057 bp, 10 predicted proteins | sample 2277081 | NCBI WGS metagenome assembly SDBV01 (sample SAMN10402039, study PRJNA504765) | marine sediment metagenome | isolation source: marine sediment core GS10_PC15, 223 cmbsf | place: Arctic Ocean: Southern Knipovich Ridge | collected 2010 | reverse complement strand
AGGTACCAAACATTGACAACCACTCTGCCAAATTCTTCGGACCTCGCTGGATGACATTATCTCTTCCCTTACACGTTAGTCATTTTTCTCCGAGGAATCTCACGTCGATGTTGACACAACATCATTTTGCTGTCAAGACTATGATCCACTCCTCACCAGATGCGTCTAATATCTGGAAGTTAGGGTTTAAAGCAATTATTCGTATGTTGCTCAGGCGGGAGTTGGAACCTTCCGTTTTCCGAGGTTATGCTGACGATACTCAAAGGAGTCGAGAAAGCTCTGGGCTACCACTGCGGACAGAGATTATCGTTTTCTTTCTAGACCCCTTTTTTCTCTTAACTCCTTTACTTGAAAGGCTCGTATCAAGTGGCAGTAATTTCACTACAATTGCGAGCTTGCCTGATTTAGGACCACAGTCCAACCCTGTAAGTAGGCAATTATTGAAAAGTCAGGCAGCCAAGAAATGAAGAATGCAAAACTCCTCACTTGTAAGAATGAAAAACAAGCATCCCTGCGCCAATTTGACTTGAGAGAAATTGACAACGAAGATAAATATGCTTTTTCCCGTTTACACTATCTAGAAAGAATAAGAGAAATTATTAAAGCAGTTGAACGGTACTGCCCGGGTAAGAAAATTCTTGAATTAGGGTCTGCCCAATCGAACATGAGTCTTTTGCTAGCAGAAAAAGGATTCTCCAGCATAGCCTTAGATATTAATATTGAATTCCTCAAATATTCGCAGTCCAAGTATGAAACCGGAAAAGTTGCCTGGATATGTGCAAATGCTATGGATTTGCCATTTCAAAAAGAATCTTTGGACGGAGTAATTATTGCTGAGTTGTTGGAGCATTGTGCTTATCCGGAAAAGATTGTGGAAGGAGCATGTAATTGTCTCAAACAAGAGGGATTCTTGATAATCACCACTCCCAATGCTGATTGTGTAATTAATAGGGAAGCAAAGTTTTCAAGGATGAAGATCGACCGTTTCTCATTACAGAAAAGAGAGTTTGGACCTGCTGGCGAAGCGCATCTCTTTGCCCTCTCCCTGAAAGATATATTATCAGTTCTGCCAGACAATTTTAAGATTCTAGGAACCTCCTATCTTAATTCAATCTTGTTAAATAGTCATACGTACTTTCTGTATCGACGCCTAACGTTAAGACTGCTTAAGCGGCTGCAAATGGTAGCATCGGCCTTGCCTCTGCTAAATATTAAGTTGTGTAATTCCATTATGGTTTACTCGCAAAAAAGAAAAACTTGCCATCTGCCAGCAAGTGGACCAATCGAAAAGAAGAGAATTAGCAAAAAGAATGGAATGGAATCTCTTGTTTCAATTATTGTGGCTAATTATAATGGTGCCCATCTACTACCGGAATGCTTGTCTTCCCTGCGAGAGCAAGATTATCCACATATTGAGATAACTGTTGTAGACAATGGCAGCATAGATAAAAGCAGTCGTGTAACAAAAAACTATGGAGCTAGATTCATCGAACTTGGCCATAATTATGGTCTTAGCGTCGCCTACAACAGAGGAGCGCAAGCCTCTTCCGGTGATTATCTATTCTTTGTCAATAATGATATGCGATTTGAGAGAGATTGTGTCTCTAAGCTGGTCCAGGTTATTCGAGGAAGGGATAATTCGATTTTTGCAGTTGACCCATTACAGTATAACTGGGAAGGCAATAAGATAATTCACTACCAGGGAGTTTTTGTCAGAATAAGCTCCCTGAAGAGTGTCTTTTCAGAGATGTTCTTTCCGCTACCACCATTGATAAAAACATATGTGCCCTCCCAGGAGATAGCTGAGATTCCCTGGGGTTGCGCAGGAAGTTTGATGGTCAAAAAAGATATGTTTGAAGAACTGGGTGGCTTTGACAAAACATTTTTCATAGACTTAGAGGATACCGACCTTTGTTGGCGAGCCTGGCTTAGAGGGTGGAGGACTCTCTTCGTGCCCCAGGCTAAACTCTACCACAAACGGGGTGCTTCTCTCGATGAAGAAAGTAGCAAAAAGAGCAATGAATTGAGAGAAAATCTCCCCCGGCTGGTTTTTCAGAGGATAGTAAGCCAACAGAAGAATTATCAAAGATTTGCTTTGAAAGTTTTAGATCCAACCTCAATTCTTTTGATTTTCTCACTGAAGCTCGTATCTGTCCTTCTTTATTCTGTGAGCAGCAAAACTCTTATTGCCAAAGGCATTCTGAGAGCTTTTTTCTTGACTCTAAAGGGACTTCCTGATGCCTTAAAGGAGAGAAAGCGAATTGGACAAACAACGGTTATGTCAAACTGCCAGATAATCGCCCGCTTCTGTAATGATAAAACTCCCACTGCCTTGATCTGGCCGGTTCCCGGAGTATTAAGAGAGAAAAAGAAAAACCAATGAAGATGTCCGTGATCGTGGCTACATATCAAAGGCCAGAATACTTGAAACGGTGTATGGAAGCCCTTGTTGGACAAACAGAGAAACCAGATGAAATCATCGTAGTAACCCAATGCAACGATCTGGCTTCAGAAGAAGCTGTCGAGACTTACAACAATGAATATGACGATGACGAGATCATAAAGAATGTGAAAATCAAAGAGCTGGGTGTTTTATACGCTGAAAACGCGGGGATAAAATGCGCGCGGGGAGATATCGTTTGTTTTATTGATGATGATGCTATGGCTCATCCCGATTGGCTAACAAAGATTGCAACTCATTATCAAGATCCCGCCACAGGAGGAGTAGGTGGACAGGATATCATCTATGAAGACGGGGGTATGGTTAATGAAAGGGCAAAGGTGGTTGGTAAAATTACCTGGTATGGAGCAGTTATTGGCAATCATCACAAGTTTGTGGAGGGAGTTCGCCAGGTAGATTCTCTAAAGGGCTGCAATATGAGTTTCCGCCGGGAGTTAATCGGGAAAATTGATGAGAGGTTAAGGGGCGAGATACCTTACAGATTTGAGGAGGATATTTGCTTTGGCGTAAAAAGACAGGGCTATGGCTTGATATATGATCCGGCTATCCAGGTGGACCATTATGTAGTACGTAGTACAGGTGCTCGCCGCAAGCAAAACTTATTATCTCATACACTTGCCAGCAACCATAATTATGTTTACCTGGGCCTGAAGTACTTCCCCCTGCCTCAAAAGTTCATATTCTTACTTTATACTTTTTTGGTTGGCGATGGAGGAGCAACCGGTTTGTTGCATACTCTTGTTGCTGGATTGAGAGAGGGAGATTGGCGGGGGAAATGGCATACATATCTTGTCAGTCAAAAAGCAAAGCTAGAGGGCATAGCCACTTTCATATCCAGTCTGAGCGGGGATACCAATGTCGTTTAAGCATTTCAACTGTTTTGTATGCGGCAACGAAAACCTGGAAAGAATCTGGACTGAGCCGCTTGATAGAGACGCCAAAAAAGTTGTGGGCGTTGATACTATATCCTTAGTTCGCTGCCATCAATGCGGCTTTGTCTTTGCTAATCCTCGCCCCGACGAAACCTCCTTGCGTCGATACTACAGTCTTATCACCGATGTAGTCTGGGCAGCCTCGGACGGGTATCATAGTCGCCTGCCCTTGTTTAGACAAGGCATACGCCATATTGAGAGGTATCTTAAGAAAGAGTCTCCCCTACTGCTTGATGTGGGCTGTTGGACGGGAGAGTTCTTGCGTTTTGCCAGGGAACGAGGCTTTCAGTCCTTCGGAGTAGAGGTAAACAAAATTCTTGCCACCTACGCTAGAGAAAACTACCACTTATCCATAATAACTGGTAGCATCGATAAGGATTCCTTCCCGGAAAAGGAATTTGATGTGGTTACGATGTGGGATGTGCTGGAACACACTCGTGACCCACGGAAGACAGTTATGCACGCTCATACTCTTTTGAAAGACGGCGGTATATTAGGCATCTCGGTAACTAATGTAACCTTTCAACTAGCCAGGGCCAGGATAAGTCGTCCTTTTCGACCTGATGTTGCAATATGCGGAATTGCTCACCTCAACCAATTCTCTGAAAAAACGCTTCGTGCTTTGCTCAAGAAGTGTGGATTTGAAATAGTGCATGTTGGTGTAGCAGCCCCTCACTTGCGAAGAGGAAAGATTGGCAACTCTGCAAAAAGGATTTATACATACCTGGCACTATTGATGCTATTAACAATTCGCTATAATCTAAGCAACGAGTTATTCGTTATTGCCAGAAGGCCTATAGCGAAGGATATCTATGAAGCGAAATAAGACTACAATATTCCCTCTGACCGATGAATTTCCTGAAAGCGACTGGTACAAGAACGTTTATTGGCCTGCACACAAGAAAAGATATGAGTGGATGATAGATATGTTCATTAAGTTCGTTCTGAAGAAGAATACCTATCCGAAAGTGCTCGACTTAGGATGTGGCTATGGTGATATGAGCATAGCTGCTGCAAAACTCAACGCGAGGGTCTTCGCAATAGACTTCTTTTCCAACTCGCTGACCAGAGAGAAACAGTCGAAATACAAAATCAGCTTCAGGAAATTAGATATTGGGTCTACCTCTCTTCCCTACTCAAAAAACTCCTTTGACTGTGTTTTCATGGGAGAAATCGTTGAGCATATTTCTACCTCGCCCCTAGGCCTGATGAGACAGCTAAATATGCTCATGAAACGAGACGGTATATTGATTTTGACTACCCCTAACGTAGCTTCAATCTACAAAGCGATGAGCTTAATTCGTGGTCGAAATATCTATTGGAATTTTGAACATTTTCTTGATACCTGCAGCATTACTGACGGTAAATTGGTAGCTGAGGATATGCATCACCGTGAATATTCTCCTGATGAAATTGAAATACTCTTGGAAAAAACAGGTTTTAAGGTGGTTAAACACCATTTTGGAATCACCGGTCCTGCCGCAACTGAGCCTAAGCTCAGACAAGAGATCAAGAAATTGATTTTTGAGTCGCCTTTAAAGTGGATAATACGAACAAGACTTTTTGGTTCGCAGCAGTTAGTAGTAGCGAGAAAAACACAATCGACGTAATTTTGGAATAAAACTATGGATTTATCAATTGTTATCACTACTTTTAATACTCAAAGCCTGATTAGAAAATCTCTGCAGACCATATTTTCAGATATTGATGAACTAAAATGTACCTATGAGATTATCGTTGTCGACAATGCCTCAAAGGACAACACAGTAGAAATAGTGGGAAAAGAGTTTCCCATGGTCAGGTTGATAGCTAATAAGACTAACCGAGGGCCAGCATCAGCCCGCAACCAGGGCATTTTGGCTGCTTCTGGTCAGTATCTTCTCTTCATAGATGCTGATACTTTCATTACCTCTAAAGCTATAGCTGCTATGATTCGAGTCATTCAAAGCGTTCCTGACTACGGCATTATTGGCTGTAAATTGTTCTTTGCCGACGGCCGCCTCCAATCTTCTGCTGGAATATTTCCAACACTCTCCTCGGAACTTTTTCAAGCCCTTTTCTTGCATAAGCTCTTTAAAGGAAAATGGGCTGAGAAATTTACTTTGTATGGATGGAATTGTGCTAGTCGAAGAGAAGTGGATTGGCTCAGCCTGGCCTGTCTTGTGGCACGACATCAAACAATTGACAGTGTGGGGTTGCTTGATGAAAGATACTTTTACGGAGGTGAAGATACTGACTGGTGTTATCGAATGTGGAAAAAGGGCTGGAAGGTCATCTTCACCCCCGAAGCGGAGGCCATTCACCTGGGAGGGCAGAGCATCAAGACCGTTAGAAGTCAGATATATGACAAACCTTATCGGGGTAAATTATTATTCTTTGAAAAACACTATGGCAAACAGATATTGCCTCTGGTAAAGACCATTGCCCTTCTGGATACTCTGACTAATATAGTTGTATGGTCAGGAGTATATATGCTTTTCTCAACCAAAAGAGAAAGAGCCAGAACCTTTATTGTAGAAAGAACTCTTCTGCTCAGGGATATTATTTTAAGGAGAATATAGGAATAGTGGAAAAAAATTATGATGCTGGAGCAAAGGAACGCTACCAGGCTGAAAAAAAGGCTTTTGACCAGGAGGCTCTTTGGCAAAATAAGCTTCTGAAAAATAATAGCCTATTTATCAAATCCTTGGAATATCTGGCTTCTCACCATCTCCACGAGACCGCTTTAAAGCTACTGGGTAAAATAGAAGGGAAAAAGATTCTTGACTGCGGCTGCGGTTCGGGAGAGATGTCCGTTCTTCTAGCTAAATGTGGAGCTTTGGTAACCGGATATGACATCTCCCCGGAACAGATAAAGATGGCAGAACGGCGGGCCCTGGTGAACAATGTGGCAGATAAGTGCACTTTTGTTTCATCCTGCCTGGAAGACTCATCACTCGAAAAGGGTGAGTTTGATCTGGTCTTTGGTGCTTTTATCCTTCATCATCTATCTTGTCTGGAAGAGGTTTCCCAGAATGTGGCTAGATGCCTGAAAGTTGGCGGCAAGGCTGTGTTTATCGAGACAGTTGCCAGCAATTCTCTTCTAATGTTTGCCCGACGCTATCTGACTGGTCGCTTTGGTATAAGTAAGTTTGGCACTGACACTGAATCTCCCCTAACTCTTAGACAAATCAACCTTTTCGCCACAGCCTTCTGTAGCTATAGAATTGTTTATGCGAACTTTGTATTCTTCCACTTCATCTCTACTTATCTCTTCCATGATAGAAAGAATCTGAAATGGATCTCCACAGCCCTGCTTGCTCTCGATGAATGGATATATGAACATCTAGGCTGGTTGAGAAAATACACCTACTGGTGGATATTGGAGTTCACCAAACGATGAAAAACAATTCTAATTCTTATGACAACCCTTTTGCCGGAGGAAGGCATAGATTAGCTTTTGACCTTATGGAGAACAAAACAGGAATGAAAATTCTTGATGTGGGTTGTAGTAAAGGAGGTTTCTTGTCATCCTTACGCCACTCAAAAAACCAACTTTATGGTATTGACCCTGATGAGAGAAGTATAGCTCATCTTCATACCTCTTATCCCGATATTCAGGCTATCATAGCCTCGGGAGAAGAGCTGCCATTAGCCAGCAGTGCCTTTGACCTCATTTTCGCCCTGGACGTCATCGAGCATGCTAGCAATGACCAGAGGATAATTAATGAAATCTTCCGAGTGTTGAAACACAATGGTGTCTTGATATTGTCTGTCCCTCACCAGGGTCCTTTTGCCTTCTTTGATATTGTAAACTTTAAATTCTATTTTCCTAACCTACACCGTTTAGCGTATAGACTAACCGGAAAAATGGAAGCTTACCGGACAAAATTTACTCAAGGCCACTTATATGGGAACTTTTCTATAAATCCCAACCAAAGCAATCGGCATAGACACTACTCCCTAAAACGGATATCCTCACTGCTAGGCCTCCACTTTCAAATTAAAAGAATACATCGTCGCGGCAGCCCTATCACTCTTCTCTGTCTGATTGCTAATTCGCTTTATTCAATGTTTTTAAATAGAAATTCCGGGTTGCTCTTCCGACTATGGTTCTGGGATTATTCAATAGAATATGGTTTCCTGGGAGATAGTCTAATCCTCAAAGCAAGGAAGTGCTGAAAGAGGAAATCAATAGTCAAGAACTTTACTTCTGTACCTCAATTGGGTTAGTAGATTTTGCAATCGGCAAAAAATATGATATTGTGTGAACCAGAGCATATGTCTGAAAGAAGACTAAGAAGGCAACGAAATTCAAATACACAAAATCTGGCAATATTTTAAGACAGACGGATGGCAGATTGCGTTACGTCCGGACTTAGTATTCAACTATTCTCTTAATCTCTGGGAAAGGAGAAGGGGTAAAACGTTCCTCAAATCAAAACCATCCCACGTTGAGATTGAGATTACTAATAAGTGTAATCTTTCCTGCAAGATGTGTTTACGTGCTTACAAAAAACTGGACAATACTGGTTATATGAGATTTGATATGTTCACTAAAGTATTCCAACAATTTCCCTATGTTTTGTCTGTGGCCCTAAATGGCTTCGGGGAAGCGTTGTTACATAACCAGTTCTTTGAAATCTGTAAGTATGTAAAGACAAAGAGGCCTTTTTGCAGTATCTTAGTCTTCAGTAACGGGACCATGTTTAGCCAAAAAACTGCGCGATTGATGGTACAAGCAGGTGTTAATAAAGTTCATATTTCACTAGATGCGGCAACTGCTGAAACTTATGCCAAACTACATGGTGCAGATCTGTTTAATAAGGTTATTCTGGGAATCAAGCAGTTGTTTGAGGCGAGAGCTGCTTTCCATTCGGCGACGCCTTTAGTCGGCATCAACTTCATTGTTACTGATAAGAATTACCAAGAAATTTCAACCTTTATCGAGCTTGCTCATACTCTTGGCGTTGATTACGTCTCTTCATTGAGGGCTCTGTACTCGCCTTGGGGTTATGCGCCTGCAAAAATTGACAAGGCTGCCCTAATAAGGGAGCTTGTCAAAACGCGAAATAGGGCAAAAGAACTCAATGTGGAGATATTGGAAAGGGGCCTGATAGACGATCCTTATCTTGAGCGCTTCAGCCAGTCCCCTGAGAATAATCGTTGTTTTTTTCTTTATAATAACATCCGTATTACCTATGATGGGCACATTGCTCTGTGCTGTTGGCACCCTCTGTCCAGAACATACAGCCTTGGTAGCATTCTTGAGCAACCCTTTAAACGCTTTTGGAATTCTGAGCAATATCAGAAACTGCGTCGAAGATCTGTAGAAGGTAAGCTACCTCACTCTTCTTTATGCGTTAATTGTAATAAAAGTTTGCCGATATAGCTGGAGCACGGTTATGAGGGTTTTGTACGTAAATCACTCTTGTGTTCTTAAGATCAATCAAACTCGTTTGACTGAACTGGCTAAATCTCCTGATATTGAGCTAGCTCTACTTGCGCCAATGCGATGGAGAGAGAGGGATGTGGGCAAAACATATATCTTTCAATATACAAAAGAAAGTCCTTTTAGATGCTATCCCACTAAAGCTTGTCTAAATTTTCATCCTATTCTCTACTTCTATGAACCCTTCAGAATCAGGCAGATAATCAAAGAATTCAAACCTGATTTAGTTCATATTGAACAGGAACCTTTCAGTCTATCTGCTTTTCAACTAGTAAGAATAGCTAAACGAGAAGGAATGAAATTGGTACTTACCACCCTTCAGAACTTAGATAGGCACTACCCCTCGCCATTGAGGGTGATTGAGCACTATAATCTACAACACATCGACCATTTGATTGCTGTAACGGATGAAATCAAGTGTCTATGGCAGAAGCGGTCTGCTCGAGAGGATATCTCAGTTATCCCCTTGGGATATGACCCGGCTAAGTTTCATCCTCAAAGCTGTCAAGCCCTGCGAAACAGTTTGAACCTAAGGGGTTTCGTTATTGGCTATCTCGGCCGTTTGATTAAGGCCAAAGGAGTAATTACTTTACTGCAGGCAACAGCTAAACTCAAAAGGGAGTTCACCCTGCTAATTAGTGGTCGGGGACCCTATAAGAAAAACATAATTGAATCAGCAAAAAAATGGGGACTAGGGAATAAACTGGTCTTTGTCGAGCCGTCTCACCAGGAAGTGCCTAACTACATCAACTGCATGGATGTTCTGGTACTTCCCTCCTTTACCACTTCTCGTTGGGCAGAACAATTCGGCCGGGTCTTGATAGAGGCAATGGCTTGCGGGATTCCCGTTGTTGGTTCAAGTTCTGGAGCCATACCCTGGCTTATAGGTGATGCTGGTTTGATCTTTCAGGAAAGAGACGCTGATAGTCTAGGCCATCAGTTGGAACGAGTTATGAATGATGCCTCACTTCGTAACCGTTTGAAAAACAAAGGCAGAGAAAGAGCGTTGGTAGAGTTCACCTGGGGGAAAATAGCCCAGAAAATGCACTCGGTGTACCAGAAGTGCTTGCGAGAGTAAGAAATTATGGATAATAACAAACTGAAAATGATTTTAGTCGCTCTGGTAGTCATTCTAGGAGTCTCTTATTTTTGGCTGAGAGCGATTGTCTGGGGGGACACATTCTCGCTACTGCTTGTCCTCTCATTAGCCGTGGCAGTCTTTTCTCTAATAAAATGGCAAGTGGGTGTTGTATTTCTAGCGATAGCCATTTGTTTTGAGGGAGTTCTGTATCGAGCTTTTCCCTCTCAACGATTAATTATCCTTTTTCTAAAAGGACTTTTGGTACTACCAATTTACATGGGAATGCTGATACAATACAAGTGGAAAGGGAAGACCGTTCTTTTTGATCGAAAAATCTTGGTCCCAATTGTTATTTTCTTTGCAATCTCTTTCGCTCAGCTATTCAATCCCAATGTAACAAGTCTTATGGGAGGACTGGTTAGTTTTGGCTTGCTCTGGTTATTCCTCCCGTTGTATTTTGTGGGATATCACCTGGTTAACAGCAAGAAATTCCTTTCAGCACTCCTTCTAATCTTAGCGGCAACCTCCATAACGATCTCACTAATGGGAATTTATCAATTCTCTGCAGGAGTGGAGACGCTTACCACCGCCGGTTTTGCTTACGATGACCCGGCAATCTGGGGTATTGGTATGTCCGGGACTCGCTATTTTCGTCCACCGGCAACATTCACCTTCGGAACTCAGCTAGGTTTATATCTCATGTTTGCCCTGCCTATGCTTATTGGCTCCCTCCAAGTTCAGATGTCTCTACTAAGAAAAAGTGTATTCTTAATAGGAGCTATTCTGGCTTTTGCCATGACTATACTTTCAGGGTCTCGTGCTATGTGGGTATGGGTAACTCTGGAAATTATCTTCTTGATAGTTCTAATTAGAACTCCGAGACAAAAGATTTCCACTGTTATAGTAATACTTTTGCTCTTTGTTGTGTCATATCCTCTTATAGGACAAGTATTTAGAGATAGGGTTCCTACAGTCTGGTTTGATGTGGGGAGTAGGCTGCGGCACGGCTTTTTCTTGATGCCAGGCATAGCTTTGTCGCAGACGATATTGGGAAAAGGAGCCGGGACAGCAACATCAGCAGCAAGGTACTTCACCCCCGACGTCTTCACTCCTGAAAGCTACTGGGTGAAGATTATGTATGAATTTGGAATACCGGGACTAATCTTCTTTGTCGCAATATTAATAATGATTGTCAGAAGAGGGGCTTCTACTGTGATGAGGTTGAAGGATAGAGACCTTCAATGGATAGGCACCGCTCTCTTTGTCTTTGTAGTAATTTCGGCGGTAGATTCCTTTTGGTATGGCTTTGACCAGACTCCTATGAACGTTTATTTCTGGCTTTTTGCCGGAGTATTAATGAAGCTTTCAGAGCTGGATAGAGATTTATCTCATAAACAAGATAAGGAAAGTGAGAAGAGATGAATATACTCTTCATTGTTGATGCATTATTTAAGGACTGCCCCGGCGGTAGTCGACAGGTAGCAGAGAAATTGGCTCAACACCTGGTACAGCAAGGGAATAAGGTGACTATTCTCACCCCTACGGGTGATAAAAACAAGCCCCGCCGAGAAGAAATGCAAGGGATAAACATTGTCCGTTATTATTCCAATAGAGGCTGGGGAAGAAAGTGGCTTTCCTTGGTATTTCACGGTAGAGACGCTTTTCTTGAACTGATAAAAGAAGAAAGGTTTGATTTACTTCACCTACATTTCGCCTATACCTCAGTAGGTCCACTCCTCTCTTTAGCCCGTGAACTGCCTTCTATACGTACTTTTCATGGCTCTTGGGCAGAGGAAGCACTGATCGCTGAACTGGAAGACAGGAATAAGCAAGAAGGGAAGGTAAATATCTTAAAGAAAATAAAGCCATCTCTTCTCTATTTCCTGCGCTCAAGGGTGGAGAAGTTTAGCCTACGCCGCAGTCAATTGATTATTGTACTGAGCCAATACTCCTATAATAAACTGATTCGAGAATATGGTATTTCTCCTGATAAAATCAGGGTCATCCCCGGTGGTGTCGATACGGAAAGATTTCAACCTTTCTCTGACAAAAGCAAAATTCGCCAGCAGCTCTCTCTACCGCAGAATGCCTATATTTTCTTAACTATACGAAGGTTGGTCCCCCGTATGGGTATAACAAATCTGATATTAGC
>SDBV01010588.1_pt1 | contig 12058 bp, 10 predicted proteins | sample 2277081 | NCBI WGS metagenome assembly SDBV01 (sample SAMN10402039, study PRJNA504765) | marine sediment metagenome | isolation source: marine sediment core GS10_PC15, 223 cmbsf | place: Arctic Ocean: Southern Knipovich Ridge | collected 2010 | reverse complement strand
TTAAAACTAAAATAAAGGAATTAAGGAAAAGTTTAAAGTAAAAATAACTTTTTTTTTTTATACAAAAGGAGGAAAATTTATCTTTTTGTTAAAAAAAGCATCCTAAGTTTCTCTTTCTATAGTCGGCACTTTGAGTATCCATATAATTCACTATTCCTCGAATTTGTTCTACTGTTTCAGTCCCAATTGTTTTTCTGGCTTCATTCTATTCGGGTTTTTTTTATTTTATTCAGATTTACACCCAATTTTACATAATATTAAATACTATTGATACTTTTATTATATTGGGTACAATATTATTTGATTCTTCCTTACTTTATTAGATTATCTGATTTTAATACTAGGTAGAAGTATTACTTCTAATAATAAGAGTTTTATTACATGTTTATGCTTTAGGTTCTAATGTGAACGTTTATGTAAGTAAATAAATTGAAAATGATATTTATCGTAAATTTGAGTATATTTTTATGTCAATGAATCGTATATTAAATGAACTTAGGAGTAATGAAAGTGAATTTATTACTTCAAATTCCGTAAGGGATTATAGTAATAAATTGAATTATAAAGTCGGGGATGTAATGAAGTACTTTACATCTCAAAAATATATTTTTGAAGTTCTTAACGACATGTTTTATCTTACAGATGTTGATGAATTCCAAAAAAAAGAGTTAAAATATTCTCAATACGAACTCATCTCGAAGGCACTTGCGTTTAAGAATATTAATACTTGGTATTTTGGTCTGAATACAGCATTAACATTCGATTCAAACGAGAAAAACGATGTATTTTTTGAAAACAACAAGAATATAAATTATGTAATAAACAACCGATTTTCGGGAGATAAACTTATAATTAACGGAGATATATTTTCATTTTTGATTTTTAAAAAAGAGCTCTTAAACTTTGGGATAAAGGACAATGGTAAATATCGATATTCAAACTTAGAGAAAACTATATTAGATTATGTCTATCTTTATAATTCTAATCAAGTGAGAGAAGGAAAAATTATTACCGAAATAATGAAATATAAGAATTTCATTTCCATAGAAAGGATTAAAAAATATTCCAAGCATTATCCTGCAAATGTTGCAGCAATCCTTGAAAAAGCTAAGTTTTATGGACAGTAAAACCTTTATCGAAAAATTTTATATTTAGATTTTTTTTATAATTCTAAGAAATTTTTTAGTATTTTCATGCCATTAGGTTTCATTTTTATTTCCCCTAATTAATTTACTAATTAGAAATTTTTTCTAGTAAAAAATAGGTTCCAACATTTTGAGTTGAAGAATGCATGGAGATCAGAGAATTAGGATTTAAATAGTAAAACAGTTTGTTATACTGGGTATGGACGATCTTTAAAATTTTGGGCATGGTATCCTTTTGACCCAACCAGAAGTGAAAGTGGACTTCGATAATCAATCCCTGCCTTTAAGGAATTTAATACATTTTGAAAATCGTATTTAGGCTGCCAGCCAAGCTCTATTCTTGCCCGCTCATTAATATAAACTCTACTTAAGCTGGGAAACATTTTCCATCCTTTGTTGGAATATACCTTTTCATAGTTTGGAAATTTTCGTTTTACAACCATAGGTGCATTCAATTGCAATTCCATTAAGTCATCTGATGTAAATGGAGTGGTCGCACTAATGATGTAACTTCCAAAACCAATTGTAGTAGCTTTCTCCAGAGCGAGAATATGAGCACTCACTACATCCTCGATGTCCACACGTCTGTAAAGAAATTCGTTTGCTTTTACATTTGCATCTTGATAAGTCTGTCGAAATTCTTTATCGTCGTCTTCTTCTGGAAAGAAGCGAGAAGTTCTCAGCACAATGCATGGCAGTTTATATTTACGGTAAAAAAGATGACAGAGATTCTCTGCTGCGGTTTTCGTTACTCCATAAATATTTTTTGGAATGGGTTTTATATCCTCAGTTACCCAAACTGCGGGAGCATTTAGAGGTGATATAAGCGCATCACCAAAGGTACTGGTTGTACTGGTAAAAATGAACGAATTAATGTCTTTACAATCAGCTTCTTCCAATAGGTTAAGCGTACCAGTAATATTGGTATCAATAAAATCCTGGTGACTATGAGTGACTACATGTGGTTTGTGCAAAGTTGCTGTATGAAGGACTGCGTCTACACCATTCATACATTGTTTAACAAATTCTCTATCAACTATAGATCCAACTTTATCGGTGAAATCTGAAGGTTTAATATCGATACCTGTAATCTGGTGGTTCGTAGTCTTTAACTCACGAACTAATGCCTCTCCCAAATGACCACTACTTCCTGTTATTAAAATCTTCATATTGTATTGCTCCGTTATTATTTTTTCGAGATATTCAAAAACATTTTCCTATTTAAATTTTTTATATTTTTATATTTCATTTCATATAATCAATAATAATTAAATCTAAAAATGATACGCTTGGATATTAGTCTTACACGCCTTTTTCTTTTTTTAGCCATGTTTAATATAAATAATAAATAATTTTTTTTTTTTCCTATATCAGAATATTTTTCCATTTAAAAAAAGAAATAGAATCATAAATGTAGGAGTATTATCAAAGGAGCATACCTATCTATGAAAATTTAATACCATTAAAATTAAATAATTATAATAATTTGTAGTTGAAATGGAAAAAGAAGAATTTCTAAAGTTATTACCAAGATTAATAATTGAAGATAATGAAGTAAAAGGTGCGATAATCACAGCACTTTCTGGCATTATGGCAACGAAACATGATATTGAAAGGGTAATAGAACATTCAGATCAACGATTTGAAAAAATGGATGAGAGAATTGTGAAACTTCAAGAAATTTTAATATCACATACTCAAGCGCTTACACAACTTAATGAACGCACAAATAATTTAAGTGCTAATTTTTCACGTATAGAAAACATTAGGAGCACCGAATTTCAAACTTTAGATGGGAAAAATTGAGTTATTATCTAAAGGACAAGATTTAATTAATAAAAATATTAAAGATTTAAAAGAAATTGTATCCAAAAAAGAATAAATTAATCGAGATTTAATTATATCCTAATTGATGGTTGACATGAGTAAACGGAAAGATGAATTAGAAAGAAAAAAATTTATAGAAGAAAATCCCGATACAATGGAAATTTTTGACAGCGTTATCGATTCAGTCTTTGGAAAAAAAGATGAAAAATTATCAGATAAAGATAAAGATAAGAGTTAAAATAGATAAGTTTTTCAAGATTTGCATTCTATATGGTTTCATTTTTATTGATTCGGGATGGAATTGAAGCCCTTCTTAACAACCAAAATTTCGACCTCTGTATCTCACATAAGCTTTGTTAGGTTTTGTTATTATGTTCCACAGTTATTACTACATTTCCCTTTTTGTGCCCTTTATCAACATAGCTATGAGCCTCGGCAATTTTTTCTAACGGATAGTGTCTATCTATGGCCGATTTTATCTTTCCTGCATCAATAAGCTCTTTGAGGAAAATTAAATCTTCAATCTTTTCGGTTGCTCCCCCAACTATTATTTTTATTGAAGACCAAAGGCTTCGAACAAGATGTGATAGCTTCGGGACAGCTGCAAGAAGGAATCCCTTTTTCTTTAGCGATCTTTTACAATCTGAAAACGAACTCTTGCCTACCGTGTCAAAAATAATATCATAGATCTCACCACTATTAGTAAAATCCTCTTTAGTGTAATCAATTACCTTAGCGGCACCTAGAGATTTCACCAATTCTAAATTTGTGGTACTGCACACTCCGGTAACTTCTGCCCCAAAGTGCTTGGCAAGCTGTACCGCAAAAGTACCTATACTTCCAGAAGCTCCATAAATAAGAACTTTTTGTCCACTTTGGATATTTCCCTTTCTAAGAAAATGCAATGCTGTATCCCCCCCAATAGGAACGGCGGCGGCTTCCTCATAAGTCATGTTGGTAGGTTTTAGTGCTACCATGTTAGCTCCAAACAAACCTGTGGATAAAGGCTCTTCAGGTATACATATGTACTCGGCATAAGAACCAGAACTCAACCCAGTGGTAGTTCCGAAAACTTGGTCACCTTTCCTAAATCGTTTTACATCTTTGCCTATTGATTCAATTTTCCCTGCTAACTCCATCCCAAGTATATTTTTTTTTGGTTTTCTGAAACCCAACATAATCCGCCCGAAGAGCCGAAGCAAGAAAGGAAAATTTTTCATGCCACTTCGAAGACCCACGTCCCCTGCTGTTACTGTTGTCGCATGTATTTTTACCAGTATTTCATTGTCCTTGGGAGTAGGTTTTTCTACCTCTTTGAGCTGAAGAACATCCGGAGGCCCGTATTTTGTGCATACAATCGCTTTCATAAAATTTTCATGTCTCGAATCAGCAGGATCCTCTTTTTTTTTTATATATTGTGTAATTTTTTATCATCTTTTTTTAATATATTTTTTCTCATCAAATCAAGTTCAAAATAAAACAATAAACTACTTAGTTCTACATATTGAATAGAAGGAAGTTAATCAATTTAAAATTTTTAATCATGAAATAAAATAAATACAAGGTGATTTAATAAAATATGACTAATGATAGAGAATTAGAAAAATATATTAGAAAAATTTTTCGTGAAGAAATAGAAGGTAATACTAAACCTGGTAAAGAAATAAAGAATATGAATGACAATATTATAAAATCTTCAGTCCCTACTTCTAAAAATAGTTTCTTTTCATTTATTAAAAACAATAATGAATTAAGTAAAATATCGAAATTACTTAAGGAAAGTGAAAGATTTAATTCAAAGGACTTAAAAAATGCTAGATTTAAAATAAACCTATATAGTAAAAAAAATTTTGAAAAAAAATTAAATCACGATACTATATTTAATCAAAATTTGATAAGTATGAATGAAAAAGATTCATTTTTAATATATACAGACAGAAAAATAAATGAATTCATTAGTTTGTATGAAGAAATTGGTTCATTTAATGGTGTAAAGAATTATTTGAAAAAAAATCATGGAATTTCAGTTTCAGATTACACTATAAAGAACAAGATAATGGAGAAATTTAACCATGAAAATAAGGATTTCAATAAATGGGTGAGTACTTATAATAAACATGACACCAAATATTCTAATGAGGATTTGGAATTATGGGAAAAATTATATGAACAAATTGGTTCATTTTTGGGTGTGTCAAATTACTTAAAAGAAAATTTTTTAGTTCATGCTTATGATGGGACGATAAAAAAGAAGTTAAGAAATAAATTCAACAGTGAGAATAGGGATTTTGAGCACTGGCTTCAAAAATATGATAAATCTATAGCAAAAAGTGGTTTTAAAAAAACTTATTCTGTTGAAGATGCCAATATGTGGAAGAAGCTATACGAGCAGATTGGTTCTTATAAAGGTGTTGTTAAATATCTTAAAGATAATAATAGTGAAACACCAATTGACGCGACAATTAAAAGGATTATTAAAGAAAATTTTAATAGAGAAGGAAAAAATTTTGAAGAATGGGAAAACCGTTTTTCTAAATTTCCTTTAGGATTAACTCAAGGTTATCAGGAGGAAGATTTAGATAGATGGGACGATTTATACAAAGAAATAGGTTCATTTCAAGGTGTTTCAGAATATTTAAGAGAAAAAGAGGGAACTGGCCCGGCTGATATAACGATTAAGAGGAGGTTGGAGCAAAAATTTGTTGAAGATGAAAGGGATTTTGAAAAATGGATAAATGAATACGAAAATTGGCATTATCAAATTTATACGGAGGATAATGTTAATGAATGGGTTTTGCTATTTGAGAAAATAGGTTCCTTTTATGGTGTAGAAAAATTTTTGAAAGATAGAAATGGTCAAGGACCAGGTAACGATACTATTTTCGTAAGAATCAAGAAGAAATTTGAAAGAGAGAATTTAAATTTTGAAAAATGGAGGGCAATTTTTGGTCAACGCTTCTTTGAAGAAGTATGTCGCTCATATTTTGAACTTATTTTTAGAACTAAATTCCTCAAAAAGTCTCCCGATTGGTTAAGGAACCCAATAACTGGCCGAAAAATGCACTTGGATGGCTATAATGAGAAACTTAAACTTGCATTTGAATATAATGGCCCTCAACATTATGAATTTACAAGACCATATCATAAAACCCATCAAGATTTAATTTATCAGCAAAGACGGGACGCACTTAAAGCAGATTATTGCAATGCAAACGGAATTTTATTAATTATTATTCCTTTTACTGTTAGGCTTAGTGAAATGCAAGAAGAAATAATTAATCAATATGTTAATTTAACAGGGAACAAATTGCCAAAAATGCCTAAATATGATTACAAGCAATTTTTCTATAATGATAACTTAGATAGATTTCTCTAATCAAATAAAGAAGTAAAAAAAAAATTATAACGATAATTTAGACCACTCTATTTAGATATTTCGATTTGCCTTTTATGTATTAAGGTTTAAGAAATTTTTTAGTATATTCATACCATAAGGTTTCATTTTAATCGATTCTGGATGGAATTGCAGCCCTTCAATAGGATAATTTTTATGCCGAACTGCCATAATTGTACCATCATCCGCTGTCGCACTAATTTTTAAAACATTTGGCAAAATATCTGATTTGGCAGCTAAAGAATGATACCTCACACTCATAAGTGGGTTAGGCACATTTTCAAAAATAGTTTCCTGATCGTGGAATATTTTAGATATTTTACCATGCATGGGACCGACTTTAGCACGCATTACATATTCAATATCATTATTAGGGTTTTCTAATTCTCCAAAAGCTTCTATAATTGCTTGATGCCCAAGACAAATACCTAAAATTGGAATTTTAGAATAAAATTCTTTTATTATTGGTATTACATTTCCAGCATCATATTTCGGGTGTCCTGGGCCGGGTGAGATTATTATGATGCTAATATCCATAAGTTTGATTTTATCTATAGAAACTTTATTATCCTCAACAAGTACGTTTGCTTCAGGCTTTAACTGGCAGATGTAATTAACTAGATTATATACAAAACTATCGAAATTATTAATGAATAGAATATTCATTGTACTTCCCCCTCCGCTATTTTTATTGATTTAAGTACGCTATACAATTTGTTGGAAGTTTCGCGAAATTCATCGTCTGGTTGGCTATCAGCGACAATTCCACCTCCCGCTTGGGCAAAATATTTATCTCCCTTTCCAAACATGGTTCTAATTGCAATAGCGAATGCCATATCACCATTAAAACTAAAGTATCCTATTGAACCTCCATACGGTCCCCTCGATTCTGTCTCCAATCCTTGGATTATTTCCATCGCTCGCTTTTTAGGTGCACCTGAAAGAGTACCAGCCGGTGTCATACTTTTTAATACAGCAAAACCATCTAGTGGCGTTCTACTCCTTACTTTACTTACTATATGCTGTACTTTTTGGTATTTCTGAATCGTCATGAGCTCATAAGTATCAACAGTACCTGGATATGAGACTTTAGCCAAGTCATTTCTCGCAAGATCTACTAATTGGAGATGTTCACTTTGCTCTTTTGGATCATCAAGTAATTCTCTCTCTAATTTCAAGTCCTCTTCAGGTGTCTTGCCTCTTCTTATCGTCCCTGCTATAGGCACTGTTGTTAAAATATCTTTATTTTTAGAGACAAGGGCCTCAGGGCTACTTCCTATGATTTTTACATCATCAAAATTTATACTATACATATAAGGGCTTGGATTTAATTGTCGTAAAACATCATAAATTGCCATTGAATCAATTTTACTCTCCGTATATAGTCTACGAGAGATTACTGCTTGAATAATATCCCCCGCATAAATATGTTCTTTAGTCTTCTCAATCATTCGGGCATGAGCCGACTTTGAAGTATTAGACTTAAATGATGATTCATCAATCTCTTCTATATTTGTTTCAAACTTCTTATATCCATTTGAATCACAGTTTCTATTAAAGAGGCTGAGTTGATACCTAATCTCGTTATCTTTAGAATAATCATCTAGACTATTGTCAATCATAAACAGAGCGTTAGACTTGTGAGAGTAAACAAGAACTTTCGTATATAATCCCATTAAGACATCTGGAAATTCACTCGTAGATTTATAGCCCACATAGGGTGCAACTACATCGTAAGAAATCATACCTAGCATTCCTCCATAAAAAATGTTCCTTGGGAATAATTCTGTGAAGGGAAGATAAGAGTAAGGTGTAAGATGGCTCAAGGTATCTAGGGCGACCATATTATATTCCACATTGTCTTTAAAAGGTAGTGGATTATGTGGTCTTTCTTCGGTAATATCTTTAGATTTTACATAATCCTTAATATTTTCTCCTCTTTCGGATGTAATATCGTAAATTCTAAATTTATCTTCGTTTATTTCTAACATAAAATCTGGTTTTAGAGCCACAAAGCTATAAAGTGTTTCCTTTGTGTTTTCAGAAGCAGACTCTAACAAGACATGTTTTTTCAAGTCATATCTATTAACTAAATATTTATAAAAACCAAAAATGTCATCTAACTTACCTATTTTTTCAATATGTATATCAAATTCCATTATTTTTCACTATTTATTATTAATTTTCTATTCTGTTTTCTTCTTATCATTGTTTAAAATTATAAAAACAATTATATGAATTCAAAAAAAAATTAATTAATTATTCAAATAAATTAAAGAAATTTTTAGATTATAAGGACCATTGTGCACGTTCTATGCGTGCCAACGCCAATTCCAAAACCAAGTAACCTTGCAAGAACCGATAAAAAAGTTTAATTTGTTCATAACTTATATTCAACTTGATTTTGATAATTATAAATAAATAAAGGTGTTGTGCTATTTATAATTTGTTTTAAATCAATAACTTCTGATTAATAAAAGAAATTTTTCCATATTGATTTAAATGAAATAGTTCTATAAACATATATAGAGAATTTGAGTAAATAGAGAAAAGGAAGATATTTTTTGGCTGACTTTATAAAAAAAGAAAATAATATGAATTTTGTTGAAGTTTCTGATATTCCGCTAAAAGACCGTTCATTAAATTTACCCATATGGTCAGAATTAAAAGAAAATATAGACTTAGGTAAAGAATTCAGAAAATTACATAACTATATTTTTGCAAATGATGGGTTATCAGGTACAGAAACATTTGAGGAAATTTTAAAACTTCTATTCGTAAAAATTTATGATGAAACATATCCTCAGGGAACTCATGTAATTTTTGGTATTTCTGAAACAGAATACACTCAAATAATGAAAGGAAAAAAGAACACTTTTGAATCACGAATAGGAGACCTCTTTGAAAAAACTAGAATGAAATTTTTTGAAATTTTTCATAAATCTGAAATTATTAAGTTGAAACTAACCACCTTAGCCTTTGTAGTAGGCCAACTACAACATTTTAATTTAAGTAAATCAAAACGAGATGTGAAAGGTTTAGCATTTCAAAAATTTCTTTATAATCATCAAAGAGGAAACCGCGGTCAGTTTTTAACTCCTGAGCCAATTATTACTTTAGCTGTCAATATGCTAAAACCAAAATCTCATGAAAAGATTATAGATCCGGCATGTGGAACTGGGGGTTTTTTGGATGAAATAATGAATTATATTAGAGAAAAGGAATTCATTAACATTAAAAGTATAGATGAAAGAAAGATTATTGAGGAAAATTATGGAAGATATATGTTAAGAGGATTAGATATTAATAAGACTATGACTAGAGTTGTTAAAATGAGAATGATTCTTAAGGAGATTAACCTTGCAGGGATTATGTGTATCGATTCATTAAAAGAATGGAAAATCATTGATCATGAAGCAAAAAAGAATAAAATTATAGGTTCTATCAAACCTCGATCTTTTGATCTAATATTTACAAATCCCCCGTTTGGTACCCAAGGAAAAATTAAAGATAAAAGTTACCTTAAAAGATTTCAATTAGGATATAAATGGAAGAAAAAAGAAGGCTCAGTTTTTGCAATAACATCCCAATTACAAAATTCTCAAGTACCTAATATTTTATTTATAGAAAGATGTATAGATTTTTTAAAGGACGAGGGAAGATTAGCCATCGTATTGCCATGGGGAGACTTTCAAAATACTACTTTAAAGTATGTAAGAGATTATATCTTCAAGAATATGAAAATACTGGCGGTAATCTCATTACCAGCAACAACATTTATTCCACATGGAACTGGTATAAAAACTGGATTGTTACTTTTAAAAAAAAAAAATCAAAATGAATTGAAAAAAGAAATAAACAAAGACTACGAAATTTTCTTCTCTATAATTAAAAAAGTGGGATACGAAGGCAATAAAAATGGAACTCCGATGTATATAAAGGATATTAAAGGAGAATATATTAAAGATAAATCTGGAAATCTTGTTTTAGATGAGGATATTTCTTATGTTTTTAAAGCTTATGAGAAATTTCTCAAAATTGAATTGGATGTCGAAAATAATAAAGCATTTATAAGGAAATATTCGGAATTAGAAAATAGGATAGATCCAGAGTTTTATAAACCAAAATTTAAAAAACTGAGAGCAGATTTGAAATCTAAAGGGGCTATTCCTCTTAATAGTCTAGTTAGAATTGTTTCGAAAAAAGCAGAAAAATTAGCTGATAAAGAAGCTGTTGTAAATTATATTGAAATCAGTAATATTAATTCTGAATTTAGTGAAATTCATTCATATACTCAAATAAAAGTACACGATTTACCAAGTAGAGCATCATATGAAATTAAAACTGGAGATGTTATAACAGCAGTTTCAGGAATTTCTACAGGAACTCAAAAACACGCATCCGCATTTGTTACTAGCGATTTTGATGGTTGTATCTGTACAAACGGTTTAAAAGTTTTAAGACCTATTAATATTGACCCTTATTACTTATTATGTTATTTTAAATCGGATTATTTTTTATCACAAATGTTACAATTTAGAACTGGTGCTGCTATTCCAGCTGTTAGTGATGAAAATATTAAAAAAGTCTTAGTTTTATTACCTGATAATAAAATAATTAAAATCATATCAGATAAAATAAAAAAAAGCTACGAGCTTAGAAACCAAGCTAAAGAATCGTTAATAGAATCAAATAAAATACTTGAATCTTTCATTAACACTAAGGAGATAGATTAAAATCCATTTTTATAAAACCTAATATTTTACAATCTCATATAATATACTAAATTCAATCTTTTCTATTTCAAATAGATCAAAGAAAGCAGTTCTATTTAGTTTGTTCTCATCAATATTATTTATAATCTGGGGAATTCTTTTCTTTGTACTAATTAAGTAAGAAGAATGATCCAACTCTAAGTAAAGAATTTTTTTCACATTTAAATCACCTAAGAGATATAGAAGAAAATCTTTCATTCCTTTCCATCCAAGAATGTTATGAGAGAATAGGATAAGACCTTTGTTTTGTCCCATCTTTTTTAAAAAAATTTTAGCTAAAGGATTGCATAATTCACAGGGCTTATCATTTATCTCAGGTTTATTAGGATCAAACAAAGGAATCTGCTCATATTCACCCCAGAGATCATTTGCATCAATATTCATCGAAGCCATAAACTTGCTTTTAATTTCCTTTAAGAACATCTTTTTGTAATTTTCCTTCCAAATACCCTGAGCAAATATTAACAGACATGTATGACCATAATCAATCATAGTTTTAATTTCACCTCTTTATCGCGTTTTTTATGCTAGAAGCAAATTCCTCTATTTCTTTTTCCATTTTTTTAAAATCACTTAAATTTTTTTTAATAATGTTAACAATCGCAGAGCCTATAATGATACCATCCGCTCCAGCATCTACGATAGTTCTTGCATGCTCAGGTTTGGAGATTCCAAAGCCTACAAATACAGGGAGTACTTTTTTAGTTCTTTGTTTCATTTTTTTAATCGTATCTTTTGTAATTTGGGCAACAGTATCTCTTGCTCCTGTAACTCCCATTAATGATATTAAATAAATGAATCCCCTTGCCTCCTTTAAAATCTTCTCTAATCTGTCTTCTGTTGTTGAAGGTGCAATTAAAAAAATCAAACAAATATTATACTTTTTACATATTTTTAGTGCCAATCCAGCCTCTTCA
>SDBV01010587.1_pt1 | contig 12058 bp, 16 predicted proteins | sample 2277081 | NCBI WGS metagenome assembly SDBV01 (sample SAMN10402039, study PRJNA504765) | marine sediment metagenome | isolation source: marine sediment core GS10_PC15, 223 cmbsf | place: Arctic Ocean: Southern Knipovich Ridge | collected 2010 | reverse complement strand
GGGTAAATCATGCCACGCAGTTACGGGTTGTCACTACGGGACCGTGATCCCCTGAGCCAGCGCGTGGGCCAGTTCGGGCGGGCTGTCCCGGCAGCCGCCGCGGTTTCGGGCATGGTCGAGCGCGGCTGGCAGCCGAGCCGGGGCTACGGAACGCTTGAGAAGCCGATAACCGCCGGGATAAGCAGGTTGCTTGCGCCGAAAATCAGCCCCCAGCGTTACGCCGCCGGGCGCAGGAAGATGACCAAATGCTTCGGCGCGCAGACAGGACGGCTTGACGGGGCTGGAGTGAGGCGTGGATACACTAGCCGAGCAGGCATCACCACAGGAGCCGCTGGCGCACCGTCTGCCGCTCTTGCCGGGGGACTCGGAGCTTACGAGGTCGGGATGGAGCGCGAGGAAGCCCGACAACTAGAAGCAGGGCTGGGGGCAGCCGGGCAGTTCAGACAGGACATCGCTGCGCCACGCCAAGGGTACGGAGCTTTTGCCGGAGAGTTTGCGCGCATGCCAGGTGGAGGTCCGTCCTACAGTCCAGGCATGGCCCAGTTCCCAGGATACGCCCAGGGCATGCAGCCCCGACTCGGCGGAAGACGGAGGTACTAGATGCCAATCTTGTCGGCGTACAAGGCCTACACTCGACCTTGGGGAAGACCAGCCGGGGGCCAGCCGAGCCTCGAATACACGGCCCGCAGACGGCAAAGGATGCGGGAGATGGGGCTGATGGAACCGGAAGGCCCCCCGACTCCGATGGAGCGCATGTCCGTGCAGCAAGCACGAGACACGCAAGCCGAGCGGGTAGCCGAGATACAGGCGGGGAAAGCCGAAGAGCGGGAAGCGGGCGAGCAGATGCAGGCCCGGTCAGACACGGAGGCTGCGTGGAGAGAGCGGTATCCGGGGATGTCGGACGAGCAGATACGCGCCCAGGCAGCAGGAGGCAAGGCGCCACCCCCGCCGAAAGAGGAAGTGGCGGCAAGGGAAACGGCACCAGCGAAACGAGCCGCCCTGGCAAAGACTGGCACTGCTCGACAAGAGCGAATCCAGGGGCTCTTGCAAGACCTTCAGTCTGTCGGCCAGCCGTTTGAGGTCAAGGCGCGGGCGCGGGCGGAACTCCGGTCGCTGGGGGAGGATGTGCCCGAGCACTTGGAAGCCGGGTATCTGGAGCCCCCGGAGCCGTCTTGGGAGCCAACCACGCGCGGGGAACAGCTAGAGTTCGCGGGTGAGATGGCGGGACGCAAGCGCAGAACGCTTGGCGAGGAGCAGTTCCTTATCGGCGAGCGCGGGTTCCAAGCCCGCGAGACGGCACGGGAAAGGGCGGCGCTCGAACCGCCCATGCTACCCACCAAGAAGGGTGCGGAGAAGTTCATCAAAGACTTCGTTGCACGTACCGGCGCGCTGCCCAAGGGGATGGCGCGCGATGATGTTGAATACTTTGTGAATCTGTCTGAGGAGGAGTTCGCAGAAGATGCAGCCGGAATGTCCGAGACACATAGGCGTCGGCTAGAGCAAGCACGGGCTTTCGCCAGCATGAAGAAGGACTAGAATGCCCACCCTTGCTGAAATCAGAGCCAAACGTGAGCAGGGGGGAACCTCTCTTGCCGAGATCAGAGCACGCCGCCAAGCTGGCCCACCTCCCCTCCCCGAGCAACCCCCACAAGTAGCCCCCGAGCAGTTCGAGGCCCTGCTTCCCCCGACAGAGTTGGAGGCGCAGGAAGCCGAGCGCCAAGAAGCAGCCGAACTGGAAGCCGTCCAAGCGATTCCTGTCCCAGAGGAGTACGGGCTAACCGGGGCGAGGAAGTTGGCGTACCAGCAGATGCGGCTCGGCAAGCGGCGCGAGAAGGAAGCCAAACCTCCTCAACGGCTTATCGGGGCCACGCTAGGGCTGCCCGGCAAGGCAGTCAGTACAGCGGCTGAGATACTGGGGCGCCCGCTTGAATATGTTGGGGAGAAGTATGACATCCCCGGCCTGCCGACGCTTGGGCGCGGGATCAAGACTGGCGTGCGCATGGCCGCCATAGTAGCAAAGCCGATAGGTCTGCCCATCCTCGCCTCTGAGGTCTTGGCGGGCGTGGCGGAAGCCGTCGCGGGCACACCGGGCGCTACAAAGGAAACCGGCAAGAGCGTTGCAACACTAGTTGGCCTGAAGGTGGTCCCAAAGGTTGTCAGCAGCATAATGCAGCGCTTCGGCGTCCCAAAGCCAGCAGCGGAGGGGCTGGTCGGCACTGCCGTCACCACATACTTTACCTCAGCAGCCGGGATCAGCACCGCAGCGGACGAGTATGCCCGTACAGGCGACGTGGGCGCTGCGGTCTTTGAGGGGATCGCCCAAGCCGCTGGTACGGCTGCCGGGATGTACGTTGGCGGAAAGATCGGCAAGTTCGTGCCCCCAACCCAGCGGGCACTCCAGGCGCGTGGGGCCGAGGTCCGCGTTGAGCGGGCAAAGGCTCGGGGCAAGCGCGCCATTGAGGCTGCCCGAGAAGGCCAGATTGCCCGCCAGATGCGGGGGGAAGCCGAGAGGAAAGTCGCACTGGAAGCGCAGAAGAAGGTAGCGGCGCGCGAAAGAAAGCTCGCCAAGATCGAGAAGATGGTGCGCAAGAAGCCCGCGGCCCCTCCTGGCGCTCGTGTTGTACCGGGTGCAGAGCGAGAGATTGGGCCGCTGCGCAAGGAGTATCGCGCTCAACTTCAGGCCCGCGCAGAAGCCCGCGCAAGGGGTGAAAAGCCTCCACGGATGGTCCTACCTGAAGCACCACCTAAGCCCCCGCGCAAGGGCAGGCCCGCAGAGATTCCAGCACCGCTTCCAGAGCGCGAGGCCGCACTTAGTCGAGCGTGGGCAGCCGGGGTGCCCGAAGAGCGCATGGTTGAGATGGCGCGGCGAGCCAAGATCGGCCCACCCAAAGCCAAGCCCGCCCTGAAACCACCAGCGCCTCCAAAGGAACCCGTACCCGCGCCAGGGCAGGAAGTGAAGCTGGCCGCGTACATGGCAAAGCGTGGGATGGTGCCTACCACGGAGGCCGGGCGCAAGGCTGTTGCTGCGTTGCAGGTCCCGCCCCCAACGACGAAGCCCCCCACCTACGCCGAACTCCAAGCCAAGGTGCCGCCGGGCATGCCGGGCGGGTTGCCGGGCCAGCCGCCGCCACTCCCGGGCGAGATCGGGCCTGTGAAGGTTGCGACCACAGAAGCCGCGAAGATCACCAAGATACCCGCTGGCAAGAAGGTCTTGCGCCAGCCTACACCCGCCGAGATCACCAAGAGCGAGCAGGCAGTCAAAACCGCCATAGCTGAGGTCAAGGCCCACAAGCCAGCCAAGTACCCTGAACTGCCGGGAGTGGTCACAAAGCCTACGGCGTGGCAGCGTGTCAATCAGTCATGGCCCGCGCAACTCCTCACTGGGAAGCGGGACAACTACGAGACGAAGGTAGAGCGTATCGCACCCAAGGGCAGCGTGGCACACAAGATACTTATGGAAACGCCCCGCGAGGGAACGACCAGAACGGCAGCTATCGGCACCACCGCGGATGAGTACATGCGGTCCAGCGCCAAACGACAGAAGATCACCCAGGCGCTCAAGAGGCAGCACGTCACGGGCACGACCAGCATCAGGTTCGCAGACAAGACGACAGTGAAGGCCCCTGCATCCCAACTGGTGGACATCGTAGGGGCATGGAGTGATGGTCACTACAAGAAGGTCTTGAGCGAGCAGGGTGTGGTGTTTGCGCGCGGTGCCAAGCCGGTCAAGATGACTGACGCCAAGGTGGCGCAGATCAGGCAGCAACTCGCCAGGCAATACCCCGAAATCGTCGCCAAACTGGGCGATGACCTCATGTGGTATCGCCAGGTCGGTGCGCCGCTCATGGCAACCGCCTACTGGCGGGAGACTGGCAAGCAACTCAAGACGCGGCTGGACTACTACACCGGGCGCAGGGATGTGGTGGCGGTTCGGGAGCGTGGCGTAGAGGCCCTGAGCGCATCTTCACAGATGGAGCGGTGGATCAAGGAGAACATCGAGCACCTGCGCGTGACCGGGAAGCCGCCAAGGGGCCTGAAGGAACTTGGGCGCAGGGCCGAACCTGAGTTGCGCCACATCCGCATCCTGAAGACTCGCCAAGAGAGCAGGGCACCATACTTGGCCGAGGACATCTACACCAAGTTCTACTCGCACACACGCAGCGTGGCGCAGTACGCCGGGAAAGCCGAGGCGGTACGGGACGCCAAGATGCTGCTCTACAACCGGGACTTCCAGCAGAGTGTCAGGGAGCGGATGGCGGACGGGGAGATTGTCCTGCGCGACATGCGGAGTCACCTGATGGGCTACGCCGGGCTGGATGTGCAGCCCAGAGGCTTCATAGACCGCATAGTCAACAAACTCCTTCGGAACGTCACAGTCGGGAAACTGGGCCTCAAGCCGCAGACGATGGCGATACAGGCAGTGAGCTACTTCAACTCCCTCACAGAGACGCCACGCAAATACTGGAACTCAGGGCGCAAGGTCACGGATGCCGAGATCGCCAAGCATTTCCCTGTCCTCAAGCAGCGCTTCGAGGGCACGGGCCACATGATTATGACTCCCTCTCTGGCGCGGTTCACGCAGGACCAGGTGAACCTCTCCTACTTCGGTCCCCAACCAACCCTCGGGCGTCTTGGCATGGCTGGCATCCGCAAGGTGGACATGCTGACGATCAAGAAGATTGCCGGGGACAGTTTGGCGTGGGCGGAAGGCAAGGGTCTGAAGGGTGATGCGGCGCTGGCTGAGGCTAACCGACTCGCAATGCGGACCGTGGACCGCACTCAGCCCACGTGGGACCCGTTGACGATGGCGACGATACAACTTGAGGCGCGCCAAAGCCCACTCAAGAAGATGCTGGTCATGTTCTCGTCCCAGTCCAACAAGAACATCAACATGGCCGCGCGCGGAATTGAGACGTACCGCAACAGCCCCAGAACAGCCGCGGACAAGGCGAGCATGATATTCAAGGTCTCCGTCCCGACCATCATCAACGCCACGCTCGTCTACGGAATCAGCGAGGGCTTCTTCAAGCTCTACGGGTACGAGCGGGACAAGGGCTGGGCTGACCACATGGGCGGGGTGTTGCAGCGGATGTATGGCGGGTTCCTGATTACGGCCCCCATCGTGGACAACGTGAAGCAGCAACTCATTGACCGCCTCGGGAAGAAGCGAGCGGCCATCTTCATCGAGCCGCGCCACAACCCAATCGTCGAGGCGGTGGACGACGTGCCAGAGGTCATCGGCATGTGGGCCACGGCCATCCAGAGTGCGCTGGAAGATGCCCGCTACAAGGCCGGTCCCAAGCGCGGCCAGCCCAAGTTCGACACGCAGGCTGTACGGGCAGCGGAACGGACCGTGCGGGCCATGTCGGACTGGCTGGGCCTGCCCATCGGGGGACTTGAGCAGATCGCGCGCCCCACAGTCCGCAAGCTGACTACGCCCGAACTCCCCACCCGCCGCGGACGCCGCCCCCGGAGGTAGCCATGCGCCTTGCAATCCTAGCCCTATTCTGCACATCATGCGCTCTGCCAAGCCTGCGAGGCTATGACGCCCAGCAGCGGGAACAACTTGCCCGCAAGAGTCACGAGGCAGCAGAAGAGATCAAGGAGACTGTTGTAAATTGCGCACCGAACGTTGTAGAAAAGGTGACAAAGGCAGTCGAGGTCATCCAAGAGAATACGGTAGATCAGGTTGCGCGCGCCCGCATCGCCCAAAAGGACCACAACGCGAAGCCCCAGAAACTCCCCGAGCTACGGACTCCCGAAGATGACGAAAAGGTCCAAGCCTACGCCGGGCTGGCCGAGTCACGGGAGACTAGGCGGAGGATCGCCAAAGAATTGCCGGGGAAGCTGCTAGGCGGGGTTGCTTCTGTGGTGCGCAAGATGATTCCGACTTGGCTTCTGTGGGCCATCGGGATTGGAATCTTCGTGTCTTGCGGGGGGGTCTCGTGGGCGGTAATTCTATGGAGGCGCGCCAGGCAGGGACTGCGTGAAATGATACGGTTGGCCAATCGGCCAGAGACAAAAGACGCTTTCAAGGGCCAGACGAACGGTCCGGTCCAGAAGGAGTACCGGAAGATGGGGGAGAAGGGGTTGCTCTAGCCTCGACCGTCACCGGCTCCTTGAGCAGCGGGCAAGAGTCCTCGCAGTCTGGGTCTATGCCCCAAAGATGATCTTTGAGCGCACACTGCTCTCCGTACTCGTCCCAGTATTCAAAGGGACACTTGTAGCAATCCTCTACTCTCTCAACCTCAAGCCTCATCCTGGTCCTCCTTTGCTTGCGGCGTAGCCTTGGCGATGGCCGCGCGGGCATCCTCGCGCCACTGACACATGGTCGGGGGCAGTGCCCTGTCCGCCCACTTTAGCCCGCGCTTGCACACGTCTAGCAGGTCGGGCGCGGCTTCAATCAGGCAGGCGTTGGCAAGTGCTTCCTCTTCTCCCCAGGGTTCGGCTGCCTCCCACGCCAAAAGCAGGCAGTCAATGATCGGGAACTCAGCCTCTCCCCGCTCGACAAATATGGCACGCCCTCTGCGCAGCCACTTTCCAGATGTGTGCGCACTCATTACCATCCCCCTCTCGACCCCACAGATACGACAGCCCCCACAAGACCAGCACCACAGCGATAGCCGCGGCGATGATGCTGTCCCGCAGGCGTTCGCGCTCGTGTTGTTCCATCAGTCTACCTTCCTCACTGTCACTGGACATGGAATCGGCTTCCCGTTCTTGCGCAGCCAAATCTCGGTGCGACAGTAGGTGCCCCCGAGCAAGCGCTGGACCTCGAACTCACTATGCTTGGGCGCGTAGCCTGGATCGGGGAACGTCGAGCAGATCAACTCTATGTCCCCTATCAGCATCTCCTCGAAGTCCGCACCATCGAAGCCCTGAGTTATCTGGGGCAGCAGCGCATCGTGATTGCAGGCGGGCCACGGGTGACTGTGCCATTCCCCCACGACTTTGTATCGCGGCCCATAGTTTTCATGCGCCGCAAACCGCGCCCTAGAGACCTCTTCAAATTCATAGCGCACCCCATGAGCATTCGCCGCGGTATGCGTCATAGCGACCTCGTGGATGACGTAAAGCCCCCCGCGCTGGACCCGCCGCCCGACCAGCAAGCCCCCTCCCTCCCGCACGTGCCCGGTAGCCTGCGTGACCAGCGAGCGCCAGACAACGGGGGTGAGTGTTACGAGTGGAGGTTTCTTCATGGCTTCTCCTTGCTTGAATATCCGTCCTTGGCCCATCCGCCGCCCTTGAGGATAAACCCGACCGCGCGTATCTGCCGCTCCCCCATCCCACCGCATAAAGGACAGCGCTTCTGGGGCTGGCCCGGCATGTGCTGGAGGCTGTCGTAATGGTGCCCCCTTTTGCAGCGGTAGCTATAGACGGGCATCACTCCTCCTTCGGGTTTGGCAGGTCATCCAACTCCGCCGGTAGCTTGCCGCGCCGAATCATCTCCTCCGTGTGGATGAACCCAAGCGCATTCCACGCCACGGCTGCTAAGTGATCCTCGCGCGGCTCCTCTCCGAGCACTCGACATTCCAAGTAGTCATTCACATGCCGGTCCATTGAGTCTAGGAACCACGAGAGCGGAAAACCCTTTTCCCAGTTCCGGTCCGCGTACTTGAGGGCTCCGTTCTCGTAATGGATCGCCAACCGCTTGAGGCCCAGCGGGGTTATCAGGTCATACCTGCCTTTTCCTTTGGCGCGATCCCGCACGGCCCCCGACTCGGCTTCCCGGCGCTCGCCCGAGTCCGCCAAGGCTGAACGCTCCATCGGGTACAGGCTGAGTTCGTTGCGCTTCCAAATGACCCGGTACATCTCTAAGCGCAACTTATCCGCAACCTGTTTCTCCCGTTGCGCCCCCTTAGATGTCTCCCAGCCTGGCAGGAAACACATAGCCTCGCAAGTCTCGATGGCTTTCTGATCGCGCGCCATACAAACCTCATAGTCAAGCGGCTCGGCATCCGGGTTCTTGAGCGGGTCATACCCGTCCGCCCGGTCCAAGTCGGCAGGCGACACCACGTCCCAGCCCAGAGATTCCAAGGCGTCGCGGGCGCGGTCGAATGCCTCGAACTGAAACAGGTAGTGGTCAGTCATCGAGCCCGCAAGATACGTGCGCTTCATGCTAACAACCCTCCCATCCTCGACTTCGATACCAGTGCTTCCCGTCCGTGCAGAACTCTACGCACATCCAATCCTTATCACCAAACTCTGTGATAGTGCCCATCCGGTTCGTGGCGAGTTGCCGCACTCGCTGGCCCACGATCAGGTCCGTCGCCAGTCTGGTTCCTTGGGGCAGGTCGCCGGTCCAGTCCTTGGGGGCGCGGAGTTCCCGTCCCGTGTGGGGCGCATCCCCCAGGCATGTGTCCTTAGTCCAAGTCTCGAATAGGAGTTGCAACTCGCCCCCGTGAACGCGATACCCGTTCTGGTTTCCGCAGACATGCTCACCCGCATTCCAGAACTCCCACTCCTTCCCGTCACGCTTCCACGGCCCGCCGAGCCTGACCGGCACGAGGTGGGGCTGGGCGGGCTTGTCTTCCATAGCAGAGCGGTAGAATTCCGCCCATTGCTCTGGGGTACGCTTGGCCCGCAGGTCTGGCGTGCCCGTCTTGCCGTCGCACGGGGCGCAGCCGGGCGGTGCCCAGTTCAGGTCTGGGCCGGTAAAGGTGTGGGCGTGGTCGGATCGGCGCGCCATCCTGGTTTCCCAGAAAGACTTTTCCCACTCCCGGTTCCACTCCTCCTGCGTGTATGTGCGTCCAGCCCGGCTACCCGCAAAAGGGACGGATGTTGACCTGCACCTCCTTGTAGTCCCGCCCCGCCTTCACGATAGCCTCGTGGTGCTTCTGGAGCAGGTCGAGCTTGCTAGGCTCCTCAAGCAGCCCGTCCCCGTGCGCGATGCGGATTGCCTCTTTGCCCTCGACCACATTCCCGTCCTTGTCCAGCACTGCGGGCGCAACGATCTCGTACCTGTGAGTCTGCATGTCCGCCTCCTCTTTCTTGGGCTCTTGGCCCATTCCTGAATCTACCCACTCAGGCTTGTCCTTGTCCTCGACACACGTGCTGCAAGGCAATTTATGCGCCGGGCTCAGATAATGCGCACAATGGAAGCACATCCTTTCCATCCCCTACCCCCCTACTCTGTAGACAAGTCCCCGTTTTCAGCGATCTTCTCGTTCTCGAAAGCGGCTACAATACGTCTGTAGAACTCCTGTTTGGCGCTCTCAAGAACCCCGACAACCTCGTTCAGGTTCTTGTAGCGCAAGCCGATAGACGGCAGGAAAAAGTGCGCCAGCATGGTGATCGCGTAGTTCAACTCCCCGACCGTGTTGACCTCCACGGCCAACGCCTTTACGAACGGGTCCAGCCGGTCCCGGTCCTCCTGCTTGATGTATGGCATGCTACCCCTCCTCTCGCTTGGCCCGCTCGGCCAGTTCCTCGGCAACAGCAGCCTTTTCAACCTCCTTGCGTTTTTCATAGGCCTCATGGCAATGGCGCAGGCAGGTTCTCTCGTCTGGGCACCTAACGGAGAGGCATTGAGAGCGCCCCCAGTCGAAGATAGCGTACTTGTAGAGCCTCTGCCCGCATTCGTGGCAACGTTGCCGAATGAGGCGGCGCCACCATCCTAGCTTCGTAACCATCCCTATCTCCCTTCCAGCTTCCAAGGAACCAGATTGAACGGGCCATATTTTGGGTGCCACAAGAAGCTAGTCTGACTTGGCGCAGCCGAGCGCCCGAGCGTGTGGTCAAGCTCCGTGGTTCCCGTGAGACACCCGTTGACGATGCAATCCTGGAGCCAAGCGGGACAATGCCAATGTCCGAGGATGATTTCGCGGAATGGGCGAAAGCTCTTGACTGCATCTTCTGCGGCCTTTAGCGCGGCCTCAAGCTCCTGCTCCGCCTTGCGCCCCCGGAACCGCTGGAGCCCGTAGAAAGGAATCCCCATCCAAGCCCTGACTTGATGCCCGTGCATGAGCAAGGCCCCGGCTCCCGGCCAGTCCCGCTTCGTGACTCCTGACGGAAGATAGACAGTCTCGACGTTCTTGTGGCGCTTCAACCTCTCGGCCATGATGTGGTAGACAACATAATTCCATGAGTTGAACGCGCCCTGCTTGAACTGGAGCTTCTTGGTCAAGCGCCCGTGGTTGTCAAGCCCGACCATTTCCACGATGACCTTTTCCGCATGGGGCGCGAGGTTCGCCACAAGATCAGCAGCAAGCACCCCAGCCCGGACGGCTGCTACGGGCGCGGGCCACTCGTTGTGTCGGCTCAACTCCTCGTGGATGTCCCCGCTGACTAGATCGCCCATGAAAGGAACCCGAAGCGTCTTGATGACCAGACCAGACCTCTGCGTCTCAATCCACTTGATGACCTCTTCCGCGTAGGTCTTGACCCTGCTCTGCGCGATGGCGTAGTCAAAGGCGTTACCCCCGTCCGTCTCCTCAGAGACGATGACCTCGCCGATCTGCCAGTCCCCGGCCAGGGCTACAGCCTGGAACTCGCCCTTGTTGCGCCACTTCTTCGGGGGCTGAAACTCGGGCGCCAGAGGCTTGACGGGTTCAATCGCCGAAGCCAGCAAATCCCTCACGTCCTCGATAGCCGCGTACTTGAGCAGGGTTTCCTTGAGTTCCGCCTTTAGGGTTTTCACTTGGCCGCGCAGGGCCTCGATGCGGGCTCGTTTCTCGACGGGGATAGCCGGGGGGGCCTCTTGCGGGGGGCTTGTCAGGCCCAGGCGCTTGGCCTTCGTGTAGACGCTATCCATCGTGCGCCCGAGTACGCTTGCTGCGCGCCTTCCTGTCACGTTGCGCCCGTACAGTTCCTTGAGGTTCGCTTCCTCAGCCTTCGTCCACGTCTTGCTCATCTTGTGTCCCTTCACTCTCTCTGTAACGTGTCCTGTGCCTCCTCTAATGACTGCACCGTTGCGGCGATCCCACCAGCCGAGCACACAGAGGCTAGAAACTGCGCCTGCTCGGGCGTAACCTTGCCTTTCGGTCCTTTGACCTCTAGTGCTGTGAAGATGGCGACTCTCTTTCCGATCATGTCCTCGCCAATTTCCACTGACCTCCAGCCGATGATGTCACTTGCGCCTTTCACCAGCCCGAACCGGACATGCCCCTTGACGCCAGAGTTGTTCCGGTAGAGCCGCGATTTTCCTTGCGCCCCGAACCACTTGAGGATTTCCCTCTGGACATCGTGTTCAGTTGGCTCCTTGCTCACCGCTTCCACCTCCTAGCCGCCAGCGTCAATTCAACCAGCATACGATTGATGCGCGCCTTGTCCGGTTCGTCTGGTAAGGGTGAGGATTCTAGGGCGCAGTCAAGTCGGGCCAGAAGACGTGCCCCCTCACGCTGCACTTTTTCCATGTCCCATTCCCCGCGCCGGATAGCCAAGAGCATGTCGGCGTTCGGGCGACGCACGTTGTACTCTCCTGTTTCCAAGACCTCGCAGCCCATCTCGGCCAAGCGTATCAGGTGCATGGCATTCTTGGGCGAATAACCAAACTCCTCGATGGCGGCTTTTCTCTTGGCGCCCAACTCTCTTGTCACGCCCCGCTCCATCTTCTGCAAGTGGCTGTAGGCGTAGCCTCGGAACCGGGCGTGCAGGCGCTTGGACAGGAACGCTTGCCGCCCAAAGTAGATGATTTCGGCAAACTTCGGCTCCATCCACCACACGCAATCCTCGGGCAAGAAAAGCCAGTCAAGCATGTTCGGATTTCCTTGCGCCCAAAGGCGAACGGCTTTTCGCAGACTGTGGAGCACGGTGTCAGGCTGGCACTCAATGGTCTCCAGCTTGCTCGTGCCCACAAGCACAGTCCAAGGCGGAAAGAAAACGCCCCTCACGTCCTGATCGCTGTCCTCAGTCTGAGTCCCGTAGGCATGCGCGCCACAGAGCCCGTCTCGCAGCAAGGCCGCCCCCGGCTTCTCGCGGGCCCGACGCGCATCTTCTTGCAGGTGTCTCACCGCTTCCCCCGTCTCTTGCGCTTCTTGCGCTGCTCGCTGAGCTCGGCCGCCAGGCGCTTGTCCTCGCGCACGCATTGCTGGTACTGCGGGCCTCGGGGCGTTTGCGC
>SDBV01010586.1_pt1 | contig 12059 bp, 13 predicted proteins | sample 2277081 | NCBI WGS metagenome assembly SDBV01 (sample SAMN10402039, study PRJNA504765) | marine sediment metagenome | isolation source: marine sediment core GS10_PC15, 223 cmbsf | place: Arctic Ocean: Southern Knipovich Ridge | collected 2010 | reverse complement strand
GATGCTGAACAGTTGCGCCCCCAACGTGGGCAGCACTTCCTTCCCGTAGGCGCCCCGACGTCCGTCCAAGACCTGCGAGCGGATGCGCTGGCCGATGCGCCAGTAAAGCATCGTCAACTCGCTATTGACCGTCGAGGCGGCGCGCTTGCGCGCCGCCTCGATCAGCGCCCGAATGTCGCCCAGTAGCGCCGTCGGCGCAACGGGCGATGCAACAGATGCCTTGCGCGTGGTCATGCCGTCGCCTCCGTGCTACAATCAGGCTCTGACCGAACAGCAAAGGAGTGCACTGAGATGGAGTTGTCCGAGAAAGAGAAGAAAGAGATAGTGAGGATGTCCGAGGAGACGGCTGCCATATGGGACTTCATGTGGAGAGACCGCGGCAACGAGATAAAGGGCGGAAAGGACTGGATGACGCATGCCGAGCCTCTCATGGGACTCTCAGCTCTCCACACGAGGAATCTGGTGAACCATTCCATTAAGCTCAATCGACTGACTAAGGTGCTCATGGTATTGACGTCAGTCCTGGCAGTCCCAGCGCTTGCAGACTTTGTTCGATTCCTCAATGAGCTATTCCACTGGTGGTGAGCTTCTCCGCTTGCAGCTCGTCGTCGGCCAGCTCGTCGCGTACATCATCCGTCCGCGCCGTTTTGCCCGGTTTCGGCGATTTAGCCTCAACGATGGATCCGGACGCCGGCGGATCTAGCAGCTCGTCGCGTACATCATCCGTCCGTGTTTCGCCGGCCTCGGCCCCGTCGCCGTTGCCGCCGAAGTCGCCCTTGACCTGTTGGAATAGGCTGAATTGGCGGTGTTTCTGTTTCAGGTCGGCCTTCTCCAGTTTGGCGTACCGCTGAGTGGTGCTGACGTCGGAATGGCCGAGCTGGTCGCGCAGGCTGATAACGTCGCCGCCGGCGGCGATCCAGCGCCGGGCGAAAGTGTGGCGGATCATGTGCGGTCCCATGTGCCGCTTTCCCTCGATGCCGGCCCGGTCAAACACGTCGCGGAGCAGCTGGTAGATGCCGCTGATCGTATACAGCTTGTGAGTCTTCGGGCTGATGAAGACCGGACCGGACGGCACGAGCTGGAGTAGCAGGTCGCGAATCTCCGGCGAAATCGGCAGGTCCTTTTCTCCGGTCTTGCCGGAGACGGTGACCGAATCTTCGTGGACCCGCTCCCGAGTGATACTCAGCAGCTCGCCGACGCGAAGGCCGGTGTCAGCCAGGACCTGGAAGACGGCCCGCTCGATCGGCCTCTCCAGGGCGGCGATCACGGCGACGATCTCGTCGGGATCGAGGGTCGCCGGCGGCTTGTTCTTGTCCACTTTCGGCTGCCGGACGTTGACCATCGGATTGACGACGCCGTACCGGTCGGCGGGGAGCCGGCGCAAGTCCGCCAACCGTTTGTAAAGCGTTCGGAGTATCTGGTGCCGCGTCTTTTTCCACTCAAGGGAGCTGGTCATTGTGTCGATGTGCCGCTGGATCGGGCCGGGCAGCATCGGCAGCTCGCCAGGGAAAGCGGCCAGGAACTGGGCGAAGTGCGTGCGATACCAGTCTAGCGTTTTCGGCCTCAAGCCGGACCGGTCCTGCATGAAGTCGTCAATGGCGGCCGCTGTCTTGACCACCTGGGGATGGTCCGGGCCGTCCTCGATACGCCACGGCTCGGCATCGGGCCGGCGTAGTGCCGGCTGTGCGGGCGCCCTGGCCGGCTTGCGCGGCCGCCCGACCTTTGCCCTGGGGATCGGCGACTCGGCGATCTCGTCCTGGGCGACCAGGTACTCGAACATACGGCCGATGGTCCGCCGCATGGCTATCCTGGACGCTTTCGACTTTGATGCCCTGAGTAGGGAACGCTCGATGTCGTCCTGGTCACCCGGTATCTCCCCCCCTGGCAGCTCGACAAAGGCGGCCTTGAACTTGCAGAGATGCGCCGTGTATACTTTGAGAGAACCGTCGGACAGCCCTTTCAGGCTTTCCAAGTATCGGGTGACCGCTTTCTCGGTTTGCATTTCGGTAGACCTCCGCGCCCTGATCTACCGAAATTATGGGGCTTGTAATAGCGTTTCGTCAACATCGCTGAGGGGAAAAGGCTATTATCAGGGCATAAACGCTATTTCCTAGCTGTACCGTAATAGCATTATCTCAGCCGTTCGCGCTTATTCGCCGGTTTCCTAAACCGTGTGTCGTGCGTTCGAGTCGCACCAGGGGTACCAGTTCCACCAACGGTTTTTCAGGCTCAAGACCGGCGGCTGGGCCACCGGGACGGGAGGCGGGAACGTAGTCAGACTGCACCTCTTCTCGGGGTTCGAGAAGCGATCCCTCGGCATCGCGCCCGATATGGAACTGGGCCACCTCTACGATGACGGCAACAGTCTCCTCAAGCTCGCCCGAGCCACCGCAAAGATCGGCATCGGGCGTCGCCGGGCCCAGATGTCGAAGAACGGCCTCGTCCACTTCGACCTCTGGGGGTCGTCACTAGCGAGGGCGAAGACGCTCTTCCCGATCGTCTCCGGCAGGGCACTGGTCACCGACATGCGCCGGCTCAAGGCGAGCGCAAGACCGGCGAAGGCCGCCGCCAAGGGTGGGAAATGACAACGGACGAGTCGGGCGTCGGTCCGGTTCGTCCGTTGCCAGGAACAGGAACGGGAGACTGAGGATAAGGAGGTTAGCCCCTATCCTATCGGAGGATGGGTCACCAGGCAGTACCGCAAGGCTCACGTAGGTGAGCCTTTTTGGTCACTTGTGGCCGACGGCGGCTGGAGATGGCGGCAGGTCAGACGAGTGACTCCAACTGGTCCTGCTCGAGGCGCTTCCGCTCTTCATGGAAGGCTTTGGAGGGGGGCTCCAGGTAGACACGGGGTCCGGGGTAGCCGAAGAAATCGCCGGCGCCGTAGGCGGCCAGGCCATCACCGATCTCGATGTAGCATAAGCCCTTGCCGTCATACTTCTTTGGCTTGTCCCCGCCAGCGATCTCGGCGGCAATGCTGGCGGCGACGACACGGCTCTGCTCATCGGCGAAGACGCCCGCCTTGGGCAGGAAGAGACTAGTCGGGTTGGGCTGTTTGATGGCGGTGACGTCGCCGATGGCGTAGACTCCGGCGTGGCCCGTCTCCAGAGTCTCGATATCCACCGGAATCCAGCCGGTCTCGTCCGTCAGGCCGGCGTCACGCACCACCTTGGGTGCGATGTGGGGCGGCACGCCAACCAGCAGGTCGTAGGATGTTTCGCCGTCCTCGAAGATGATCTTGCGCGAGGCGGCGTCCACTCGCTCGACCTTGCGCTTCGGGTTGAACTTGATGTCCCGCTCCTCCAGCATGGCGATGAGGGCGTCACCGACCGCCGGACCGGCGCCGGCCATCGGCTTGCCCTCAGGGGTGTAGATGGCCACTTCCACCTGCTGCCGGTTGCCACTATTCTGGAGGATAGTGTCCATCAGGAAGGCGGCTTCGTAGGGGCCCGCCGGGCAGGAAAACGGGCTGCGGCAGACGAGGACGATTGCCCGTCCCGTCTTCAGTTCCCGCAGGGGCTGGTGAACGGCGGCGGCTTGCGGCGCATCATAGACATTGTAGGCGGCCTCGGCGAAACCGGGGATGAGCCCCCCGTCCTTGTTGGCGCCGAGGGCAATGACGAGGTAGTCGGCTTCCAGCGTGGTCGAGGGCGTGCGCACCCGTCGCGCCGCCGCGTCCACTTCCAGAATCTCAGCCTGGACCCACTCGATGCCCTTGGCCGCCAAGCCGGAGAGGGCGCGGTCGCCTTCGGCGGAATCGGTAATCTCGCCGGCGATGAGCCGCATGTTGAGGGCACAGAGGTGAAAGGAGTTCTCTTTCTCAACCACCACCACCCGGTGCTCGTCGCCCAGCGCCTTGCGTAATTGCTGCGCGGCGGACAGGCCACCGAAGCCGCCTCCCAGGATCACTATTGTCTTGCCCGACATGTCTGCCTCCCTGTCCGATTATTCGTCCGGGTTGCCGCTAGCCGCCGGCCCGCTCTACGATGAGGTCCGCAGCCGCGTCTATCTCCTGCTGTGTCGTCCAGCGCCCCAGGGTCAGTCGCAGCGCCCCGAGGGCAGTGTCGCGATCGAGTCCCATCTCGAGGAGCACTCTTGAGGGGTCGGTCGAGCCGGCGTGGCAGGCCGCCCCGGTGGAGGCGGCTATCTCCGAAATCCGGCCGAGCAACTCCTCGCCAACGATGCCCCGGATACTGAGGTTGAGGGTGTTCGGCAGGCGCTTTTCCGGGTGTCCGTTGAGGCGTACCCGGTCCGCGCCGAGACCATCTTCGATCCGGGAATGGAGACGGTCACGCAAGCACCTGATTTCGGCGGCCCCGTTGGACAGTGCCTTGCCGGCAATCTCACAGGCCGCCCCCAGCCCCACCATGTAAGGAACGTTTTCCGTGCCCGCCCGACTGCCCGCTTCCTGTCCGGCACCATGGATGAAGGAATCGATCTTGACCCCACGCCGGACGTAGAGGACGCCGATCCCCTTGGGTGCGTAGAGCTTGTGGCCGGCGATTGTCAGCAGGTCGACGTTGAGCCGACCGACGTTGACCTCGATCTTGCCGCACGACTGGGCGGCGTCGCTGTGGAAGAGGACTCCCCGCTGGCGGGCGATGCGGCCGACCTCGGCGACCGGTTCGAGCGTCCCGACTTCGTTGTTGGCGTGCATGAGGCTGATCAATATGGTATCGTCCTCAATTGCGGCGGCGACCTCGGTGGGGTCGACCATCGCGCAGTCGTCCACCGGAAGATAACTGACGCGGAAGCCGAGGCGTTCTTCGAGGTAGCGGCAGGTGTTGAGCACCGCCGGGTGCTCAATGCGCGAGGTGATGATGTGCTTGCCTCGGCCCTGATTGGCGAGGGCGACACCGATGATTGCCTGGTTGTCGCTCTCGCTGCCGCCGCTGGTGAAGACGACCTCGTCGGCGGCCGCCCCGATGAAAGCGGCGACCTGTCGGCGGGCATGGTCGACCGCCTCCCTGGCGGACTGCCCATAGACGTAGCCGCTCGAGGGGTTGCCGAAGTGGGTCTCCAGACAGGGCAGCATCGCCGCCCGCACCGCCGGATCGATCGGCGTGGTGGCATTGTAGTCGAGGTAAATCGGCGTCGCCCGATAGTCCACCGGTGTCATCCCTTCCCCACCATTATTCGAGTAAGATACTCTTCGAGAACGTCGACGTCAAGTGCGGCCGGTTCCCGGCCACTCAGGACAGGTCCTTCTTCTTTTCCTCGAATTCCTGCTTATCGATCTCGCCGCGGGCATATCGCTTCTTCAACACGTCCAGGGCCGAGTCCAGTCTCGGGGAATCAGGACCTCCTGACCCTTCCGACCTTCTAGCCGAAGTCACCACCGCCCATACGACGACGGCAATGACGGCGATCCCCAGCACCGGCATTATCCACATCCAGCCGAATCCTCCCATCATCCCGAAATCCATCATACCCCAATCCCCGTCCTGCCAACCGGCAACCGAGCCAAAGACCGTGGGCAAAACAATCATCACCACCAGGATTATACTTCCAATGACCAGGGCAGTCCTGGTACGCCTGGTCATCTTTGCCACGCCCCGGCCGACGCGTCAACCAAGGCTGACGACCTTGTCCGAAGCGGCGATCAACTCCAAGAGCTGCGCCATCGTTGAGATCGGGCAGATGCCGGCTTCCTGGTGTCTGATATCGAGGCAGGTGCCGCAGGCCAGCAGGCCGCCGCCGCCGTCGAGAAAGCGCTGCAACGTTCCGGCGACGTCGAAGCTGTCGCTCTCGATCCGGGTAATCTCGACGCCGGCTCCGAGGAGAAAGACGGTGGCCTCGTTGCCGTTACCGAGCGCCTGATTGCCGAGGCGAAGTCCGTTGAAGGCGGTCTCCGGGTCGTTGTTGTTGAGGATGATTCCCAGCTTCACTTCCCCTCCTCCGGCGTGGTACTCGATGTCTCTTGTCTCATCGGCTCCCTATCAGGGCGGCGTCGCGGCGGATCTGCTCGAAGAGAATCTCCCGGAGGAGATCGAAGGCCTCGACCAGCCGGGGATTGGCGATCCGGTAGTAGACCATGTTGGCTTCTTTCCTGGAGACGAGAATACGCCGCTCCCGCATCATCGCCAGGTGCTGGGAGAGATTGCCCGGCGAGAGGTTCAACTCGCCGCAAAGCTCGCCGACGTTCATCTCTCCATCCCGGAGCAGGTTTATCAGTTCAAGCCGCTTCGGGTGCGAAAGGACTTTGCACATCTCGGCGTGGTAGTGGTATATCCGGTCTTCCATGGCCAACTCCCGGAGGAACAAGGTATTATAGCACTATCTAAACTACTGATATACAGGGTAGAGCGCCGGCGACGCGTTGTCAAATGAGCCGCCAGGGGGGGAAAGGTCAGTGCTGGGTAACGGGATATCGGTGGGACTTGGCCCTCCTGGCGAAGCCGGTTGCTGGTGATGGCCCCATCCCCTTTATCCCCTTCCCCAGCGGGGAAGGGGAGGTAGTATTTGAGGGGCTGCGCCCCTCAAACTCCCGCCATAGGAGCCGAGCCGGCTGGTGGCCGAACGCAAATCACGGAGGGGACACCCCCGTCCTTCCGCGGAAGGACTGCCAAAGGGGCCAAGGGAGGTCAAGGAGACTGGGTCAGGCCGGTGCGTCGTTGGTGAGGCACCTCTGAAGCAGCGTCTCGTTAGTGAAGACCTGCTCGACGGCGGAGTAGGGGTCCAGTTCCCCGGACTCCACCCTGGCCATGATCGCGACGAACTCATCGTCCCGCTCGACCAAGCCGAGCAGGCGGCCCTGAATCCGGGCCTGAATGCTCTCCAGTATCTCGTCCCGGCGCTGCGCCTGGCGGCGGTCGCCGAGGCCGCCGGACTCGGTCAGCGCCTGCCGGTGGCCGCCGATCTCCTCGAAAAGCCGGCCGACGCCCTCACCTTCATTCGCCTGAGTGGTCACCACAGGCACTTTCCAGACGGTGTCGGCGGGACTCATCTCAAGCATCGCTTCGAGGTCGTTGACGATCTGGGCGGCACCAGTGAGGTCGGCCTTGTTGACGACGAAGATATCGGCGATCTCGAGTATTCCCGCCTTCATGACCTGAACGGTGTCGCCGGTACCCGGCATCAGGACGACGACGGTCGTGTCCGACCGCCGCATTATGTCCAGTTCCGCCTGGCCGACGCCGACCGTCTCGACGACGACGAAGTCCATCCCGTAGGCGTCGAGCAGCTTGATAACGCCTTTGGCCGTCCGTGGGAGTCCGCCGTGACTGCCGCGGGTCGCCATGCTGCGAATGAAGACGCCCTCGTCGAGATAGTGTCGCTGCATCCGTATCCGGTCACCGAGGAGGGCCCCGTGGGAGAAGGGACTGGTGGGATCGACGGCGACGACGCCGACGGTGTGGCCCTCGGCCCGGATGAGCGAAATCAGGCAGTCCACCAGGGTGCTTTTACCGGCGCCCGGCGGACCGGTGACGCCGATGCAGTGGGCCCGCCCGGTATGCGGGTAGATGTGGCGCATGATCTCGGGGACTTCATCCGTTGCCTGCTCGACGAGGCTAATCAGACGCGCCAGCGAGAGCTGCTCGTGGGCGAGCAACCCTTCCACTAGCTCGGTTGTTCCCTTGTCTTGCTTCATCGCTTCTCGGCCGCCGGGGGCGGCGCTGCCGGCTACTCCTCAGCGCGAGCCGCCTGCCCTTCGGCGGCCACCGACCTCTTCGCGAAGGCCTGGCGGAGCCGCTCGGGCAGCGTCGTCAGGTCGGCCGAGTCGAGGCCTTGCTCTTCGAGGAAGGTCGTGATCGTCTGCCACAGCGGCGATACGCTCGGGTCGGCGGCCCCCCACTGGTGCCCGCCGGTCAGCCCGCCGTCGACAACCAGCGCGTGCCCGTTGACGAAGGTGGAGTCATCGCTCGCCAGCCACAGGGCCGCCCGGGCGATATCCTCGGGGATACCGGCGCGCTTGATCGGCTGCGCGTTGGCCATCATCGGCTTCATCAGTTCGGAAAACTGGTCGGCGTCGTCCGCGGAAAGCCCCATTCCCCGCCCGAAGATGGCGGTGGCGATCCCGCCGGGGCAGATGCAGTTCACCCGGACGCCGCTGATGCCGAGTTCCATCGCCACGCTGCGCGTCAGGTGAATGATCGCCGCCTTGGAGGCGCTGTAGGCGTGGCCGCCGAAGCCGGTCTGTATCCCGGCGACAGAGGCCGTGCTGATGATGCTCCCCGAACCCTGCTTGACCATCACCGGGGCGGCGAACTTCATGCCGAGGAACACGCCACGCAGGTGCACCCCGACGGTCGCGTCCCAACCGTCGACCGGAATGTCGGCGACCGGCCCGCCCGCGCCGGGGATGCCGGCGTTGTTGAAGATACAGTCGAGCCGTCCCAACGTGTCAGTGGCGTGGTTGACCAGCCCCCGGACGTCGGCCTCCCGGCTGACGTCGGCGTGAAGAAAGGTGACGGTGTCGCCGAGTTCGGCGGCCAGTTTCTCACCGCGCTCGTCCTCGATGTCGGAGATGATCACCCGCGCCCCCTCCTCGGCGAAGAGCCGCCCGGTCTCCCGGCCGATGCCGCTGGCGGCGCCGGTAATGATGGCCACCTTGCCGTCGAGCTTTCCCATCTTGCTATCTCCTTCCCGGTTCGCTCACGCGACAGGCCGGAACCGGCGGCGACTCCGTCACGGGATGCCTCGCCGGCCGGGGGACGGTAAACGATTCTACCACCTGCGGTAGGGAGCGTCAAAACCAGCAGAAACGGGGAGGCCGCCCGGCGGAGAGGAGTTCGCCGGGCGGCCTCGAGGCTACCGGTGCGTTCAGAAAAGAGTGGTTACCAGAGCAGCGGTTCCGCCTCGGCGAGAACGCCGACCATTTCGTCGGCTACCCGCTCGGCGTCGCCGCCATACTCCTGCAAGAGGCTTTCCTTGACCCAGATGGAGAAGAGGTAGCGGAGGCAACGCCGGTCTTCCTTCTGGGCGAGGAGAAACTCCGAATGCTCCCGGTTGATGACGATGACGCCGTTGTCGCCGTCGTACCAGGAACGGTAATACTCCTTCTCCCGCGGCAGTGAGCGCAGGGCAATGCTGGGCGCCCGGCTTTGCCGGCGTGTGGCGGTCGAGTGGCCGTGGCCGTTGCCGTCGCCCGACGTTACGGGCGCCGCCAGATAGCGTTCCGTCCTGGGAACACTGACGCCTCGGTCAAGGCCAGCGGCGGTCAGCACCGGCAACTCGGCGAGGAGGCCGCGATCACGATAGCGCAGGAACTTATCGATCAGCTTGCCCGCCTTGCTGATGATGATGCTGAAGCGCTGTTCTTGGGACTCGGCGCTGATGGCCTCGATCAAATCCTGGATCTGGGGCTCGATCTCGGCAAGGGCGGCGACGAAGACGCCGAAGACCCTGTCCTGGACGATGGCCGTCTTGTCGGCGGTACGCTTGAGGCGGTCGCAGCGGATGTAGCCCTCGAGCCGCTGGTCATGCCACGGCAGGCGTTTCAGGTCGGGGATATCGGTCAACGAACAGATACGGGTACCGCCACGGCCGTAGAGGCTGATGGTTGCGTCGGGCAGTTCCCAGGGAAGGACATATAGTTCGGCGAAGGCGGTGCCGGTACCGTTCATCGGCAGGCTGGTGGACATCACCTTGACGCCCCGGAAGCGGTGCGAGTGTACTTCCTCCACGCCGCTGCCGTCGGACAGTGTCAGCTTGTACAGGTTTGCCCGGAGGTCGTTGGCGAACTGCTGTCCGAGGTACTCCTTGATGCGGTCGCGGGCGAGTGCCGTCGAGACCTGTTGAAGGACGTCTTCAAGGTGGACAATCGTCCCGCGATGACGGTGCTCGTGCTCGGGGCAGTGCTCGACGATCTCCGCCCGACCACCACGCAGCCAGTCGCGCTTCATGACGAGGCAGCTGGACGGACGGCCCTCTTCGGCTGTGGAGGCCAGATGGACTTCCTCGGCGATCTGGGCGAAGGCGAGCAGGCCGATGCCTTGTTCGCCACGGAGCACGAGGCTCAGCTTCTCGGAGTCACCGATGCGATGCAGGACGTGCGCCATCTTCTCCGGCGTCAGGCCGACGCCGTTGTCGCTGACGGTGATGCTGTGGAGGGCGCCATCACTGCGTCCGATGCCCTCCATCCGGTACTGGCGGTAGCGGAGCTCGATTGAAATCCGCCCGTCTCCGGAGTCGGCCTGCTCGATGGCGTCGGCGGCATTCTCAACGAACTGTTTGAGCGCTTCCTGCGGGTTTCGGCAAACGTTGACGAGGACCTCGAAGACTCCGGGACCGGTGTGGAGTTTCACCGTGGTCATCAGCCACCTCCTGTCAGTCGAACAGAGTAGGGTTCTCCAGTTCCAGTCGGGCTTTGTCGCAGGAAGCGTCCCAGGTAAATCCCTGGCGACGGTACTTTATCGCCAAGCGCAGCTTCTCGACATCGGACTCCTCGAACTGCCTGACCTTGCGCCGCTGCAGCTTGGTGCGGACGGAGGTGAGAAAGCCCTTCTGCTCGAGGTAGCGGACTTCGTCAACCGAAGCCCCGGTGAGCCGTGCCGTTTCCGTGATCCGAAACATTACCTGAAATACTGCATGAAAGATTTCATGAACATCTTCACGAGAATAGCACCAAAGGGGGGTTTTGTCAAGGGTTTTTAGGGAAGATCCTTGCTAGATCCTGGTTGGTGAACTTTGGCGCATGGTCAAGACAAAGAAGGGTGGTCCTGCTAGAGGACCAAGAAGCTGACGGCACAACGGCGCAGTGAGATCGTAAAGAGGGCAGCTTAGGCCAAGTTGGGTAAGCCGGTCGCTCAGGATTCAGGATGCGGCGTTATGGCCACAACGGTAATGATGGCTATTCGTTCGCCAGCCTTGTCCTTCTCATCCGGCCCATAATGCCAGAAGACTCGGTAGGCTCCCGGGGTGTTCTGCTGGGCGTATGCCTCAAACACCTTCTGCCCGTAACGTTTGGTCAATGCTTCGAACTCGTGGGTTTGCAGCGACCTGGAATGAAGGTCCGTTTCCAGATACCCCAGCGTCTTTCTCACCTGCTTGAGAACGCCCTTCAGTGAAGGTTCGTTCTCCATGAGGCCGAGTTGCTCATCAGCCGTCGGGGTGAAGCGCAGTTCACGGCGCATCTTCTACATATGGTGCGAAAGACCCTCGGTCTATTGTTTGCCCGCCGGCTGATTCAGCCATACCCTTGTCAACAGTAGCCAGGGCAGCCTTGTTCTTGAAAAGCCACACTTCAGATGCGGGAATAGTCACTTGAGGATCAAGGATAATTTGCCCAGAAGTGTTGACCCATACGCGGTAGGTCACACCCTTGCTGGCTACCCCCTTGGGCAAGACCACGCGCCTCCCCTCATCGGCGGTCACGTTCCTGCTTTCTGCAGACAAGGTATCGTCCCTAATTACGTCTCTCACTGTGGTCTTCATGAACCCACCAACCCCTTCACCAAGCTTCCCTTCCGCCCATCTACCCACCCATCTTACCATATTGGGACTATCTGTCAAGTGGGTTTGTCCCATTTTGGGATGAGTGGGCGGAATCACTACCGAGACAGCTTGACAGATGTGTTCGGCGGGGACATCGACTATGCCATACCAGTGAAAAGGGAGAGGAAAGACGGCAGGAAGACCGCCGTCTAGCGGATGTGCTTGAGGAAGGTCGTGTCGCGGCCGAAGACCAGCGAGAGGAACCAGTCGCCGACGACCCTGAGCCGGTTGTAAGTCCCGGTCACCAGATAGGAATAGGACACCACCCAGATTACGCGTGCCGCGAACCCGTACAGGCGGAAGCGCCCATAGCGAAAGACCGCCCGCGACGCCCCCAGAGAAACGATGTCGACCGGATTGGAGTAATGGTACTGCTTCCGCTCCCGCCCGCGGATGTCGGCGAGGACGTTGCCGGCGGCCACCTTCGCCTGCCGCACGGTGGTGTGCGCCCGCGCTGGAATCGCTTCGCCGGTCTTGGGGTCGAGGAAACGAGCGCAATCGCCGACGGCGTAGACGCCGGGGTAGCCGGGGACGGCCATCTGGCCGTCAACGACGACCCGCCCGATATCGTCCGTCTCCGCCGCCATCACGGCGACCACTGGATTGGCAACAACGCCGACTAC
>SDBV01010585.1_pt1 | contig 12060 bp, 9 predicted proteins | sample 2277081 | NCBI WGS metagenome assembly SDBV01 (sample SAMN10402039, study PRJNA504765) | marine sediment metagenome | isolation source: marine sediment core GS10_PC15, 223 cmbsf | place: Arctic Ocean: Southern Knipovich Ridge | collected 2010 | reverse complement strand
ACCTTGCTTTCACCAAAACCTAAAGTAGAAGATATAGGACGTCCTGTTTCTTTACGTCACCAATCCACTAAAGAATACATTGGTCAGGAAGGGGTGATTGGAAAACTCAGCCTCATGATCAAAGCGGCACAGACACGAGGGGAACCCTTGGAACACTTGTTGTTTCATGGTCCACCCGGATTGGGCAAAACCAGTTTGGCACACGTGATCGCCAATGAGATGCATGCAAAGATTGTCGTCACCTCTGGACCCACGGTAGAGCGAACAGGGGATTTGGCAGCTATTCTGACAAATCTTAATGCACGTGACATTTTGTTTATTGATGAGGTACATCGTTTGCCAAAAATCGTGGAAGAGATGCTCTATCCGGCGATGGAAGATTATCGTTTGGATTTGATCATTGGACAGGGTCCGATGGCACGCACAACGCAAATTCGTATTCAGCATTTTACCTTGATTGGCGCAACCACACGTGCAGGACTGATTAGCACCCCGATGCGTGATCGTTTTGGGGCGGCTTTTCGTTTGGAATTTTATGAGCCAGAAGCACTTGCCATTCTCTGTGAAGAACAGAATCGTATTATGCATGGTGGCCACAAACATATTGACCATGAAATCCTCGTCTCTGGTAATGCTGCCTTTTGCACCTATGCCTCCCCTGTTCTGGGTACGGAAATCATGCAATGGAGTACGCTTTATATATCCCAGTTTAGAAATGGTAATGACCATATCCTCATCAGCATAGAAATCTTCCGGATCAAATTCACCCTCATCGGGTACCATTTCAGTCCTGCGCTCATCACCAAATTTCTCCTTAACCTCGATCAATTCTTCCTTGATGATCTGCATCCTCAGTCCTTCGTCGGAAAGAATTTGTTTGTAATACTCAATCATCTTCATGAGTTCATCATACTCAGCACGAAGTTTATCTCGTTCAAGGCCAACCAATCTTTGCAGTCTCATATCAAGGATGGCTCTGGTTTGGAGCTCCGAAAATCCAAACTTCTCAATCAGTCCGTCTTTAGCCTCCTCAGGAGTTCTGGATCCTCTTATCAATGCGATCACCTCATCAATGTGATCTAACGCTTTTAACAGTCCCTCCAGAATGTGGGCCCTTTTTTCAGCCTGTTCCAGCTCATACCGGGTTCTTCTGACAACCACTTCATGCCTGTGGCTTACAAAATAGGTAATGATCTGTTTCAGGTTGAGGGTTCTTGGTCTCCCCTTTACCAGTGCAATGTTATTTACATTGAAGGCAGTTTGTAACTGGGTGTATTTCAATAAATTATTTAGAACAACATGGGCACTGGCATCCTTTTTACAGATAATCACAATGCGCATCCCCTGACGGTCAGATTCATCATTGATATAAGAAATCCCTTCGATCTTCTTTTCATTGATAAGGTCGGCGGTTTTCCTGATCAGTTCTGCTTTATTCACCAGGTAAGGGATCTCTGTGATAATGATCTTCTCCCTGCCCGAATCTGTGAATTCAATTTCACTTTTTGCCCTGACCACAATCCGGCCTCTTCCAGTCTCGAAAGCTTCCTTAACACCGTTGTATCCATAAATGATACCTCCCGTTGGGAAATCCGGGGCTTTCAAAATTTCAATCAATTCACTGATTTCAATGTCATTATTGTCTATATAAGCTATAATGGCATCTATACTATCGCTTAAATTATGTGGTGGCATGTTGGTAGCCATCCCCACAGCTATTCCCGAAGTACCATTCACAAGCAATGTGGGAATTCTGGTAGGCATCACTGTTGGTTCTTCCAGTGTATCATCAAAATTGAACTGGAAATCAACCGTATTTTTGTCCAAATCGGCCATAATATCCTCTGCAATCTTTTGCAACCTGGCTTCGGTATATCGCATGGCAGCCGGACTGTCCCCGTCAACCGAACCAAAGTTTCCCTGCCCTTCCACCAGAGGATAGCGAAGCGACCACTCCTGGGCCATCCGAACCATGGCATCATACACCGATGTATCACCATGTGGATGGTACTTTCCGAGCACCTCTCCTACAATCCTGGCCGACTTCTTATAAGGTCTGTTAGAATGTACTCCCAACTCAGACATGCCGAAAAGCACCCTTCTATGTACAGGTTTTAGTCCATCTCTCACATCGGGCAATGCACGCGAAACTATCACCGACATCGAGTAATCGATGTAGGCAGCTTTCATTTCCTCCTCAATGTTAATTCTCAGTATTTTTTCACCTTCCGCCATCTAATTATAACTAATTAATTATCAATATTTTATATATGAATTGTGTGCCATTTTTAATAACATACGAAAATAGTTATTTCCCTTCTAATAACCTTAGTTTTAAAGTGCTTTTATTAACATTGAACTGTTTATAGTAGATATTTGTTTTATTGGTATCTTTGATCCTTATTAGTTACTTTATTTTTTACTAACAGAAGCAAGCATAAATAAATGGACGCACAGTTTTCACAAAGAATAAAAGACGTTCTGGGATACAGCAAGGAAGAAGCCGTAAGGCTGGGGAATTCGCACATTAGTGTTGAACATCTTTTCCTGGGAATTCTTAGGGACGGAGAAGGACTCGCCATTGATGTGTTGGTTGTATTGGGCGTTGAGTTGTACGATTTAAGGATGACTGTTGAAAAAAGTATCCGGAACGATCAACCGGCAACAGTCACTGATCCTGATATTCTGCCGCTGCTGAAAAGCGCCGAAAGGATTCTCAAACTTACGCACCTTGAAGCTCGTTCTATGAAAGAGAAGACCATCGATACCAATCACCTATTACTGGCAATATTAAAAGATGATAACAATTATGCCACGCGCTATATGGTGGAAAACGGTATCACTTACAACAAGGTGAAACAGGAAATAACTGATTCACAGCCCGAAAGTCGAGCCGATTTTCCAGGAGATGAGGATGATGAGTCCAAAGGTCCATTCAGTAGTGGTGGACAATCCGGAAGTGGTAAAAGCAGTTCCGGATCATCGCAGAAGTCCAGTTCAGATACACCGGTACTGGATAATTTTGGGATCGACCTGACTAAGGCCGCCGAAGAGGACCGTCTGGATCCGATCGTTGGAAGGGAACTGGAGATTGAGCGTCTGGCACAAATCCTCAGTCGGCGCAAAAAGAATAATCCCATTCTCATTGGGGAGCCGGGAGTTGGCAAATCAGCTATTGCTGAAGGTTTGGCGTTAAGGATCATTCAGAGAAAGGTAAGCCGTGTTTTATTTGATCAACGCGTTGTGACCCTGGATCTTGCCTCCATCGTTGCCGGAACCAAATACAGGGGACAGTTTGAGGAGCGAATGAAGGCCATCCTTAATGAATTGGCGAAGAATCCTTCTATCATTCTGTTTATTGATGAAATACATACCATTGTAGGTGCTGGTGGGGCTACAGGATCACTGGATGCTGCCAATATGTTGAAACCTGCACTGGCAAGAGGTGAAATCCAATGCATCGGCGCTACCACATTGGATGAATACCGACAGCATATTGAAAAAGATGGAGCCCTTGAACGAAGGTTCCAAAAAGTGATGGTAGAACCAACTTCAGTTGAAGAAACCATAGACATCCTATTAAACATTAAAGAGCGGTATGAGGACCATCACAATGTACATTATACCGATGATGCCATTGATGCGTGTGTAAAGCTTACACAGCGTTATATCAGTGATCGGCACCTGCCAGACAAAGCCATTGATGCAATGGATGAGGCTGGATCCAGGGTCCATATTTTAAATATAGTAGTCCCTAATCGTATTGTGGAGCTTGAGCACGATATCGAACAGACCAAACAGGATAAAATTCAAGCGGTTAAAAATCAGAACTTTGAGAAGGCCGCCAGTTTCAGGGATAAGGAGAAAGATTTACTGGACAGGCTCGATTCTGAAAAGAAGAAATGGGAGAAGGAGTTATCCATGAACAGGGAGACTGTTGATGAGGATAAAGTAGCCGAAGTGGTGGCTATGATGACAGGAGTTCCAGTCCAGAGGATCGCCCAGGCTGAAGGCGCAAGGCTTCTGAAAATGGCTGAGGAGCTCAGGGGCAGTGTGGTTGGTCAGGATGAGGCTATTGGCAAAGTTGTGAAGTCGATCCAGCGAAACAGGGCGGGATTAAAGGATCCCAATAAGCCTATAGGCACCTTTGTTTTCCTTGGTCCAACTGGTGTTGGTAAAACACAGATGGCCAAAGTACTGGCACAATATCTATTCGAATCCATTGACAATCTTATCAGAATTGATATGAGCGAATATATGGAGAAGTTCTCCATATCAAGGCTGGTTGGTGCACCTCCGGGATATGTTGGGTATGAGGAAGGTGGGCAGCTTACCGAAAAGGTTCGGCGTAAACCTTATGCAGTGATTTTGCTTGATGAGATCGAAAAAGCGCATCCTGATGTGTTCAATATCTTGCTACAGGTACTGGATGAAGGTCAATTAACCGACAGTCTTGGAAGAAGGGTTGATTTCAGGAATACAATTGTGATCATGACTTCCAATATTGGTACACGGGAACTAAAAGATTTTGGCCAGGGAGTGGGTTTTGCTACCAAAACTCGCCAGAATGCAGCCAATAATTATTCCAAAGGGGTGATTCAGAAAGCGTTAAAGAGAGCATTTGCTCCAGAATTCTTGAACCGTATCGACGATGTGGTATTATTCAATACCCTTTCGAGGGAAGATATCCATAAGATCATTGATATAGAGCTTAAGGGTCTTTATGATCGCGTTCATACCCTGGGATTCAAGATTACCCTTTCTGAAGAAGCCAAAGACTATGTCCTGGATAAAGGTTACGATATCCAGTATGGAGCAAGGCCTTTGAAACGAGCCATTCAGAAATACCTGGAAGACCCTATGGCTGAGACTATTATAAGATCTTCTCTGGTGGAAGGGGATTCCCTGATCGTTGACTTTGATCAGGAGAAAGAAGAGATCACTGTGGCAATTCAAAAGAAGAAAGGTGTTCTTCCAAAAGGGAAAAAAGAATTGTCCGAACCCAAAACGGAAAAAAACAAGGAATCAAAGGACGAGAAGCAAGAGTAATCACTACTCTACTATTCCGTACAGATCAAACTCTTCTACATCTGTTATTTTTACCAGGTAAAAAGAACCTATTAGGAGATTTTGATGGATGGGGATCAGTACTTCGTTGTCCACCTCTGGAGAATCATATTGGGTGCGCCCCACATAGTACTCTTCCTCTTTCCTGTCAATCAGCACTTTAAAAGATTTTCCGATTCGTGCCTGATTGAGTTTCAATGAAATCTCCTGCTGCAGGGCCATAACAGCTTCTGCTCTGGTAGATTTTACTCTGCCAGGTATATCATCCTTATTATTTTGATAAGCAGGTGAGTCCTCTTCATGAGAATAAGGGAAAACTCCCAATCTGTCAAACTTGAAATCAGAAAGGAAAACTGTCAACTCTTTAAAGTCCTCCTCAGTTTCCCCGGGAAATCCCGTCATGACAGTTGTTCGAAGGGTAACATCAGGGACTTCATCACGAAATTTCTTAAGCAATCGCTCCAACTTATTCCGGTCATGTCCCCTACCCATTGAGGCCAGAATTCCGTCACTGATGTGTTGTATCGGGATATCCATATAGTTACAGATCTTCTCCTCCGTCGCCATCAATTGAATCACCTCCTCAGGAAATCCGGTGGGATAGGCATAATGAAGCCTGATCCACTCCAGTTCAGGAATCTTAACCAACTCTTTTAATAGTGCTGGCAGGGCACGTTTGTGGTAGAGGTCCAATCCATAATTGGTTAGATCCTGTGCTATCAGGATGATTTCTTTTACACCACTGTTTACCAGTTCATTACTTTCCTTGAGCAACAATTCAATGGATATGGATTGCTGTTGACCTCTGATCCCGGGGATGGCACAAAATGCGCAGGTTCGGTTACACCCTTCAGAAATCTTCAGGTAGGCATAATGTGAGGGAGTGGTGAGCACCCGATTGGTAAGTAAATGATTATCCAATTTAGTTCCAACCGCTTCCAGGATCCGGGGCATTTCCCAAACGCCAAAGAATCCATCAACCTCTGGCATTTCATTTCGCAATTCATCCCTATATCGCTCTGAAAGACACCCCATCACGAATAGCTTTCTAAGATTCCCCCGACGCTTTTCTTCAATGAAGGACAGGATCGTATCTACCGACTCTTCCTTGGCGTCAAGGATAAATCCACAGGTATTGATTACCACAATATCGGCTTGGATCTCGTACTCATTATGCAATACGCGATAGCCTGAAGCCCTGAACTGGGCCAGAAGGTGCTCAGAATCGACCAGGTTTTTAGAGCAACCCAGGGTCAAAATATTAAGTGTCATCATGGAGTGAATAGACTGTCTACAAACTCTTTTCGATCAAAGACTTGCAAGTCCTCCAGTTTTTCACCGATGCCAATATATTTTACCGGAATCCGGAATTGATCTGATATACCGAGCACTACCCCACCCTTCGCAGTACCATCCAATTTGGTAAGGGCCAGAGCATTAACCTCTGTGGCTATTGTGAACTGTTTTGCCTGTTCAAAAGCATTTTGACCGGTTGAGCCATCCAGGATCAACAATATTTCATGGGGAGCATCAGGAATGACTTTTTGCATAACCCTGTTAATCTTGCTTAACTCGTTCATTAGGTTTACTTTATTATGCAAACGTCCGGCAGTATCGATAATCACCACATCCTTATTAGTGGAAACAGCCGAGGAGAGCGTGTCGAATGCTACTGATGCGGGATCGGATCCCATATCCTGTTTGACTATATCGACCCCTACCCTTTCAGCCCATATGGAAATCTGTTCTACGGCCGCTGCCCTGAATGTATCAGCAGCACCCAGAAGTACATCTTTACCAGCTCTTTTAAAATGGTATGCCAGTTTGCCAATGGTCGTAGTTTTACCCACTCCATTAACTCCAACCACCATAATTACATAGGGTTTTGCCGGAAGTGGCTCATCAAAACCGGCCACAAGTTCCGGATTGTTTTCTTCTAAAAGAGAAGCAATCTCCTCTTTAAGAATCACGTTTAATTCACTGGTATTCAGAAATTTATCTATTGACACTCTGGATTCAATCCGTTCAATGATGCGAAGGGTAGTATCAACACCCACATCAGATGTGATCAGAACCTCTTCAAGATTATCCAATACCTCTTCATCAACTCTGGTCTTTCCCACTATTGCCCTGGAAAGCTTCTTAAAGACACTTTCCTTGGTTTTCTCCAATCCTTTGTCCAGGTTTTTCTTTTTATCAGATGAAAAAAGGCCCATTGTATTAGTTCTCAGTGCTTAGTACTTACAAAAAAAGCTCCCTTTTTCAAGAAAGCTTTAAATAATATTTGATGGTCAATTTATCTATCCTACTTGAAGAAATCCTTGATGTGGTCAACGTGTACCACTTCCTCTTCAAATGTGTATGCTCCGGATTTTGGAGAACGAACCATTTTAATACATTTGGTGAAGTTCCTGCCTTCTCCGCTCTGCAGTGTTGCTACAACTTTCTTAGCCATTTTTCAGATCCTTATTTAATTTCACGATGAAGTGTTACTTTTTTCAGTACGGGATTGTACTTTTTTAACTCAAGCCTGTCAGGAGAATTCTTCCTGTTCTTGGTTGAGATATAACGTGAAGTACCAGGCATCCCACTTTCCTTATGCTCAGTGCATTCGAGAATTACCTGCACCCTATTTCCTTTACCTTTTTTAGCCATTTCCTACTTTGAATTAATAAGACTTTAGAAATCCTTTTTTTACGGCGCCATCCAATGTAGCCTTTAGCCCGTTTTTAGTGATGGTGCGAATTCCCTGTGCCGAAACACGAATTTTCACATACCTGTCCTCTTCAGCAAGATAAAACCTCTTATCGAATAGATTGGGCTGGAAAGTCCTTTTAGTCCTTCTCTTTGAGTGAGATACATTGTTTCCCACCATCATCTTTTTTCCTGTTATCTGACAAATTTTAGACATTTTTCCTTTGAATTTCAGATCGATTCTTCTAACGAGGCGCAAATTACGTAATTATTTATGAGATATTCAAACATTATGGGTAAAAAAACCGGGGCTCAGCCACACGATTATAACATATCCAGAATAAGCCTCCGCAGAAGTTGCATGGCGGTATAGCTAGCCTGATCAATAATCCGTTCCCTTGTACCACCAAAACGATATTTCTTTGCATAGATTTTCTCTCCATAAGCAACGCATATCCAGGTGGTTCCCACTGGTTTATCTTTCGTCCCCCCATCCGGACCAGCTATCCCAGAGGTGGAAATGGAAGTATCGGTTTTATAATAGGTCTTAACACCGAGAGCCATCTGCTCCACCACTTCCCTGCTCACAACACCCTTTTGTTCAATAATCTCTTGATTCACATGGAGCTCATCTGTTTTTATTCGGTTCTCATAGGCGATGACCGATCCGGTATAGTATCCCGAGCTTCCAGGTACAGACGTGATCAACCTGGCCACATTCCCGCCTGTACAACTCTCTGCAGTGGATAGGTTCAACCCCCTCTCCTTCAACAACTGCCCCAACGATTCCTCTAGTCCAATATCATCATACCCAAAAATGTGTTGTGGTATAATCTTCAGAAGCTTACCTACAATTACCTGAAGCATTTGTTCTGCTTCTCTGGCACATTTGTCAACCACGGTTAACCGCAATCTGACAATTCCTGGTCTTGGCAAATATGCTAATTTCACACAATTGGGTAGATCTGCTTCCCAATCCCGGAGCAAGGCAGCAAGGTAGGATTCTGGCACTCCCTGCGTCATGATCGTTTTGTGCACTACAAAAGGTACCGTAACCATTTTTTGTAACTCGGGCAGTATATGATCGATCATTAAACCCTTCATCTCGTAAGGAACACCCGGCAAGGATACCAGGATCGTGCCTTCCTTTTCAAACCACATCCCTGGAGCGGTCCCATGATTGTTCATGATGACCCGGCATGCATCCGGAACATCCGCCTGCATGATGTTGGATTCAATCATGGTTCGTCCCCTTTCCTTGAAAAATGCTGTGATCCGATCCAAAACCTCCTGATGTGTAACCATTTTGCTGTTAAAGTAATCTGCCAGGGTCTGTTTGGTCAGATCGTCTTTGGTTGGACCCAGTCCACCTGTCATAATCACCAGTCCATATACTCCCATATACCGGTCCAGTGTTTGACTAATCTGCTGGGGATTATCCGACACTGTAACCATCTCCTCCACCCTAACGCCAAGGTTGTTAAGTTGTTGGGATATCCAAACGGCATTTGTGTCGGTCACCTGCCCGATTAGGATCTCATCTCCTATTGTAATAATGGTACTATTCATGTGAAACTAATTCTGTTTTTTGGCAGTTTATTAACAATTACGTTACTTAATCCAGTGCTTTTAAGGCCTTTCTAACGATGGCTTTGATTTCCGTTTCGATATTTTGAGTGTAAGGCCCTGGCTTACTATACTGTTGAGACCGGATCACTTCATAACCACCTTCCCCCACCATTTTATTATCTGGGATATAACAAGATGTATTGTTTGCATAACCGGCCACCAAAGCTTGTTTTGTTGTGGCCATAGACCTTAATATTTTTCCCCATGGGCTACATACTTCGTCTTCCATGCCAAAAATGGTCAATTGATTTCCGAGTTTCCACACCTGTGCATCATAACGAAAACTTTCATTCATAACCGGATAGGCCAATGACTGCCTGGCAGACCATGTTAAATAATAATCTACTTTTCCATCGTAAGCCTGATGCTCAATCTCCTCCTGTGGCCAACGTTGGCCATAGCTCAATTGACCTGTGACCAAGGAACAGGCAAGTTTATTATCAATAACAGTCATTTTATGACTTTCTAAATGCGTAAGTACGGCTTTGGCAAGTTTCTCTCCTGCTTCACGAGAATGTATCGTATCACTTGAAAAAACCAGTTTGCCAGTTTTCGGATCTGTATAAGTAATTTTTGCATCACCGCCACAACCCTGAATAAAAACAGCTTTAGTATCCTGCAAAGCACCTGAAAGATAGTTTCTCATAGATCCGGGATAGCCCGGACTCCATTTTTCAATCGCTCCGGACCCTGTTACATGTGAAGCATATCCAACCATGAGAATTTGTTGTGGATGTGCATCGCGCTTAATCCTAATTAGTGGTGTATGACCATCAAAACTACCTTCCGGATTTGGTTTCATCAATATTTCCCCATCCACAAACAGCCGGCGATTGCTGGCAATTTCACAAAAATCAAAAGAAGTATACTCAATAGATGCTGGGGATAGACCGGCTAATGCACGATCAACCTGGTCTATGATCTTTTCTTCCAACCAGGCATTATACCAAACATTTGGCGCTCCTGTACTAAAATTGCCAATCAGTCTTACGGCAGGTCCCCAGTGTGTATGCGAGGCCACTAAAAGAATATTTTCTTCAGAAATATGATGCTTTTTATAAATAGAATGTCGGATTGCATTTACAAAAACACGGTCAAACGCGACAATATCTGCCGCAATAAAAATCCCCGTATTACCTTCTAAGTCGCGCAATACAACAACCTGACTTATAAGAGGCATCACAGAGCCATGTGCATCGCGCTCCCGGCCATACCCAGACATTTGAACCTCCTGGTCATTTGATGGTGTGATATCCGTTTCCGCATAGCCCACAAGCCATAAACCGGGGGTTGAATCCTGACCAAAAGAAAACGAATGGATAATAAGTAAAACCAGAACAATATGAATAGATACTCGATTTATCATTTTTTTTCGCTATTAATGTTTCGTTGAAAATTAACTGCTAAAATAATAAATTCTGATTATTTATTATTTCAGTATCTTAACATTTTCATTTTCGGTTAAGCTGCTTTTTTCATTTCCTGCTCGTCCTTCTGAGGGAGATTAATTGTATTTTCTTTGTACATTGGTTGAATCATATGAAACATTATCCAACAGAAATACTATTTGGTATGAGATGTGGATATCCATACAAATCAAAATGATCAACCTTAATCGCCGGACGTTTATCGCTCAATCTGCTATACTAACAGGTGGTGTTTCATTGGGTTTATACTCATGCCAAGACAATAACTCTAACTTGTTAAAAGGAGTGCGGGATTTTCTTCATCGTGTAGCCAATAAGGATGGTTCTTTTCGCCCGGGAATAGATCCGGATTATAAAGGGACATCAGATACAGGTCTGTCAGGTATAGCAGCCCCGGCATACGCCACCATCATCAGCAGCACATTCGGTTGGTCTCTCCCCTATCCTGATAAAACCAGGGAGTTCTTCATCTCCTGTCAGAAGCCTGATGGTGCCTTCTATCCGCCAACAGGTAGTATGGATCAAAATGCGCCCCTGGCCAAACTATACAATACCCTGCAGGGAATAATTTCACTTCGTCTTTTAGGAGTGCAACCCAGGTATGATCCGATGGCCGTAGTCAACTACTTTTTCAATAATGGTGAATTTAAAGAGCTACCACTCTATTCCACAAGCTTTTTCCCTCTTTTCTTTACCGCTTTAGAAGAGAAAATGCCGGATCATATCAACAGTAGAATGCGCGAATATCTTATAAACGGGCAAACTGAGGATGGATATTTAGGGGATCATGTGGCTTCCACATTTCATGCAGCTCACTATTTTCGCCTGATTGGTGAGCCTACCCCAAAAGCCGAGGTGATGATCGATCGCGTAATTGCAGATCAAAAGGAGGACGGATCATGGCATTTATGGGAACCGGAGATGGATGTTCATGCCAGTTTCGACGCACTCTTTATTCTCCGTCAACTTGGTGACCCAAAGGACCCTCGCATTCAACAAGCATACAAAAAAGCAACAAGCTGGATATTAAAATGCCATAAACCGGATGGTGGATTCACACATTTCCCTGATGAGACTATTTCCGATGTTGATTCAATCTCTTTTCATGTGGGCGGACTGGTTGAAACCGGAACCCTGCAAATTCAAAAAACTATAACCAATGAAGAAATCCTTAGATGGGCACATACAATGGATCAAGCGAAGCATTATCCAGGTATCAGATAACGACCGCTAACGACACCAC
>SDBV01010584.1_pt1 | contig 12060 bp, 18 predicted proteins | sample 2277081 | NCBI WGS metagenome assembly SDBV01 (sample SAMN10402039, study PRJNA504765) | marine sediment metagenome | isolation source: marine sediment core GS10_PC15, 223 cmbsf | place: Arctic Ocean: Southern Knipovich Ridge | collected 2010 | reverse complement strand
GTGCTGTATTAAGTGCATTAAGTGCATTAAGTGGCAATTTGGCATCAATCGGATTTTTTGGTACAAAGCGATTTGTAAGATTAAGTCAGGTATCGACATCAACTGGGGCAGGTGCTAGATTAAATGCAACGCTTACCAAGTTCACAGTTGAAACTCCCTCAGAAGGACTTTCTATTTAATATATTGAGGGGAAGATTATCTCCCCTTTTTAATACAATAAGGATTTATTATGAGAATAGAAATTATAAAAGATGCTAAGCCTGTTAAGATGTTCAACAGATATAATCGCAAATTCTATGTAGGCGAAGTGATAGATGTTGACGATGAGGCTGCAAAGCAAATTGAATTGCCATCAGGATTTTTGGGTTCTGCATTACCACTAGGTAAAGACAAAAGGCTGATAGAGCTTGGCATTGCAAAAATGGTAAGCTCTGCTGCTAAACTCAAAAGTGCTGAGGACATTGTAGCAGAAAGACAGGCTGCTGAAGAAGTAGAAACAATTAAATTTGAAACTGAAAAAGCTGCTCTAGCAGACAAAGCCGATAAGGAAGCCAAGAAAGCCAAGAAAGCTGCTGCCGAAGCTAATTAAGGTGATCTATGCCTCATTTCCATGGTGATATTTGCAATTATGAATATAAGCTGATCACGCCTCCGTTGGTAACGCCTGTTACCTTGCAAGAGGCAAAGGATTTTCTTAAGATTACAGATGCAAGCGAAGACACACTTATTATTACTTGGATTGAGGCGGCTACATGCGTTGCTGAGGAGTTTTTAAATAGACGATTGGTTACGCAAACATGGGCGAAATTTCTTGATAGATTTGGTATACATGGTCATCGCCATCACAGTTCGCACGGCTTCCATAATTCTTTTTTTCATGAAGGAATTATACTAAAGAAACGACCTTTTGCATCCCTGACTAAAGTTGAATTCTATCCTATAGATTGGGATAAGGTTGCTGCAAGGACTTCCTTTGATATTACAAAGTTCTTTATACCAGTAGCTACGCAAGGCAGAGATTCGCATATTACATTATTTGCTGATGAGACGTTCCCTGATACATTTAATATCCAGCAGGCTATACTTATTGAGTTCACTGCAGGGCAGGTGGTTGCAGATATAAATAGAGCTATCAAACAGGCTATTCTCATCATCGTTGCCTTCCAACGTGCTAACAGAGGTGATTGTTGCGATGTCTGTAGCATTCCAGCCTCCGCAAAAGCATTCCTACAACCGCATAGGGTTTTTTCAAGTTGTTGTTAATAGACTGCATATCTCCTATTTGACGTAACATATGCATCATAAAACAATGAGCTATAAAAAACTAATTTATAACTCAATTTAAGTTGACTTTATATATATATTATATATAATATAATTATATAATATAAGGGAGTTATATCATGACTGAAGAAGAAAAATATGTTCAATTTACGGTTAAAACTTTTAAAGAAATTGAAGCGTTGCTCAAAGAGGCGAGGAAGGAATTGCAGCATAATGGTCGCTATATAGAATTACTTTCACGTATAAGAACTCATATGACCCATTGTATTGAATTACAAAAGATGCTTAAAGAAGAGTTTAAAGATTGTAGAAATTATTTGTATGGGGATGACAAATGAGCAAGGAATCAGAGATAACTCAAGACGAACAACAACGTTTAATAAAAAAGGGTCTAGCAACTTTAGATAAAATTATATATATAAGAAAGCTAAACATAGCAGTTTATGAAACTCTTGATCTGCCGCTTCCTAATTATTCTAAAAACATGTGCTTAGAAAGGGATTTAAAAAAAGCTATACACGAATCCGACCACACTGCAACTTGTAAGCATACGAATGAATTACTTGAAATGCAAGAAAAAGAATTTAAATATTTAACACAAGAACATGTTAAAAAAAACTTTCCATTTGTTAACAAACAATATTTGAGTAAGGAGGGCGATTAATATGTTCTGGTTTAAAAAAGACACAACCGAAGAAGATACAAAAACTTTATTTAAACATTTAAAAATAATATCAGATGATAATTGCAATGAGATTGATAATTTAATTAGAAAGTTATATGAAAAGCACATCGCCACAGTTGGCTATGTATATTCCTGTGTATATGATGAATTTGGTAATACTGCATTACATCATATCTGTGCCGCCTGTAAATCACCTGATTCTTCTAATTCTTGCAGAGAGTTAATATTTCTTGCAGCAAATAGCATAGATATTAATGATAGGAATTACAACGGGGAAACAGCGTTTCATATTATTTGTAAAAGCATTGCGAATATATATCCTACTATAGAGGAATCAACAAAAGAAACCTGTATTGAAATGGCATGCATCTTATTAAGAGGGGGTGCAGATATGTATACACCAGATAATAATGGGAACTTTCCTATCGATATCACAAAGTATAATAAACAATTAAAAAAACTACTAATAAATTTTGATAAAATACAGAAAAATATTTATAGTTAATTATTGGCAACTGATTATTTGAATGGGGAAATAAAATGACAACTGAAGAATATATGAAATATAGAGCCGAGTTTATGGATAAAATACAGGCTTTGCTTAGTGAAGAGGAAGAGAAGCTTGACCCAAAGTACTACAGATATTTGCTCAAAGATATTAATGCTCATTTGCAGCAGCATATATATATACAGCATATAAAAAACAGAAAATAAAAGGGTATAGTAAATATGACTGACAATAAAAAACTATATAAAAAAGAGTTGTTAAACATAGCAAGACATAGTCTTGAGTATGCTGCTTACACACATCTTGGCTCTAGGATGTTTAAAGAAAAAGATATAGAAAAAACTTTGACAGAATTAGAGCAAGCAGCGATAGATTTTTCTTTTGCTAAGTATACTTATGAAATGCAAAATTATACTGGCGAATTTCCAATAGATATAGCAAAGGGTGACAAACAACTAACAAAGTTACTACTGAATTTTGATAAACTACAGAAAAATATTTATAGATAATGAATAAGGAATTTTTAAAACTAGCATTTGAGAAACTTGAGAAATTGGATAAAGAAAAAGAACCAGAAAAATATTCGCAATTATTGAAGCTAATAAGAATGGAAACAAATCGTCAGTTAGAAGCTTGTCTATTATTGAAGTAGACCCTCAGACCCTAAACCTCCTACAACAGCCTGACCTATTATAGTTATAGCTTTACATCTGCATCTTGCTGTCTCCCTCGCAGGAGCTCCAAGGCTACTATCACTAGGACGTGGCAACAAGAACCCACCCACTATAAAAGGCGTTCCTATGCGTACACGTTGTCTATCAGCAAGTACGTGCGTAGAGCGAACTTTGTTATCACGTACAGTTACCCATTGTTTTTGTAATAGAGCCACGGCAATACCTGCGGCTATAGCCTCGTCCCTATTCTGTGGTGCTGCTATTACCTCGGCTTCGGTAGTTGTGGCAAAGTTGAGGCTATCATTGGTCTCCGTCGTGGATATAACACCAGCCCTGCCAGGTGCGGACGTATTGGAGAATATACGCATCTGCTTTGCAAACTCACGATTTTTTGTTTCCTGAGAGGCTGGATTTTGATTGATGAGCGTCTGCAACTGACTCGTTTGTATTGACTGAGGCAATAACTTGATGCTGTTTACTTGTGCAGTTACAAATTGACCTTGATCATCCGATAAATTAAATGCAAGGAGGATGGCAACGGCAGCAAGAGCCTTATTGGTATTCCTTTCAAGAACGTTCTGCTGCGTATCCATTATTATCATAGCCTGGTCTTCGCTGTGATTGTTAATGTATCCTGTTGAGGCTAGATTGAAATCGCTGTTGATGTCTTTTCTGATTGGTATATTAAACTGATCTCTGATTCCAGTACCAAATTCGTCAATGACTTTTCTATAGTGACCACGTAGGATTGTAGTCATATCTGATTCATAGTTATCGGTATTGATAATCTCACGTCTACTGATATAAAACGCCGTTGCATCCCTGTTTATATCACGCAGGAGCGTCTTAATTTTAGGCTGGACTTGCTTTTCAAGCTTGATCTGGTCTGTAACAAGCTGGTCTCTCAGCTGCGGTATTTGGGAGGCGTTGGTAACTATCATACATTATTTAATCCCTGCGTGTTTTAATGCTGTTTTCCAACAATCAAGCCTCACTCTGTCCAGCCTCATATATTCGTCATACAACTCCTCAACATTATCATCATCATTGTTTTTCACAGCTTTACTATAAAGCTTATTTGCTATGCAGTAATCAACTGTTGCTTTATTGGCTTCTTCAACTAGATTAGTTAATTCTTTATTCATCCTCAATCTCCTTTTGATATTTTTCTAGTAAAAGAAAAATCTTATCAATATTCCAATTTTTAGGAATTTCAAGATATACTTTCTTTGTTTCAATCTCTGTGTAACTACACAGTTTATTATCTTTGTTAGAATATTTGCATAAAACAGGTATTGATCGCTTGGGATCATCTTGGTCAATATCTATCATGTAGGCTATTTGCTTAAATGTATCAGTCATCCTCTTCAACCCCATCATCAATCGGCGTCTCATCAGCCTCAGCAAGCCCATCACCTGCTATGCCAACGCCTCCAGCCGTAAAGACGACATCACCGCCTGCTACTTCCTCTTCTTTTTGTAACTGCAACTTTCTATTTAATGTCAATGTAGGATTCTCAGTAATAGATTTAATGCGTTCAATTCTTTTTAGCATCAAAGCATCTACATTTTCTAAGTCAACTTGAAATTCAAGATTTTCCTCCCCTCTATTTATTAATAAAAAAGTAGTGAGTGAGCTTAAAATCTCATCCATCATTGGTATGACTCTGTTTTCATAGAATTCCTGACGTGCCTCTCTTTTGTTATTCATGGTTGCACCTTGCGGCACTTTTAATTGAATTGGTATACCTAAATCTTTATAAATCATTTCCTCAGAGTGCTGTATTATACCCTCAAAATCCATCTCTTTAGGGCTTAAAGCCATTTGTTCCCATTTCAAGCCGCCCTCAAGTAATAATGGTCGAGCTGCATTGCCTGCACCTTGAACCTCCTCCTCCATTTGATTTTTGAGTCTGGCATACTGCTCATCGGATAAATTGTTTGGAGCGTTGACATCTCTAGGCTCAAAAATCATTGCACCACTCGGTGTTGCACCATTATTTAATAATGCTGTATTGTGTTGAGTGGCTGAATCATAAAGATTTATTGTAATTGATAATGGTGTAATCTCACTCATTCCTGTTGGGTCGTGAGACGCAGACAAGGGATTGAAATTTTTATCATGCAATAATTCTGAAAAATTAGAGATACGTGTATTAAAAATCCTTCCAGTTTTTGGCTCTTTTTTAAATATTTCAATCGCAATTTCCCCTGAATTAAATGTAAATGTATCAGGAAAGCCAGTAAAATGATTAATTCTAATTTGCATAAACTGTGGTTTTAAAATAAATAACTCTAGTGGCGTATTATTAATATTGCCAATCGCATTTAAATAAAAGTCACCCTCAAGTAGCTTCCAAAATGCCAACTGAAAAAACAAGGCTTCCTTACTTGTTTGTTCCTCCTTATTCGGAGAATCAAGCAAATCAAGAATAGGATGATCGTCAAGTTTTTCTTTCTTATTTTTATCAAAAAGTATAATCGGCAATCCAGCGATAGCATTACAAATCAAATTAACTGCTCCATTTACAGGAGCGATTCGCAGGTAACTGTCAATTATTTGGTTAATGTCTGTATGATGATTAAAAGTAAAATTATGCCCACTGAATAAAAATGCATGTGGAAAATTGCTAACATTAAGCCCCTTCTGCTCAGGTATTACGACCTCTTTGGTCACAACATTCTGCTCAGGTATTACGACTTCTTTTTTTGTAAAACTAGGTATTATTGTTAACATTATTTTTCTTTATTTTCTTTTTCAATGTGTTGTTGGATTCCTGATAAGAAAAAACCTGCTAAAATAATGACTAACAAATATTTTCCTAAACTAAATAAATCCGTAGAATAAAATAAATGATAACCAGAAATAAAAATTGTACTAAGTAAGCCAAAACTATAAATTGTTATAAAAGTATTGGCTGAAAATATCTTTTTTAAGAATTTTAACATAATTGCTCCTATAATTATATGATTAATTAATAATATTGAGTATGTACGAATAGTTTTTGTTGTGGTATAATCATTTTTTGCTCCTCAAACAGGTCTTCTATTGTAACGCCATCCTCCCTGACAGGTTCAATTCCTGATTCCTTTTTATACCTAGCCAAGCACATCTCTACATAAACAGGGTCAATTTCCATGCCGTAGCATACACGATTAGTCTGCTCGCATGCAACTAAAGTCGTACCGCAGCCTATAAATAAATCCAATACTAGATCATCCTCTTTTGAGCATAGCTTGTTTAATCTTTTTGTTAATAGTACTGGTTTTTGAGTAATGTGTAATTTTGTCTCTTTATTATTTATCATTAACCATACGGTGCTTAATGTAATTTCTTCTCTTCCTCTGTTGCTCGATCGTAATTTTGAATAACGATTATAATATTTATCTACACAATCAGGCTTTGACTTCTCCTTATGTGTGTTATAGTAATCCTTATCTTTTAATTGCTTGCCTTGAGCTTTTGATCGCCAATAAATTAATTCCTGCTTTATATTTTCAAGTTTATCATAATCAATATTTTCAAGCCACTCGTCCCAATCAATTTTATTATGATTATACTTTGCATCACCTTTTTTATAAATCAAAATATTTTCATGCTGCCGTACTATTTTTTCAAAACCAGAAGAGCTACATCTTTTATCCCAAATAATCTCATTCACATATTTATATCCAACCTTGACAATGGAATTCATGAAGTCAATCAGTGTTGGATGCTGTCCTGTAAAAGTTAGGAAGGTGTTATCTTTTGTAAACTGGTTATACATATTGAACATGTCATCAGGAATTATACCTGTTTCAATTTTATGGTCTAGTAGATTATAAGGTGGATCGGTAAATACCATATCGGCTTTTTGACCATCCATTAGCCTCTGCACATTTTCAATCTGCATGCTATCAGCACATAAAATTCGATGCTTCCCACATTTCCATAAATCACCTTTTTGTACTAAACAATTTTCACTCATAACATCCTTATTTGCGGATTCGCCTCCTGCTTCAATCGTATCCAGTTTAAATATTGAGACTTGGAATCGACAATATCATCATGCGAACCATTTGGAAACTGTAGCATCTCATTAATAGCATCAGGCAACCAAGGGGCTGATTCTGGTATATATACATTACCAGCTTCAATTACAGGTGATGCCGCACTCATTCTAGTAACCTTATCACGCTCAGGGTTAATTTTCAAGATATTCATAGTTCCGTCTTTTTGAAACTCTTGTATCAACGACGTGCCAGAGCCTTTATCTTCAATTAATATGGCACTTGGATTCCATTTGACAGCTAATGATTTACACATGCGTTTCAATTCAGGAAACTCAAGCTTGGCTCTGAAAGTATCAATCCAATAATGCCCTTTTTTTGTCTGCCACCATGTCGTGCATACTGAGTAGTCACTACCAGCATTACTTTTCATGGCTGTATCCCACGACTGCACTATCGCAGTGACATCATCATCCTTTGGCTGTATATTGAACCGCTGAAACCAATCTATTTTTATCATGCCGCCACCGAGAGGAGCAGGGCGTTGTTGCATTTGACCAGCAAATCCATAAGGGGTTAAATCCTTCATTTTTTCCTCCAGCACCTCTTTACTTAATCGTGTTGGATGTAATAAGTCCCCTTCCTCTCTGGTTATATCAACCCTAGGAGGTAAATAAATACGTTGCTTTTCCTCCGCCACCGCAGGCAAGCATAAATGTTCCCAGCCTCCTTTTTTTAAAAGATGTCCTGTCAAATCCTCCTCATGTAACCGTTGCATAATAACAATTATTACTCCATTCTTTGGATCGTTCAATCGTGTGCTATATGTCTGATCATACCAATCTAACGCAGTCTGTCGCTCCAGTTCACTTTTAGATTCTTTAGGATTCAATGGATCATCTACAATTAGAAAATCACCCCCTTCACCTATTGCGGCACCGCCTACAGAAGTTGCAAATCTAAAACCTTGCTTTGTAGTCATAAATTTAGTTTTGGTATCTTGGGTATCACTAAATTGTGTATCAGGAAATAACTGTTTATACCACTCTGACTTCATCACTAATCTTGTATTTTGCGACAAGGTATGTGACAACGATTGAGCATAACTTGCCACCATAATTTGAGTACTAGGATTGTGTCCTAATAAGAAGGCTGGAAAGGCAATACTCACGCAAGTAGATTTAAGGCAACGTGGCGGGACATTAATAATCAATCTTTTAATCTCACGTTGTCTACATGCTTCAAGATAATCAGCAATAACATCAACATGCCAATTATGCAAATATTCTGTTGCAGGGTCTACAGTTGAAAAGGTTCTTTGAATAAATGCGGATAAATTGGTTTTCAAAATAAGATTTTTCTTATCAAGCATTAAACTGTCCTAAAATCAGTATAACCCATTGTAGTTATTCTAAGATCAGCCGTAGCGTTTGTATCACGACTTCTTATTTGCGAAGCTAAATTTGTGAGGACTTCTGTGGTAAGCATTATTGCGGTTACATCTGGCGAAGAAGATACATTGCCCGAAACTGAACCAATTGCTGTGGTTATAGATGGCTCTAAATCAGGAATATCAGGGGATGATAATAAATGCACCTGATTATCTAACGTGTCAAAATTAAAAAGTACAAATTTTCCTAACGTCCTTATTCCAAGCGGCGTTGTAACAGTTCTAAGAAATGCTGCTGTCGTTACATTTGCAAGATCAACGTCCAAAGGGGGTGCATTCCATTGTATCATTAAACCTCCGCCACTTAATTCAGTGGCAATAAAGGGCAGTATATTTGAAGAGCCATCAGTTAAAATTGATGTTACATAACGAGGTGCGGAATAACCAGTCGCATCCGCAAGTAAATTGGTTGCAGATGCATTGTCGTCATAGCCACCATCAACATTGCCATCGCTCGTACGTCGTATCTCAAATCTGCGATACCAAGTATCTGGCAACAACGTCAATACACTTGGAAACCCACCCTGATCATTGCCTTCAGCCCAGTCAACATCTATTTGTTTTGTAAGCGAAGTTACACGCTCCAATGTTGCTGTTCCATCGCCGCTACGTGCAGAGCCTGCCGATACAGTTATATCATGGTCAGAATCAACTAAGGCTATACTCGGCACGAAGCCGCTGATTGAACCACGAAATGAAAAATTCCCTAATTTAAATACGGATGAATTTGACATAATTATAAACTCCAGGATAAACTGTTTATACCTGCTGTAACATCATGAGCATCAAGCAAGTCAACATCTGTATATGCTTCAATTGTTATCTGATGTGCATATTTTATATCACGTAATAATTGGTCTTTATTTGCGATAAGTATTTGCAATTCTTTTAAATCACCTATAATTAATGTATCTATATTGCCATCATCAAAATACCAATTTATACTTGTTACAGTATTATTTGTAACTAAAGTAATTTTATTTTGAATTCCATTCAGCGAAGCATTATTTACAATTACATTGTTTGTATTATAAACGACTGTGCGTACAGTCTTATCATTATATTGCTTATCTAATTCCTCTAATTTTTTTGCTTTTGTTTCCTCAAAATCATACATAGGTTCGGCTGTATTAGCTTCAAGCCATTTCTGTATTTTATTATAATCACGATTACCAGGGGAATTTGGCACGTCATATTCGCCATTTACCCTATAGCCATCTTTTGTTAATTTTACTGTTGTTATTGTTTCCATAATTTACCTTATAATTCTGCGTCTGCTGTTAATTGTCCTTTACCTTCAGAATTTGCTGATACTACCACCTGATTTCTTACAGCGATACGTTTTTTGGTTGCATTTGTACCTACCGCACGATCTACCGCCCCTACAATATCATGCCAAACTCCAGATGCCCCCGTAACGATACTGAATGCCTGCGTAGTTCCCGCTGCTCGCATTGGATTTTGAAAAATCCAGGTGTAGTTAATCCCGAAATTTATAATGGTAGATCCCCTTCCAATTGGAGTGATTATGCCACTAAAAGTTGTTATAGTACCAGGGTCTACATCAATATCGTATGACTTTTGATAGTATCTTTGAGCAAGTTCTATTTCCTGTGCAAAAGACCGCTCTTCAAATTCAGTTTTTATAGGATTTTTTTCAACTTGAATGCGAGTAAAATCAAATATAAATGTAATGCCTGTAGGATGTACAAACTTAAATCCTAAGTAGTTATTTTCTGGAGTGTCAGTGCCTAAAGTTTTACCTGATATGCTAGGAATATCAACGGTTACAGTGAACTCCTGCCATGCTGTTGTAATATTTAATGTACCTCCATCAGTATCTACATCGGCACTAGGAGTGCCGCCTGTGCCAAAGGATTGTGTAAATCTTGGTGTTACAGTTATGGCTGTGTTCGCTTTTGCGAAGAATGATAATGTTACTTTGCGTCCTGCTGTAACTCGGACATCTTCTATTCGTTGCTCGTCGAGAGGATTAACTGATGTCGCTGCTCCTGATTGATCATGTCGTAGAAAGAATCTAGGCTCACCAGGTACGTCAGTCTGCCCTAAAGTAAAAGCCTGTCGTGATAATGTGTAACTGCCATCTCCGCCAGTTGTAAGCCATCTATCAAATAAGTATACATCATTAGTACTGGTTGTTGCTCCAGCGCGTTGTTTCAGTTCAAAAAGAGGGTTAATTATAAGATTTTTTCTAAGAACGTCCTGTTCAACATCTAAAATCTCCTGCCCTCGCATATTAAAGAAATAACCTGATGTTGTGCTATCCCCTATCAATATAGGCTTGCTAACCTGTCCAACGCCTGTAGGTGGATTGCTTGTTAATGTACCAGCCACCGTAGGCGATAAAAAGAATGTAACTCCTGCTGCCAGCCCTGTTAAACCCGGAATAAATCCACCGACATCTAGCACAAAGTTATCAAGCCCCGATGTGCCGCTTACGATTCCAGCAACCTCAGCATTAAGGGGAGAATCTGCTATTGCAAGAACGTATCCTGTGTCAATGCCTGAAAGCTTACGCAACACATCGCCAACGTTAAAACCGTGAGCATCCTGTGCTATTGCACGTGTAATCGTGCCACCTGTGCCGCCACTAACAAATAATATCCAAACGTCATTTGACTTATTGTAATGCACAATCGTCAGGCGAAATGCTGAGACAGAACCTGCTGGTAATTCTGTTACGCCGTCCTCGGTTTTGATTATCTTTGCACCAAGTCCAGCAACGTTAAGAGTTGATGTTAAAGTGTTTGTATGTATGGTTGTAAATCTGACTTCCATCCCATCCAATAATGCCTCTGGTGCTTTGTTTGTGCCAGTTCCGTTATTTATGGGCTGCACAACATAGCTATTCGCAACGCTGCCACCGCTTTCGGTATATGACGCACCATTTGCTGCGTAATGCGACATTGTACGGCTGGTTTGCGTTTGATCTGAAGTGTTTAATGCCTGACCAGTATCTAGAATTGCATTTTCATTTGAAACCACAAGCGAATTCATCATGTCTGCATCGACTTTTGGATCGCTGTTATTTACATATGCTGCGGCAGGACGTTTGTATGACATAATAAACTATAATTATATTAATAACTCTAGTTTATTATATGAAAAAATAAAATGCAAGGAATAAAAGAGTGTCTATTTAATCGTTGGAAAACAATATTGTTGTATTAACAGGCTTCAATAACTCAAACATGCATTGTAATATACTCTCTTGAGTTTGTGCAGCAGGTTGAAAAGGAGGTTGAACCGGCAATACTTCTGATACAACACCTCCTCCCGTGACAAGCATAATAAATCTTGATGCTGGTGATTTGGTAAGATAAAAAGGTGGTTGTTGAGGAAGAAATGCATTATCTTGCAGGGGCGTTACGTCTACCACAAATCCAAGCAATAGGGCTATATTCTCAAAATCTTCCTTAGTAGCCACGCCGCTTGCTTGTATTTTAAT
>SDBV01010583.1_pt1 | contig 12061 bp, 7 predicted proteins | sample 2277081 | NCBI WGS metagenome assembly SDBV01 (sample SAMN10402039, study PRJNA504765) | marine sediment metagenome | isolation source: marine sediment core GS10_PC15, 223 cmbsf | place: Arctic Ocean: Southern Knipovich Ridge | collected 2010 | reverse complement strand
GGTATCCCTGTGCTTGCCGTAACATGTTCCGTATTTTTTATCACGTCCAGCACGGCTTTCATGAATTTTTCCGGCTTAATAGGCTTGCGAAGGAACCTGTCCGCCCCTGCCTTAAGCGCAGCTTCTTCATCTTTGTCATCAGTATATGTAGCGGCATAAAAGACAAAAGGGATCTTTTTCAGCAGATCGTCGTTCTTCCACCTGCTGCATAATGCAAATCCGTCCATTACCGGCATCAGGATATCAGAGACTATTATGTCCGGAGGGTTATGCCTGGCCTTTTCGAGTGCGTCGGCCCCATTGTCTGCAAGGACAACTTCATGGTCATGGAACTCCATGATCTGCTGCAACGCAGACTGAATATCTTTATTGTCATCAACAATAAGGAATTTGCTCATGGTATGGTATTTTTATGTATGTGCCGGATCGGGGCAGCATTTTTTTACCCATATTATTAACACATTACATTAAAAGCATAATTTTGTCTAGAGGTTTTCCCCCAATTTTATAATAGGGGTTTCCCCTATATTGTATGTATGAATAAAAACGTTTCGATGATTTGTGATGAAGCTGTTCTATATAGTTACGATTGCAATAAATACTCTATGCTTCATTTACAAATTTAGCTGCATGCACGAAAAGCTCACGTATGTTCCTGAAGTTCATTTTCTTTCTAATATTATACACATGAGATTCTATGGTACTTATACTGAGATTAGAATTTTCTGCTATTTTCTGTATTTTTAATCCTTGCCCTACAAGGTGAAATACCTCCAGTTCGCGGTTGCTGAGAAGGTCAACAAGAGAACCGCAGGCTTCGGATTTCTTTATAAGAATTTTGTCTAACAGCTCTCTCCTTATCTTACGACTGATATACATCTCTCCTTCCAGGATTTTTCTTAATGCTGATACCACATTTTCAAAAGGTTCATTTTTCATAATATACCCTTTTGCTCCTGCCCTGAGACACCGTTCAGCATATACAGATTCATTATGCATTGAATAGACCAGAGTTGATACACCCGGATAATAACGGGTCAGGTCTTTTAAAAGGCTTATTCCACTGGAGTGACCCAGATCGATTCCAACGATAGTAATGTCCGGTTCGGAATTTTCAATGGCCTTTAATGCCTGGGGAATACTACCCGCATCACCGCATACACTGAGGTCAGATTCCTGGTTTATAAGTTGTTCGAGTCCCCTTCGTACAATGGGGTGATCATCAACTATGAAAACCCTGTGTTCCCCTTTTTTAATTTCAGGCCTGTCGATATTCATTTTTACTATTGCCATTTAACCAGTATTTGGCTGATTTTGAAAAACGCAGCACTTCCTCTTTTTTCATTTTTATTAATGTACCTATTGTTTCCCTGGTTCCCTGCTGCTATTCACTTCAGACTCCTCTGTCTTTCTGAGCAAAAAGATGGATTAATATTTGAATGTCCTCTCTATTAATCGGCTTTGTAATAAAACCGTTCATCCCTGACTGCATGCACATCTCTCTGTGTTCTTCAAAGGCATGAGCAGAAACAGCGATTATCGGGATATTACGATCAATTCCGTTGATTTTCGAATTTCTTATTATTCGTGTGGCCTCAATCCCGGACATAACAGGCATCTGTATGTCCATCAGCACAAGGTCAAAGCTCTGTTTTTTTAAAGCTTCTAGGGCTTCTTCACCGTTGTTTGCAACTTCCACAGAATGACCCTCTCTCTTTAAAATCCGGACTGTCAGTTTTTGGTTGGGCATATTATCTTCGGCAAGAAGAATGTGAAGGCCTTCTGTTGAAATGCCGATTTCAGAGCCGGTATTCTGCGGAGCAGGGTCTTTTTGTACAGACTTACTGCCGGTCCCGAATCTTGCCGTAAAATGAAAAGTACTTCCCTTGCCGGGTCTGCTTTCTGCCCGGATTTCTCCTTCCATCATGGCAGCAAGTTTTCTGGAGATGGTCAGGCCGAGTCCTGTGCCGCCGTATTTTCTGGTAGTGGAACCGTCTACCTGGGTAAAGTTCTCAAATATGGCTTCGAGTTTGTCTTCCGGAATGCCTATCCCTGTGTCTGAAATGGAGAAATGCAGGGGAAAAGTTTCTTTATTCCTGTCTTTTGTATCGTTTCCGGAAATCCCGGGTTCAATATTTATGGAGATCTTACCTTTGTCAGTGAACTTGATGGCATTCCCTAACAGATTGGTAATAATTTGCCAGAAACGTAATTCATCGCCTTTCAGGTTTAAAGGAACATCGGGACTGATATGACAGAGCAGTTCAAGCCCTTTCTTCTCTGCCTGAAATTGGCAGGTACTGATTATACTCTCCATTGTTGTCTGTATGTTGAAATCCGTCTCATTAAGCTGCATCCTTCCGGCCTCAATCTTTGACAGGTCCAGTATACTGTCCAACAGGCCGAGAAGAGAATCAGCGGATTGTTTGACAGTTTCAAGGTATTCCCTTTGTTCCGGCTTCAGATCAGTATCAAGTGTCAGTTCAGTCATGCCGATGACTGCATTCATTGGTGTCCGGATCTCATGGCTCATGTTTGTCAGAAATTGACTCTTTGCACGGTTTGCAGACTCGGCAACCTCTTTTGCTTTGTTCAATTGTTCCTCGGCCTTTTTTCGGTCCGTAATGTCCCTTACAATGTGGACCAGTCCGGTACATATATCATTATTGTCGAATCGGGGTATTACCCTGATCTCAATAAACATATTTAAACGCGGTTCAAATGTTTCATAATCTACAGGCTTTCCTGTTTTAATGCATTGGCGTCCCGGACAGTCTCCCGGTTGAGAATCTGACCCGTGGAAATATTTATGGCATTTATGTGTCAGGGACTGTATAACTGGAAGCTTAAAAAATTCTTTTGCCGCTTTGTTTGCAGCCAGAATATTACAGTCCCTGTCATGGATAGTAATCATATCTGATATAGAGTCGAAAGTGCTTTCCCAATCATGTGCGGATTGCATAATCTGTTCTTCCATTCTGGCACTGGAACTCTTCTTCTCCTGCACACGTCTGTTATATTCAACAGCCTTTTTTACGGAATCGAAAAGATATTCGGGATCATAAGGTTTGATCAGGAAATCAAAGGCGCCTTTTTTTATTGCATCGACAGCTGTTTCCAACCCCGCATGAGCGGTCATCAGTATTACAGGGACATCAATGTCTGAAGAATGGACTTTCGCGAGGAAGTCCAGCCCTGAGATGCCCGGCATCTTTATATCTGTAACAACAGCATCAATATTAATATTGTCTTGATGGAGTATGTTTATTGCATCGGCTGCGCTTTTGCAGGGAATAACGCTGTAGCCGTCATCTTTCAGTAAAGCAGTAATAACATTAAGGGCAAAATGATTATCATCTACAACAAGGATCGAATTGTTATCTTTTTCTTTCATTACGATATGCCATATCCCGGTTATACGGCATTCTTATTGTTATGGTTTTAAAAGTGTAAAACTGTATGAAACAAGCCTTTCAATCTCTCTGAAAAGCTCCTCCCTTTTAAAAGGCTTTATAATACAGCTGTTCATTCCAGCTTTCAGGCACTGCTCTTTTTCTTCTTCAAACGCATGAGCAGTTACAGCTATTATTGGAATCTCAGGATTAAAGGTATTGTCTGTTGAGCTTCTGATTGCTTGTGCAGCCATTATCCCATCCATTTTCGGCATCTGTACATCCATCAAAACAATATCAAAGTGCCCTTTCTTCAAACTTTCAAGTACTTCTTCTCCATCATTCGCAACTTCTATAGAGTAACCTTCTCTTTCTAATATTCGGACTGCCAATTTTTGACTGATGTCGTTGTCTTCAGCAATAAGGATATGAACTTTTTGTCCGTCTTCATCCTTTGTCTGGTTATCTAAAGACTTATATTCAGAGTTAACAATCTCTTGAGAAAGCTCCTGCTTTACTGATTCATGGAAAATACCAAACCTTGCTGTAAAGTGAAATGTACTTCCTTTGCCGGCTTCGCTTTCAACCCATATCTTTCCTTTCATCATCTCAACAAGTCGTGAGGATATAGAAAGCCCGAGCCCTGTACCGCCGTATTTTCGTGTTGTTGAACTATCAGCCTGAGTGAAGGTATCAAATATGTGTTCCTTCTTGTCCTCAGCAATCCCAATCCCTGTATCGCTGACAGCAAAATGCAGAGAGACTTCATCCTCTGTTTGTGACTCTACTTCCACACTAACAACTACTTCTCCACTTTCTGTAAATTTGATTGCATTTCCCAGAAGATTTATCAAAATCTGCCGTAACCTGCCGGGATCGCCTAAAATAATGTTTGGAACATCAGGCGATACATTGTATGACTGCTCGATGCCCTTTTTATGTGCACTGATAGCAATGGGTTTTAGAGTTCCAGCAATAGTATTGCGCAGATTGAAATCGATATGCTCAAAGTCAAATTTACCTGCTTCAATTTTAGATATATCAAGAATATCGTTGATAATTGACATCAGGTTATCTGAAGATGTCTTAAGCATGTCAAGGTATTCCCTCTGGTCGTCTGTCAGTTCTGTATCCTGCAGCAATTCAGCCATTCCAATGACGCCATTCATAGGGGTGCGGATTTCATGACTCATATTGGCTAAAAATTTACTTTTTGAACTGTTTGAGTTCTCAGCTTCTATGCGTGCATCATTCAACTCCATCTGCCGTTCCTCTAACATCACTATCATCTCATTGAAGGTTTCCCCCATGGCATTAATAGAATTATTTCTGGCACTCTGGTAGACCGGACACTTGCAGCAATTCTTCAGCTTCTTTGCAAATATCCCCTGAACTTTTCCTTTGCAGAAGGTACCGGCAATTTCCCAGCATCTTATGTTCCTTTGTCCATAACATGGACACTTTTTCTGGGGGCAGTTCTTTACCTCCCAGCATGTTACAAGTGACTTATTCTCAAACCTTGCACTGAAGGTATTGTCATTGACTATACATTCCATTAATGCTTTGATTTCACCAGCCGTTGAGTCAAGTTGTTTGTTAAGTTTTAAAAGATGCTGGTTGCTATGGATTAAATTCTCCTCAGCCTGCCCGCGTTCAGTGATCTCTTTATTCAACTCGTCCCTGGATACGGTAACAGTCTTTAAATTCTCCTCAGCCTGCTTGCGTTCAGTGATCTCTTTATTCAACTCGTCCCTGGATACGGTAACAGCCTTTAAGTTCCCTATCATTTGATCAAATGTTCTTGACAACTCGCCAACTTCATCTTTTGCATCAGTCCCGACTTTATGGTCTAAATTTCCACGTCCAAATATTTCAGCCCCTTCCGAGAGCTTTTCAATCGGACGGACTATCATTCTATTGGTAAGTATCAGGGAGATAACTGTCACTGCAAAGGTCAATATAAGCGCGGCAGTCTGCACAGTCTTGAGAACGTTTCTTTTCTTCTCGGAGGCCTCCTTAAACAGGACAACAGCTTTATTGGTCTCCTCAAGAAGATAAACGTCTCCATTCTTAATGTCACTCATAGCGTTTTGAAATTCGTCTGAGGTAACAGCAGCAGAATGATCGGTTATAACACTCATGGCTTTCTTGCAATGGTTCCATAATCCTTCTACCTTGTTTAACTGAGCCTTTGCCTCTCCTGTACTTTCAGGTAAGCTTGTCTTTTTCCCGTCTGTGCCTAAAGCCATACCGCCGTCCTTGAGAGCTTTAAGGCTCCTGTCATACAGGGAAACCGTCTTTATCAGACCTTCCCTCTGCCCTTCTGCTGCAGAGCTGTTCTTCAGTGCAGAGACAAGAACAAGGGCCTCTTTGAACATCTTCTGGGTCAGCATCCTCTGCCGGCCTGCAATGTCTATTATCCTGGCATCCGCTGACTGGGAAGACACCACATATGTTGTAGTCCCGACCACTATCAACATAAAAACTGCAAAGAGTCCTACCAGAACCGTTGTCTTGAATTTAAGGGAACTTATACTCATTTTTTTACTTCTTTCATAAACAATTTATATCCATCTAAAAAAGTGGCTGTTCCCTTTCTTTTTAAAAAGGGAACAGCTGCACTTTAAGGAGAAGTCAGTCCTTTCCTTTTGTAAGAGTATTAAAAAAACAAAAGGATTAAGACTGACTCCGGAGGACGCTTAAGATTCTTATTCCTCTGCCTCTTTTTTTGTCTCTTCAGAAGATACATAACTGCCTGCATCCTGAACAATCGCAAGTTCATCAGTAGAGAACACTTTGTCAATATCAAGGATCATGATAAACTGGTCGTTGCGTTTACCCATTCCCTTGATGAAATCGGTCTTAAGTCTCGTCCCGATCTTTGGCGCGGGCTCTATCTGGTCATGCTCAAAGTCATGCACTTCCTGTACAGAATCCGCCAGTGCTCCAAGCACGGCAGTATCTTTATCAACTGATACTTCTACTATGATGATGCAGGTGTTGACTGTCTTCTCTGCCTCCTGCATCCCGAATTTCAATCTGAGATCAACCACAGGCACAACATGGCCCCTGAGGTTGATCACTCCTTTCATGAATTCAGGAGTCTGCGGCACCTTTGTTACAGCTGTATATTCAAGCACCTCACGCACCTTGGAAATATCCACGGCAAAAACCTCTTCATCGAGATTGAAAGTCAGGTGCTGTGTAGCCTCTTGTGTTTCTGCTATGCTCATTTTTTAACCTCCGGTTAAAAGCTGTCAGCTCTCAGCTGTCAGCCTTCAGCCTTTGGATGTTTATCCGCAGCTGAAAGCTGATCGCTGAATGCTTAACGCTTCTTTTATTAATATTTCTCAAACTCGTCATCTGTTCTGTCTTTGCCGCCGTCACCCATGTCAAGAGCGATCCCGGTTGGAACTGCAGTTTTTGTTGTTTCTTCATGTGCAATGTGAGCGACTTTTGCTTTGTGCTCTGTCTTTGGAGCTGCAGCTGTATCAAAATGCTGGACTGCTGTCTGTCTCTGTCTGGTTGTACTGCCGCTATCTTCAACCTTAAAGAAGGCAATTGTATCCTGAAGCTGTTCTGCCTGTGAAGCCAGCTCTTCAGCTGTTGAGGACATCTCCTCTGAAGCGCCTGCGTTCTGCTGGATTACCTGGTCTAACTGCTGAATGGCTTTGTTTATCTGTTCAGCTCCGCTGTTCTGCTCATTGCTCGCTGCGTTTATCTCCTGGACCAGCTCTGCGGTCTTCTGTATATCAGGGACAAGTTTATTCAGCATCTCGCCGGCCTTTTCAGCGACATCCGTGCTTGAGGAAGACAGCTGGCTTATCTCGGCTGCTGCTGTCTGACTCCGCTCTGCAAGCTTTCTGACTTCAGCTGCCACAACTGCAAAGCCCTTACCGTGCTCACCGGCGCGTGCTGCCTCAATAGCTGCATTCAATGCCAAAAGGTTTGTCTGCCTTGCTATTTCCTCAATGATAGATATCTTGCCGGCAATCTCCTTCATTGCACCAACTGCCTGTGTGACTGCTTCACCGCCTTCCTTGGCGTCCTTGGCAGCTTTAACCGCGATTTTATCGGTTTGTTGCGCATTGTCAGAGTTCTGCCTGATGTTGGCGCTCATCTGTTCCATGGATGACGATGCCTCTTCCGCATTTGCAGCCTGCTCTGTTGCACCCTGTGACATCTGCTCTGAACTGGAGCTCATCTGCTGGCTTCCCGATGCTACATTCTCTGCCGCGGATTTTACATCAACAACCACTTCTTTTAGTTTTTCGCTCATGGCCTTAATGGCGGCATAAATGCCGGTGTCGCCTTTTTTGTTTTGTGAAACCAGAGTCATGGTCAGGTCGCCGTTGGCAATTGTCTGGGCTATATCCGCAATCTCTTTAGGCTCGCCGCCCACCTGCTTTGCTATTCCGTTGACAATGAACAAAGCAATGGCAATAGCCAGAATCGCTATGATCAGGGCCGTGATCAATATAGACTTGACTATATTGTTAATAGGCTCTTTTACCTCGGCTTCATCAATCTCTGAAAGAAGCGCCCAGGTAGTGCCGCCTACTTTCAATGAAGTGAAAGCAGAGAGAACGGGGTTGCCATTGTAATCAATAATGACCTTTGAATCGGTCTTCCCGGAAAGGGCCTCGTTTGCAGCTTCGGTATCAACTCCATTTTTCGCTACAGTACCGGCAAATGATGCCTTAACCGAATGGCCCTGAGGGTCGAGATACGAATCTGATCTCATCAGCTTGTCAGGTCCGACCAGGTAGGTCTCACCGGTCTCACCCATGCCCTCACGCTCCTGCATTATAGAGTTTATGGCCTCAAGAGGGAGCTGAAGAGCAACTATTACCTCAACCTCGCCTTCATGCACAACCGGCTGGGCAACAAATGCCGCCGGCTCTCCGTTGCTCGGTGCGTAAGGCTCAAAGTCTGCAAAGCCGAAGCTCTTTGTCTGGAGCACCTGCCTTGTGAGCTTTCCGAGGTTGGAGCTTGAGTACTTGCCGTTTACCATGTTGGTCTGGTAATCAGCTTCATGTGTGACCGTATAGAATACAAATCCGTCCGGGTTTATAAGGAACAGGTCGTAGTATCCGTACATGTCCTTGTATTTGGCATAGAATTCATTACCCTGATCATCAACAGGACTGAATGCCTCTGCAACATCGATCTCAGCGATGAGGGCCCAGGTCACATCCCCGATTTTCAGCGGCGAATAAGCGGAGAGGACGGGGTTCCCGTTATAGTCAATGATCACGTCAGCGCCCTCCTGCCCGGCAAGGGCTTCCTGGCTGGCCGTAGTATCAACCTTGCCCCTGGAAGGATCATTAAAGGAGGCGGCCACTGAGTGGTGTTTCGGGTCCAGATACGAATCAGACCGCATCAGCTTGTCCGGACCGACCAGATAAGTCTCTCCGGTCTTGCCCATGCCGCTCCTTTCCTGCATGATCGCGTTGATATCACGCAGGGAGATCTGAAAGGCTGCGCTTCCCCAGTACTTGCCGGAGGCGTCAATAAGCGGAGCGGCGATAAACGCAGCAGGTTCATCGGAGGGGTCATACCAACGGAAGTCACTAAATGCCGATTGCTTTCGAGAGTTCTCAAAGACCCTCGCCAGTCCCGAATTTTTTAATTCTCCTGTCTTCAAGTTGGCGCCGAGATCGGATTCCTTTGTTACGGTGTAGACCACGTCGCCGTCAGCGCTTATCAGGAATACGTCATAGAATCCAAAGTTATCCATGAATACAGAAAATCCCTTTTCACGTTCAGCGCTGAGTTTTTGGTACTCTTGACTTTTCAGCCCTTTTTTAAAGACAGCGGTGAAGAGCTTGATCCCTTTGGTGAAGCGAAGGTTCTGCTGAACATCATCTAATAGATTAAACCGGTCGCGAAAATAACTTTCAACCTGGTTTTTCTTGATTGTCTGGACTGCCCCCAGCTTGCGAAAGGCTTCTGTGCGGAGAGTATTTACCGTCTCTACGAGCACACCCATGTCGCCCTTCCGCTCTCCAAAATATTTCTCGATCTGATTCTTCTTGATGCCGCGCACTGCTTCAAGCTGTCCGTATGATTTGTCCATAAGCGCATTGGTCGCCATATTGCTGGCCGTCAATCCGATAATAGTTATTGGAACGAGTGCCACAATCAGAAACAGAGCTATCAGCTTCGGTTTCATTTTCAAATTCTTTAAGTCAATCATTTTTTGTCCACCTTTTCTAAAAAATAATCTGTCATCTGACAGCCCCTATCGCCTCTTAGTTTTTTTGTCTTTTTTATTTGGCTACTAATTAACAGAATTCCTGATAGCCATGTCCTCCTCCTTTCATATTTGGTTGATTTCCTTATCCACCTTTTTTTATTTATTAAATAATTTTCAGACACTTATCAGACCCTCACGGATCGCATATTTAGTGATTGCAACCGTATTCGGAATATTGAGTTTTTTCAGGAGTTTCCTGCGATGCGATTCTATTGCCTTACTGCTTATATTGAAATGTGAAGCGATTTCCTTTATGGACCTGCCTTCAGAAATGAGCCGGAATATTCCCCGTTCTCTTTTTGTCAGGCTGGAAAAAGCAGAAATGTCTGATGTATTTGATTGAGATGTAAAATTATTTACAAGAAGGGCTGCTGCTTCACCACTCAAGTACGTCTTATTTTCCACCACGATATCTATAGCACACTTAATGTCCTTATGGGAGCAGTTTTTCCGGAGGTAGCCTGATGCGCCTGCTTTAAATATTTCCAAAATAAACTTGATATTAATATCTGATGACATGGCAATAACTTTAACATTAGAAAATTCTGCGGTTATTTCGCGTATAAGATCGATTCCATTCAGGCCAGGCATGTCAGTATTTATAATCAGAACGTCCGGAAGCGACTGCCGTACTTTATCCATCACGATTTTTCCGCTTCTGACTTCACTGACTACTTTCATATTGGAGTGTCTGCCAATCAGGGAACAGATCCCCTCCCGAAACAATGTGTCATGCTCTGCTACAGTAACTTTTATGGCCATGATTTCTCCTTTTCCTGCCTTTCTTCCAGCGCATATCCACCAGACATTTACAAACCTGTCATCACAGGGCAGAGACTATATATCAAAAAGGATGCCAGAAGTTAATTGGCTGAATTTAAAGGGATTTAATCGAAAATGCTTTTTGGGATACTATTGCAAATTGAAATGGTCTTTCAAAATGAAATATTACATATTGTAATTCTGTTTGATTTTTCTGTAGAGGGTAACGTAGCTTATGTTTAAGAGTGAGGCGGCTTTTGTCTTATTGCCGCTTGTCTTTTCAAGTGCTTTTTTGATAGCTATTTTCTCCAGTTCAATCAGGTTTAAACTTGGCAGGTTGTCAGTATCATCAGATATGGATATGCTCCTGCTCTCCTGAAAAGACTTGTTTTTATCTTTAATTAAAAAATCTATATGATCAGTTCCTATTACTTTTTCTTTTGCGAGGAGGACCGCTCTTCTGATTACATTCTTTAATTCCCTGATATTGCCCGGCCATGAATAATTCTTTAAATGACTTAAAACGTCTTCGGATATTGTGTGTACTTCTTTATTAAGGTCTTCGGCAGCTTCCCTGATAAATTTTTCTGCAAGGAATGGAATATCCTCCAACCTTTCTCTAAGAGGAGGGAGATAGATCATGAATTCACTCAGGCGGTAGAAGAGGTCTTCCCTGAAACTTTTCTCCTCTTTTACAGAAGTAATGATGTCTTTATTAGTTGCGCCTATAATACGCACATCTGTCTTAAGAGGATTAGTACAGCCAAGAGGAGTTATGGTCTTCTCCTCAACTGCCATCAGCAGTTTGCCCTGAACATAAGGAGACAGGTTCTGCAGTTCATCGATCAGGATGGTTCCTCCGTCAGCGGTTTCAAAAAAACCCTTTTTCTTTTTTGAGGCACCCGTAAATGCACCTTTTTCATATCCGAAAAGCTCACTCTCAACCAGGGTTTCGGGTATTGAGCCGATATCTACGGTCACAAACGGCCCTTCTGTTCTCAGGCTCAGATGATGAATATAGCGTGCGATAAAAGATTTGCCTGTACCTGTCTCTCCCTGAAGGATCAGGGAAAAATTACTCTGTGAGATCTCATGTATCTGCTGAATGACCTTTTTCATGGACTCGCTCTTACCCAGTAAATATTCAAGCGATGTCTCAACCTCGCTGCTCAGCATCTTTACCCTTTTGTCCAGTTCGAATTTTTCGGCAGCCCTCTGTAAAGTCAGGGCAAGCCTGTCAAAATCAGGTGGTTTAATAATAAAATCATAAGCCCCGAGCTTTATTGCCTCCACCGCAGTCGGGATATCACCGTCTGCGGTAATTATAATTACAGGAACATCCGGATTTATTTTTTTTATTTCCTGCATGGTCTCTATCCCGTTCATCCCGGGCATTTGCAGGTCCATGAGTACGAGAGGCGGCTGTTCCTTCTGAAAAACGGCTATGGCCTCCCTGCCGCTTGTTGCCTCTATCGTATTAAAACCGTAGTCCTTCAGGTTATCACTGATAGCTATCAGTTCCATTCTGTTGTCGTCTGCAATCAGTATTCTGTCCATTTCCTGTGACATCACTTTCCAGTGTTCAGATAATATTCTATATTAATCCTGTTAAATTGTTTGCATTTATATAAAAGAATGTTTTTAATTA
>SDBV01010582.1_pt1 | contig 12061 bp, 16 predicted proteins | sample 2277081 | NCBI WGS metagenome assembly SDBV01 (sample SAMN10402039, study PRJNA504765) | marine sediment metagenome | isolation source: marine sediment core GS10_PC15, 223 cmbsf | place: Arctic Ocean: Southern Knipovich Ridge | collected 2010 | reverse complement strand
GTTAAGAACCATGTCCGAAGACGAAAAACAGTTAATGGAGGCTATCTGCCAGCCTTGCCCCTGGAACTGGTCCGATGATTGGCTGGCCGAACCTCTTAACATTCAATCATTACCACCTGAGAAGGAGGAGGATGATGGTAGTCAGACTATTAAGCTTTATGCCCCAGACATCTTAATTAACCCCTTACCTCTACCTACAAGGATGTCTATCTTGTATAATCTTATTATGCCCATTACCAGGCGTACAAATTATTGTCGTGGCTTTATTTCGTTGACCGAAATAACTAGTGATGAGAGTGATGAAAGGTATGAGAGAGATGAAAGTGATGAGAGAGATGAGAGTGATGAGAGTGATGAAAGTGATGAGAGTGATGAGAGTGATGAGAGTGATGAGAGTGATGAGAGTGATGAGAGTGATGAGAGTGATGAGAGTGATGAGAGTGATGAAAGTGATGAGAGTGATGAGAATGATGAGAATAACGCACTCGTGATGAAAGAATTTGAGGGTGCGACAGGAGGATCACCGATACTTTTAGATGATTGGGGAGGACCTTCTCAAGATGAAATTGCGGGTCTCAGCGGAGCATATCTCATGCTCCTTCTTAATTCTTATCAATCAATGTTTCCCAAGCCTAGTAGTTCATCGGTATCGGAAGGTGGAGGAGCAGGGGAAGAGGCAGAAGAAATTAAGCTGGAACAACCACCTAAAAGTATTGGTCCGGAGGCGAAGGAGGGAGATAACACTTGTCACATCTGTCTCGAATCTATCAAATATTATTGTCTATTGTCCTACTGCGATCATAAATCCTTCCACTATGAATGTCTAATCAAACATTTCAAGTCAGAGTGTCCAATTTGCCGCACAGCCCATAATTTCAAGGTTTATGGTCAAATGCCGGAAGACAATGTTATTTTCAGCAATAATGAGTACGACAGTGATGATGAACTGCTATCTTTCGATGATAGTGAAGAGCCGGCGATAGTATCGGGTCATATTCATGATTATCAACCATCTGGTGAGTTTTATAGTGCTACCCCGATCGAACATACTTTTAATGATAACACGGAGGACGCCAAAGACAGTAGTAAGCAAATTATCAACCCCTGTTCGGAAATTCCTTGTGGCTGGCACGAACCTGCCCAACACAGTCTAAACAACTCCTTCAGACTAATCACCATGGCAAATAAGCCCCCATATATTCCAATTTACGGTAAATTTATTGTAATTCCTTTTAAGTCCCCATGGTTGAGTGAGGAGGAGGAGGTAGATGATGAAGAGAGAAATAATGAGGAGAAAGACGATTATAAATCTCCGCTGAACCAGCAAGGGACTTTTATCACTATTAAATCGAGCCATGGTGGGAGTTATCCTATACTTATGCTTCACCACGAATGGCATCCTTCATCCGAGTCGCAGTATATAGGTAGAGCATTAAGGGTTAACTCATTAAATTTTTATCAGTCCCCACGCTATAACGCACCCTCCGAGATACTATCCTGTTTAAGTCTGAAATCGACATTCTTCCTGAAAGAAATAGATCGATATGCTAACAACATCGACCTCTTAACCGATTCGATTGACGACTGGATTAGGAAGTCAAAATGGAGGATGACGATGCTGATCTATCTGATCTATCTTGCTTCCCAATATTTATCCTCTAACCATCGATTTACCAAAGGAAGAATCAATCAACCGCTTTCTTCGGGTTTCCTCCTAGAGGGCCCTAATAGATGACAATCTTCCAAAAAATGATTGAGCTTAAAATGGAATTAACCTCTTAAAAAAGACAGGCCGAAGAAATATTTTTATATTTCATAAATAGCCCTATGATTTTAACAAAGAGTAAACGTAACCGATTCCGACACATAACATAAGTAAACAACAAGATGAGAATAAAACCTATTGACGGGGATAACACTGGGAAGAGATTAGAAGAATACTTCAAGCTACGAAAAGATCGAAAATATTTTGACAGAGATAGGTATGCGATAGTCAAGACAAAAGTGAGAGTAATCAACGGTCCTCATATAGTAGACAGAGAAACTAAAGTCGAAGATTATTTTGTATATAAAGATAAGAAGTAAACAAGAGATAAGACTAGAGGATACCTATCTCTGTCTAAGTAACCAATCTAAATTTATGGAGAGTCAGATGAAGTACCTACATATCTTCCTCTTCCTCGTCTCTCTAGCTCAGGCCAGTGATATCTATATACTATGTGATTACCCTCCGCCAGACACCGAATGTGGAGTAACCAATCGTTGTCAAGAGATTGAAGCTTAACACCTGTCACCTACAGCCAGATTGCGATCTGATTAATCTTTGTTTCTCTCGACTAACGGCGAAGAATGACGGACTAGTACAGATAGATAATTTTTTCACATCTTGTCAAGATGATCAGGCTTTTACTGTTGACCTGACCCTCAATGAGTGTCAAGTGGTAGAGATGTTCGGGTTTAGTTTTCCAGCTGAGGTCAGATCACTGGATGATGGTGACGCGGCTATTTCCCTCTCAGTCAATCTATTAATCATACTAGTCGTAAATTTAATCCTCTTTTCAGTGATCTAAAGTATCATTTTAATTCAAACTGGATGTTTTTCAACCTATTTCCGGCTATTTGTCTCTGGTTATTAGCGAAATGTCACTAAAGTGACCTTTTTTAAGTTTGTCCTGAGCGCCTACATTTGAATCTATCTTTTCAGATTCGTCGGGATTGTAGGCCTCCCCTGGTTCATTGCTTTCTAATTTATCCCTCATTTATGAAGAATTAATCGAAAATTCATGAACCTTAGTCCGCACTTCTCCCAATTATGCAGTATCACATTTCTTCCTCCATTTACATCTCTATGGAACCTACTTCCACACTTTGGGCATATATATATCTTCTCTCCTTTTAGCTCCCATTTTATGTAAAAACACTTCCCACAGGTCTTCGTCGTTAATGGTTCTTCCACCACGAAGACCTTCTTCCTTTCAGTCTTGGCTTTCGACTGCAGGAGCTCTCTAAATTTATAATGCGACCATCTCAACATTCTCCTTGTTGTTCCTTTTCCTATTATTCGTCTATGACCATTATTCTGACAACTACTCTGTTTTCTCCTTGCCATCTGCTGTGATCTAAACTTCGGTATCAATATTGTATCATATTTCTTCACTAAAAACTTTACCGTCTTTCTTTGTAAATCCGATATCATATTCTTTGCCTTTCTTTCCACTTTGGCTGCGGCCTTCCTCAGCCCTTTCAACTTCCTCTTATTTGTCGTTTTCCTATATTCCTTTCTATTTCTCTCCCTCTTTTTTCCTATATATACTCTTTCTATACCTTCTCTCATTCGACTGGCTATCCTTGATAGTCGATCAAGTTTCCGGCTGTCACCTTCACCAATTAAATAGGCGTTTCCCTCAGTATCATAACAGGTTTGAAATATTCTCTCTCCTGGATCCAAACCGACCGCATTATTCCTACGGAAAACAAATTTTGGCTTTTCTATATCGGTTGGAATGGCTAAATAATACTTATTATTTATCGTTTTAATTAAGCGGCAGTCATGATTAATATGGCAGGGCAATTTTTCCTTGAATGTTCCTAATAATCCTCCTACCCATATTCTGGGAAAGCAATATTTACTGCAATTCGTTTCACAAATCTCATGACATCGACCGTGACAATGGCAACTACCAGACTGACAAGTTGTTTTACAACATTGCCCATGTAGATTACATTTTTTGCCTGAACATTGGCAATTTGTGGCGTGGGGACAATTGACTCTCTTGAATTTAATACATCGGCTACTATGTCTAGTTTTAATGTGTTTATGCGGTATGGTAAATGATTCCTGGACCCTATCCTTTTTTCTCCTATAATGCATAGTAAATTTCTTACCCGCTTTTCTCCGGTAATCATATGCCTTAAAAAAGTCTCCTAGCGCTGAATCTCTTATATCATACGGTACTTCCTCCGTCCATCTCATTATATCTACTCTTATTATACATTCACTGCTATTGTGGTTTAGAAAATATGAGCGTAAATTTTTTCTCGTTAGCTTCTTTAGTTCCTCCGGATTCTCCTTCCACTTCTGCCACAGTGCCACGCACTTGTTGTATAACAGCCGGGTCACCTGAATTGCCTGATTTAACTTCCTTCTTACTACTTTCGATGGCTTTAACCGTATTTTTCTGATCCTTAGCTCTTCCTCTGTACTTGCTAAGTAACTCGGTACAGATGTCGATGACACTCTGACCGAGTTCTTCTGACTGGCCCTTATCTTCTTCACCGAGAACCACGAGTTCCGTATTATGTTTTCGTAAAATCCATTCGATGAGTTCATATCCGTAGGAACAGATGATGTTAGGGTGGGTAACCACAACTTGGTTGATACCTCCTTGGAATACGTGTTGTAACATTTTCTTGAGGCCCTTTCGTCGGAAGTTGGTAGCGGAGGCATAGTCGGTGATGAGTTGGTGGTCCGGAAAACGAGCTTGAAGGAGGCGGACTTGTTTGAGGAGGTCGGAATGGAAGGAACGGTGTTTGACCCGAGCGTAGATGATACCATGTTGGGGACTGGACTGGGAGTCAAAGCCGAGGTATTTACGGACATCTTGTTGGTGGTAGAAGCGTTTACCGGCTTTACCGGCACGGATAACACGGATGTACCCAGCATCAGTCCATTTACGGAGAGCAGCGGAGCTGATGTTAATGCTGAGAATCTGTTTGATGTCGGTAGCAGAGACATAATCAGCGGAAGACATAGGGAAAGAAGATTTTCAAAAGATAAAGAGAAAATAGGAAGTTGACTTTTTAAGAGGGAGAAAAAAGTGTTTAAGGATCAGAAAAAAGAAAGAAAGAATAAAAGATTAAAAAATGGAAGAAAACGAAAATAGAGATTAAATGGGAGCAGTTGCATAAGTAGGCAATTCAACAATACCGACATCGGCAATGATTTCCTTATCCTCTGGTATAACGGCTATAAGACGCTTAACCATATGTGGCTCTTTGCCCTTACCATATTTGCCAGAATATAAATTTTTATCTAGTATCCGCATATTTACTGCTGATTTATATGAGGGTAAGTCATTAGTATTCAGTCCCCAGTATTTGGCCCCGGCTAAGGTGTATACAACTATTTTTTGCTCCGTTAGCAGCAACATCAATATCTGCGATGGATTATCCTTGCCATATACTACTACAGAATTATTATGTATATCCCCGGCCATTTTTTTACTGCTATATTTTATAATTGGCGGAAAATTAGATACTAGACCATAATTGTACATTTCACTTCCCGTTAATGATTGTTAGGATTATCGCCACAATACTGCTTCAAATCGTAACTATCACCAGTGTTGCTCACTCCGGCGTGACGATAAGCCTTAACAACCAATGGTGTAACAATCCCGTCAGCTAGGGTATAATCATGACTCCCAACCCAAACGCAACTCTTCTTGACTCCTTCATACATAAGTTTATGCGAAGCGCAGTCAATCTCATGGATTTGACTAACATCTCGATAAAGATAGGGGAGACCCCAGGTTGAAACACTCTCCGCCACGATAATCGCCTTAATATAATGACCATGACGATTATCACGATGGTTGAGCACTTTCAGTATATGCTGCAATTGATTAGCGGTTAAGTTCAGACTGGAAATAATCACGTAACGATCCTTCTTATCGAGGATGTCAGACAAGTGGTCATAATTGGCCAGAGGTTCGTCTTTCGCTACGAATGGTTTATAGCCGTGAGCTCGCAAGGCTGGGGCCAGTAGATAAATCCAATCGTAGAAGACCGGAGAGATCAGCGCTTTCCCTGTGGATTGAGCAACGAGCTCAATGATGCGGACCATTTTACTTGATCTAGTATACAACAATTTCGGTTCTAACCATGGTAATAACTCATTTTTGGGGCGAGAACCATCAATATCATCTTCATCGGATGGATGGAAATATTTCTCTGCTCCAGCATTGCCAACACTACCATCGGGATAAATAAAGGTCCCAGCCATTCGTTTCGTATTAGTATGGGAGCCCGAATCATTGGGTATGGCTAGATAGCCCTCATTTTGCGAAATGGCCCCCTGAGCTCCGGGATCGGTAGAGAAATAGGAGACTTCGTGAGTCAGCTCAACAATAACGTTTTCATTAGGATCAGCCATTTTTAGTTAACAGTGATATTCTTTTAGACAATCATCCTATCAGTTATGACTAATAGGGTAAATGGGTATTCAATGTATTCGGTATATTCAGTGTATTTGATGTATCCAGTATATTTGATGTATCCAGTGTATTTCTTTATTCTTTATTCTCTTTGCCATTGCTTTTTCTACATTCGTGGCACATCTTTTTATTAACATCATCTCGTTTAATACATTCTTTACATAGTACCCAGTAGGTATAATCTCCAGCATCTCTGCTGTTGCATTGAAAACAGGACACCTTATATACATCATAATGAGTATCGAATGTCCCAAAACAACCCCAACATATGGCACCGCGTCCTTCACCATAGCCAAAGAAACCGGAGGCTAAACGATAGATTATATCCAAGGGATTGAGATGGGAGGGAAGTTTATGTTCCATAATTTTGTGACTAATCAATTGCTAATAATAAAATTTCATTTTCCACCTTAGCCAATAAGATAGTTAGTCTCAGACTAACTGTCTTCTATATATTATTTAGCCGATTAGTCAATTTTTTGACAATGGAAGACTAAAACATCCAGTGTTGAACTAGATGTTTTTTAATTCAATCAGTCCACCAGTTCACGCTCAACTTCTTTTGCGACCGGGACTATGGATTCAGACTTTTCTTCGCCGATAATTTGCCCTGGTTTATATCTTTCGATTAGGGCCTTACGAACGGTCGTGGCTCTCCCCATTTGTTTGAGAGGTAGGTCAATGTAAGGCTTAGTATGATCGTTGTAATTAAGAAGGTACTTCTTAGCGTTCTTGAAATCATCTTTGATATCTTCCTCATTAGTAGTAGAATCTAGACCCATGAAGTAGCGATGTTCTCGTTTCTTAACGCCAGTCATGGTATAAAAATTTTCGGGTTTCTTACCCGTATTATTTGCTAACTATATTATTTGCTAACTATATTATTTGCTAATTATACTACTTGGTCGTCACCTGATTAGTTAGCTAGTGTTTAATAGTAGATTCTGCTCTAATTAATAAATCGTTTTTTTATATACATTCATCCCTCCGTTTTCATCAATGAGGTGATAGTGGAAAGAGCTAGCCCAGATTCCGGAATATTTTCCGGTTGTCGTTCCTTACAGCATTCACAATACCATTCTTCATATTTCAATTTTAAACAGAGGCAACAAACTCCGAAGTAATCATCGGCCTTCGTTTCTTCCCACAGATGCTGGCATTCCTCTTTACAACGACCACAGACTGAATCGTTGATTATTAGCCCGGATTTAAGCATCATTAGTTTATATTCATTCTTGACGTCTTCTACATTGATGCCATGCTTGTGTACGAACCAAGTTAACACCTTGGAATCTTCAATTGATGTTTTAGAATGTAATGTGGTGCATTTGCGACACTGTTCCTTCTCGTCCCAGTAAAAAATATTCCATTTCTGATCGTTCAGTTTTTCGCATTGTAAGCATTCAAAACGATACTTCGCTCCACATGACTCGCAACTCTCTGATGTTTCATGTTTGGTGTAGGCCGTATTACAACCGGCGCAAAGATATATTTTAATGTCCATATTGCTATTATTAGTTATCTAATGGGGTCAGTAGTTTAACTATCGATTTAGTATCCATATAATAAATCACTTTTTCTAACGGGAAGCCTATCAGATAAATAACCTAACTGGATTATTTGATGATGAGACTTAGATTTGGTCATTCTTTCATAGTAGATAGTCAAAAACATCTAGCTTAAACTGGATGTTTTTTATTTATTTACTTCTAATCTCCTTTTTCTTTGATGATATGGCTATAGGAGTATCGTGAGTAGTGGCAGTCGAGGCCGAGGAAACACTACTTTTCGTTGACTGCCATTTCCTGCAGTAATCACAAAAACACTTTTCCTCAAGTTTTAAGCATATACAGCAAACTCCTTGATCACCATCATCATCCAGGGACTCCTCCTCCAGAAACTCACACTTATTCTTACAGCGATCGCAAACTGAATCACCAATTATTTTGCCTAATTTGAGCATGGCTTGGTTATATTCCTTCTCAATATTTTCCACTGTGGTACAACATCTGGCCGCGAACCAGACTAATATATCAGAGCTTTTTACTGATATTTCGGAGAACAACTTATTGCACTTGCGGCATTGCTTCTTACCATTCCACTCAAAAATATTCGTCGCATCACATGTTTGACAGCTTTGCCGATAAAAGGCCCCACACGAATCGCAACTTTCCCATTCTTCGTATTCACTAAAAGCCAACTCGCAACCATCACAGACGTACGTTTCAAATTCCATTGTTAATTGTGGTTATAATTGTATGGTTATAATTGCATGGCTATAGTTGTATTGTTAGTTGTATGGTTATAGTTGACTAGATTGAGTAAGTAGTTTAATAGTGGGCTCTACATCCAATTAATAAATCAATTTTTTTCTAATGGGAGGATTAAAACATCCAGCGTTGGACTGGATGTTTTTTAATTTATCTAGTCAAGCAAAAGATTTTCTGTTTGACCAGTAGGAATTATTAACTCGAGCTTCTTTTTGGTTGGTGGCTCATTTTTACAGCAGCCTTCAGCTTCGGGATCAAGACACATGCAACACAGACCATCGGCTTCGATCCCATTTTTCTCCTCTTCCTCAGTACAGCCCCATAGAAGCCCACATTTTCTTCCACAACGAGCACATAACGAGTCATCAATGATATGACCTGCTTCGACCATATTTTGCTTATATTTCTTTTCAATATCCTCGACTTTGACGCCAATTTGGGTCGTCAGCCAAGTTAATATATCAGAACTTTTCACTTGAATTCGAGAGAGTAATTTAGTGCAGGAAAGGCATTGCTCTTCTCCGTTCCATTTGAAGATGCAATCTTTCATGGGCTCACAGTACATAGTCCAGCATGAATCGCATGAATGCCACTTTACCTGACCAGAATGAAGTACATTATGGCCGGCGCACTTTGCCGTGTTATCATTCATATTGCTAGATTAGATAGTTAATTGATTAGATAGATGGTTTAATAGTGGATTCTACCTCTAATTAATAAATCATTTTTTCTAATTGGAGAGGAATAAAACATCCAGCGTTAGGCTAGATGTTTTTTTATGTTTATTCAGTTGGCCGAATTCTATTCAGCTTCTAAAGTGATTGATTCGGACTTTTTGTCCACTTTCTTCGTTGGCTCATAATCTCGACAATAACAGTCCACTCCCGTTCCTCTTCCGCAACACATACAGCAGATTCCCATATCTTTATAGACTCCCATATCTTCTTCATCATCAGCCCATCCCGAGAGACGCCCACATTTTCTTCCGCAACGAGCGCACACAGAATCATCAATAATGTGACCTATTTTAACCATAACTTGCTTATATTTTTCCTTAATATTCCCGACGGTGGTTCCTAATGTAGTCGCCAGCCAGGCCAACACATTGGCATTCTTCACTAAAACCTGAGAGAATAATAGAGTACAACGGCCGCATTGCTCTTTCTCGTCCCATTTAAATATCTCGCTACTCATCTTCTCACAGTACTGGGATTGGCAGGAACTACATTCCTGCCACTTTGTCTGATCGGAATGACCTACCTTACAGCCGGCACACATTTTCCATTGATTACTCATATTGTTTAACTGTATAGTTAATCGTATTGATTAGATAGATTGACTAGTTGTTTTAACTGTTGTTTTAACATCTAGTTAATAAATCACTTTCTCTAGTGGGAAGAATCAAAACATCCAGCGTTAGACTAGATGTTTTTTTATATACATTCACTAATATTTAGATTGGCTCTTGTTCCGAACTGATGGTCGGAATAACTTGAGAGGTCGAAGTACTAACCTTTGGTAGAGTTTCTTTCGCCGGTTGCCGTTTCTTACAGTCGTCACAACCTTTTTCATGTTTAAAGCACAAGCATAAGCAACAAACTCCAACTTCAAACCTATCATCCCTTATGTCCCACAGCTCTTGACATTTTTCTTTACATTGACCACAAATCGAGTCGTCGATTATTTTACCGGATTTAAGCATGGCCTGCTCATAATCTTTCTTAACCTCGTCCACGTTGACTCCATGCTTAGTGGCGAACCAGCTTAAAATATCAGAATCCACTACCGATAGCTTAGAACGTAAATTAGTGCATTTATGGCACTGTTCTTTATGATCCCATCTAAAAATAGCCGGCTCATCATAGTTGTCATGACAATCTGGACAATACCTAGCCTCGCATGAATCGCAATATTCCCAGTCTTGGTATTCATTTAAAATTATCTGGCAACCATCACAGACGTACATTTCAAACCCCATATTGTTAATTGTATTATTGGATTAGATAGTTAATTAGATAGATGATTTAATAGTGGGCCCTACATCTAATTAATAAATCATTTTTTCTAATGGGAGGAATAAAACGTCCAGCGTTGGGCTAGATGTTTTTTTAATTCGCTTAGTCAAGTGCCAAATCTTTCATTTGGCCAGTGGGAACTAGCGATTCAAGCTTCTTTTTCGTTGCTGATAAACATTCATAACAGTTTTTCGTTTGCCGACCAAGACATATGCAACACAGACCGCCGATTTCAATTCCATGTTCTTCTTCCTCGACGTAGTCCCATATAGAATCACATTCTCTTCCACAACGAGTACAGAGCGAATCATCGATTATTTCACCGGACTTCAACATCTCCTGCTTATATTTCTCTTCGATATTCTCAACTTTAGTATCAAATTTAGTCGCGATCCAAGCCAACACATCGGAACTTTGTACTGATATTTGAGAGAGCAATTTGGTACAACGGCAGCATTGCTCTTTTCCACCCCATTTAAATATCTCATAACTGGTCTTTTTGCAGAACATAGCGTAGCAGGAATTACAGACCTGCCACTCTGTTCCATCAGGATGGGCTATCTTGCAACCGTCGCAAATTTCCCATTGGTTACTCATATTGTTTAACTATCTTAGATAGTTAATCGTATTGATTAGATAAACTGACTAGTTATTTTAACTGTTAGTTTAACATCTAGTTAATAAATCACTTTCCCTAGTGGGAGGAATCAAAACATTCAGCGTTAGACTGAATGTTTTTTTAATTTGTTTAGTCCAGCGTCAAATCTTCCATTTGGACAGTGGAAACTCCTGATTCAAGCTCCTTTTTCACTACCGATAGACATTGATCGCAATCTTCGGTTTGCCGATCAAGACATATGCAGCAAAATCCCATGGTTATGGGCTTATTTTCATCTTTTTCCTCAACCCAATCCCCCAAAAGCTTACATTTCCTTCCACATTGAGTACAGAGCGAATCATCGATAATCTGACCCGACTTCACCATGTCCCGCTTATATTTTTCTTCGATATCCTTGACTTCGACCTTGAGTTTAGCCGCGAGCCAAGCCAATATGTCAGAACTTTTCATCGCAATCGAAGAAAGCAGTTTAGTACAACGACCGCATTGCTCCTTCTCACCCCATTTAAATATTTCACAATTCGTCTTCTCACAATAAAAGGCATGACAGGAGCTACATTCATACCATTTTATCTCATCAGAATGAGGTCGTTTACAGCCGATACACATATACCAACAGTTATCCATATTGTTAAGTTATTTGCTAGATTATTTGTTAATTGTCTTCTCTCTTGATTAGTAGGGTTTACTACAGGGTAGTAAACTAATTAATAAATCATTTTTTTCCCTGCTAATCCCAATATTGACCAGTTGACATACCTCTTCAGAGGGAGGTCAAGTGAATTTTTTTAAGAAACTATTAGTCTAATCCATAGGCAACGGGGAACTAGCGGCTTAGTCCAGTTGCTCCTCATCTTCTTCTTCTTGGCTAAAATCTCCTATTTCGGGCGGTTGAGCGAGAGGTGGCATCTCAATAAAGATCAAATCATCATATCCAGACAT
>SDBV01010581.1_pt1 | contig 12062 bp, 12 predicted proteins | sample 2277081 | NCBI WGS metagenome assembly SDBV01 (sample SAMN10402039, study PRJNA504765) | marine sediment metagenome | isolation source: marine sediment core GS10_PC15, 223 cmbsf | place: Arctic Ocean: Southern Knipovich Ridge | collected 2010 | reverse complement strand
GCCGTCGCGGAGCCATTGCACCACGGCGCCGGCCACGAAAACCGAACCTTCCAGGCAATAGGTGACCTCGTCGCCCAGACACCAGCCGATTGTGGTTAAAAGGTTGTTCCGCGAGACGACCGGTTTCGCCGCGGTGTTCATAAGCATGAAACCGCCCGTGCCATATGTCTTTTTCACGCTGCCGGTTGCGAAGCAAGCCTGCCCGAAGGTGGCCGCCTGTTGGTCGCCGGCGTCGCCGGCAATGGGTATGGCGCGGCCGAATAGCTGCTCGTCGGTGTGGCCGTAGATGTGGCTCGAGGGCAGCACCTGGGGTAGCATGGCCTTGGGGACGTCGAGTATTTTCAGCAGTTCTTCGTCCCACTGGAGCGTGTTGATGTTGAACAGCAGCGTTCGGCTGGCGTTGCTGTAATCGGTTACGTGGCGGCGTCCGCCGGTCAGCCGCCAGATCAGCCAAGTGTCGACGGTACCGAAGAGTATTTGACCTTTTTCGGCCTTGGCGCGCAGGCCTTCGTGTTTGTCGAGCAGGTGTTTGATTTTCGTGCCGGAGAAATAGGCGTCCAGCAGCAGGCCCGTCTTTTGGCGGAAGATGGGCTGCAGCCCGTCGGCCTTGAGGCGCTCGCAGATGGGCGTGCTAACGCGGCTTTGCCAGACGACGGCGTTGTCGACGGCGCGGCCCGTGTCGCGGTCCCAGAGCACGGTGGTTTCGCGCTGGTTGGTGACGCCGATGGCGGCGATTTGCTGGGCCGAAAGCGAGGCCTTTTCAATCGCCGCCCGTGCCACTTCAAGTTGCGAGGACCAGATTTCCTCGGCGTCGTGCTCGACCAGTCCGGGGGCGGGGAGGATTTGTTGGAGTTCTTTCTGGGCCACCGAAACGATCCGTCCTTGGCGGTCGAAAACGATCGCTCGGCTGGAGGTCGTGCCCTGGTCCAGGGCCAGGATGTAGCTTTTCATTTGGCGCGTCTCATTCGCTTGGTTTATGTTTGTAGGGTGCGTCCGTGACGCACCATGGTACTCCCGGTGCGTCGCGGACGCACCCTACGGATGGCCATATTCAAAGAATATCGGCGTTTTTCCGCGACATATCGGCCATCTGCCGGGGCGCGATCACTCCCACGACCACTGTGTTGTCGGCGAGTTGGATTTTTGCGTTTGCTTTTCCGTGGCGTTTGCTGTTATCTTTTCGCTTTGCGGTGACCACGACGTAATCGACTTCGGCCGCGTTCATTTTGCGAATAGTGACGATCATGGGGGTGTTTTCGTCGACGACGATACACGAAGCGACGGGGCGGCCCGCTTCGACGACGCCCACGATTTGGCGATCCTCGATGACAACAAGGGGGCGGGAGTCCGGTTTTTTCGCTCTGGATTTCGCATCCTGGGGCGTGGCCGTTTGGAATTCGGCGGCAGCCAGATGTTTGGCCCGTCGCGAGGCCAGGATGGCGGCCTGTAGTCCTTCGGGCACGGTGTGGCCTCGGCGGAGGAGTTTGAGCGTGTAGATACTGCCGGGCGAGAGGCTCTTTCGCGTGGCGTATGCAAAGGCGGTGGAGATAATCACCGGTAGAACAACGTTGTAGTCGGCCGTCATTTCCATGAGCATGATCGAGCCGGTGAGCACCGCGCCGGTGGACCCGCCGATGGCCGCGGCCATGCCGGCGATAACGAACATCACGGGATCGGCGTCGAGCCCGGGGAAAAACGCATTTAGCGAGTGCGCGAAGATCGCGCCCACGGTGGCGCCCATGAACAAGGCGGGCGAAAACACTCCGCCCGACCCGCCCGAGCCCAGCGTCAGGCAAGTGGCGACGTACTTCATCAGAAACAAAAGGGCCAGGAACAGCGGATCGGTCAGCGACTGGTGGAGGATGTCCATTATGGTGGCATAGCCCACGCCTTCTATGTAGTAGTTGCCCGTGTAGCGATGGAACAAGTAGATGAATACGCCCACGAAAAACATGCCCCCGAGGTGTCGCGTGTAGTTATTGCCGGGCATGGAGTCGAAGCGGTCTTCGCTCCAGTATATGCCTTTAGTGAAGGCCCAGGCGACCAGGCCCATCACCAGGCCGAAGGGGATGAAGAGGGCCGTGACCCAGGGCGACTCGAGCGTGAAGTCGGCGATTTGCAGCGTGCCGAAGTCGAACGCGGGCGTCGTTCCCAAAAGCGCGCGGCCGATATACGAGGCGGTCGTTGTGGCGATGGCCACCAGCAGAAGGGCCTCGGCGGTAACCGAAACCAGCAGCAGTTCGATGGCGAAGGCCACGCCGCCCAACGGCGTGTTGAACGTGGCGGCGATGCCTCCCCCGGCGCCGGCGGCGATGAGTATCACCCGCTGATGGGCCGGCAAGCGCGTCAGCGCGGAGATCGTGGAGCCGAATGACGAGCCGATTTGGATAATCGGCCCCTCGCGGCCGACCGAACCGCCGCTGCCGATGCACAATGCCGAGGCCAGCGACTTCACCAGTGCCACCACCGGTCGAATTTTTCCGCCGGCATAGTATATTGCGTCCATCACCTCGGGCACACCGTGGCCTTTGGCCTCGGGGGCGAAGCGGGCGATCATCCAGGCCACGCCCAGGGCCCCGACCACGGGCACAAGGATCACGCCGGCGCCCCAGGGATTGTCGGGCGTGTGCAGATTGGCGTCGTAATAGAACGAGAAGCGGCCGAGGAAGAGCAGGTTGTGGAAGAGACCTATCAGACAGCGAAAAACCCAGGCGCCCACGCCGGCCACGCATCCCACGGCCAGTGCCAAAACACACATCGTGAGCGGCCCGCGTTGTTTGGTTTCGGCACCGATCATGTTCCCCACCGGAAAGGTCCCATGCCGAAAATCCAGGTATCCTTGGCCATGCTTTCGATAGGCGAGATGCCCGACTGCCAAATCGGACGGCCCGATTCGCGGTCGTAGGCGAAGAGGGCGATTTTGGTTACCGCCCGCTGTTCGGTCTTTTTGGCGAAGGGGATTTCCGGGATGCTAGATGGGGTGCCGGTGAGTGAAACGAGCGAGGGCATCTCCACGGCCGGAACACCCAGGGTGAGCTTATGCGTATCGGTTCCAACCGCGCCCACGCGCAGCTCGACGATGCAATCGGCCGTTTCGCGCGAGTCTCGCAAGATGCACCCCGAAGCCAACAGATGCTGGCGGAGCGAGCTGATCAGGTAGTCGTGATCGATTGCGCCACGCGCGGGCGTGCTGTCCAAAAACACTTCGCGTCCGGAAAGGGCGCGGAAGTCCACCTGAGAGACCGCGCGGTCCATGGCGTCGCTGATCAATAGCTGTTCGGTGGCCGTGCGCGAGGTGTCGGTCCATCGCGTCGTGCCGCAACCAATTAAGACGGTCGAAACCGCCAGCAAAACACCAACGCAACCAAACCGCAGTCTCATTAGACCCTCTCGATGTGTATCGTTTTATCTCGTCCTCGTCGGAGGGCCGAGATTATAGCCAATGTCATCATCCCCAGGAATGTCTATTTCAAGAGAACGCGGGCCGGGGGGATATCGACGCAAGCTGTTGCCACATAACCACTTACGAGTATAAACGGCGGCGCGCATGCACAACCCGTCTGTAGGACTACTGGTATTTTGCTTCTAGTTACATGAAAATAGGTTTTACTCGGATTAACCTTCAGGGCACACGACAACACCAACTTAGGAAACACATCGCCATGTCCACTCAATTCACCAATTCGCCACAGGCCGCTTTGTCACGGGCCGCTTTGTCACGGGCCGCTTTGTCACGGGCCGCTTTGTCACGGGCCGCTTTGTCATGGGCCGCTTTGACACGGGCAGCGACGCCTCTTTCCGTCGGCCTTTTGATCGCCGCTTTTCTCGCCACGTTCACGTCCCCAGCAACGGCCGACGATAAGTTGCCATCGGCCGATGTGGTTAAGCCGCAGCTTTATGCGACTGGTTTCGAGTTTGCCGAGGGGCCCGCCTTGGACCCGGCCGGCAACCTCTTCGTGGTCAACTATCGCGGCAATGGCCGAATTGGTCGCATTGCGCCCGACGGAACCGCGAGCGTGTTTTGCGACCTCAACGAACTGGTTCCAGTCGAGGGGCGTAACGTGCAGGCCAACGGTTTGAAGGTCGACAGGAAGGGCCGCCTGCTGGCCTCGGATGTGGGCACGGGCCGCCTGCTGCGAATTGCCGCGGACGGTAAATCCGCCGAGGTTCTGGCCGACCAATGGGACGGCAAGCCGCTGGTCGGCGTTAACGACGTGGCCTTGGACCTCGAGGGTAACGTCTATTTTTCCGATCCCGGCGGCTCCAGCGCCAAGAAACCGATCGGGTCGTTCTATCGCTACAACGCCAAAACCGGCGGCATCGACCGGCTGGGTTCGGGGCTGGCCTTTCCCAACGGGCTGGGCGTAACGCCCGACCAAAAGCGGCTCTGTCTCGCGGAAAGCGGACGTTTCCGCGTGCTGATCTTCGACATCGAACGTGACGGCACCCTCGCCAATCGCCGGGTGTTGGTCGATTTCGCCAAGCCTGCGCAAAAGGACGTGACCGCCGGCAACTTCGTGCCCGACGGGATGGTCTTCGACGATGCCGGTCGGCTCTACGTGGCAATTTGGACCACCGGGCAAATTAATGTGATTGACGTTGATTCCGGCAAGATCATCCGCCAATATGACGCGGGTGGCGGAAAAGCCACGAACTGCCACTTCCATGGTGGTTACCTTTATACCACCGTGGCGTCGAAGGAAGCCGTCTTTCGGCTCAAGCTTGGTGTGAAGGGTTTCGACTACAATGGGCAACGGGAGTAGAATAGGTGGTTGGCGAAAACTTAGACCTTTCCAACGGCGACGATTTGTCCTCGCCGCCCAAACGCCAAGCGCGTCGTTTTCTCGGCATTCGATTCGCCTGTTGTGATGTGTACACAAGGGTTTACGTCAATCGGACGGATACGGCCTACGAAGGTTGTTGCCCCAAATGTGGGCGACGGGTGAACATCAAGATTGGCTCGGGGGGCACGGACAATCGCTTTTTTACTGCTTATTGAGTAAGTATTGAGCCGGATGCCCGATTCGTGTACTCTTCTGCAACGCGGAGAGTCGTGTAGGCCGGGTCGTGACCCGGCATTTGCGTTTGTTGTTAGCCCCTTGCCGGGTCACGACCCGGCCTACTGATACATTTTATGGATTTTGAAGTACAACGCTGCTCGCGGCATTGCGCCGCAACCGAACGAGAGTTGAAGCCCGGCGAAGAGTATTACTCGGTTTTGCTCGAGGGGGTTGTTGACGGGGTTGCTGAGCGGGGCGCCGGTGTTACGCGTTACGACTATTCGAAAGAGTCCTGGTCGGGTCCGCCCCAGGGTACGATCGCCTGGTGGAAGTCGCGGATTCCCGATCGTGTAACGAAGAAGAAGCATTGGGCTCCGAACGATGTGATGCTGCAGTTCTTCGAGGAACTCGCCGATCGACAAGGCCAGGCCGACATGCGGTATGTGTTGAGCCTCTTGCTGATCCGCCGGCGGGTGCTGCGTCAGGAGGAATCGGAGACGGACGCCGCGGGCAACGAGGTTCTGGTGCTCTACAGCCCCAAGCGGGAACGGACTTACAGGCTGCCCACGATCGAACCGCACGATTCGCGGATAAACGAGATTCAAGACGAGTTGGCGAAACTTTTAGAATAACCGGCGAGGCGTCCATGGAAGGAAAGCGACATTTGTTATGGCTGGCGGTGGCGGTCACGTTTGTGTCGGCCGGCGGTGCGGGGTGTCCGCAGATGGTCCGCCCACCCATGCCGCCGGTGTTGCAATCCTCGCCCAGCCTGGAAGAGGTGATGCAAGTCGTCAACGGCAACAGCCGACGGATACACTCGTTTTCCACAAATCGGGCCACGATTTCAGTACCCGGCGTGCCCACCTTGCGGGCCAATCTGGCCATGCAGCGTCCGCTACGTTTTCGCCTTCGCGCCGAGACTTGGATGGGTCCCGAGTTGGACATGGGCAGCAACGAAGAGCTTTTCTGGTTTTGGGTGCGTCAGAGCCCCAAGCCCGGCGTTTATTATTGCCGACACGGCGAATTCGCCGGTAGTCGCGCGGGGCAAATGTTACCCTTCTCGCCGCAGCAGTTGATCGAGGCCATGGGCCTCATGGAGCTTGACCCGGCCTTGGTGCATCGGGGCCCGTTTACCCGGCCCGACGGGCGGCTGGAGATTCACACCATCGTCGAAACGGCCACGGGCGTACACAAGAAGGTCACGATCATCGACCAGGATTACGGCTGGGTGCTGGCCCAACATCTCTACGATTCGCACAATACTCTGCTCCTCAGCGTGAATGCCCAAGACCATCGCCAGGATCCGCTCAGCGGGCTGGTGATGCCTAAGAGAGTCGAGATTTATTGTCCCCAGAACCAGTTTCGCATGACCGTGGATTTGGGCAACGTGGAGATTAATACGCTGTCGCCCGATCGCCGGCTTTGGTCGATGCCCTTTTACCGCGGCAGCCCCGCAGTCGACCTGGGCCGCGCTGCCGCTCCAGCGGCGGCGGATTATGCGCGACAGTAGTTTCGCGGGTGCCACTGCTGGCTTGTCCAGCAGTGAATGAAAGAAACTTCCGGAAAACACTGCTGGACAAGCCAGCAGTGGCACCCGAAAACTCCCAAATCAGACTTTTTAACGGATAGTTTAGCCCGGTCGCCTGCGACCGGCGCAAGGAGAGCGCGTGGACGAATCCATTGGAATCAAGGGCAAGCGGATTTTCATAACCGGCGGGGCCGGTTTCATCGGATCGACGTTGGCCGGGCGGTTGCTCGATGCCAACGACGTTACGATCTACGACGACTTCCGCCGCGATTCACTCAGCAGGCAACCCTTCGCCGACCATCCCCGATTGAAGATCGTCAAGGGCAACGTTCTCGACGCCGGGCACATCGCCGAGTCAATCGGCGGCGCCAATATCGTTATCCACTGCGCGGCCATCGCCGGAATCGACACCGTGATACTGCGTCCCACCGAAACGCTACGGGTGAATATTTTGGGCACGGCCAACGTTTTGGAAGCCGCCCAAGCCTTGCCCAACCTCGAGCGTCTGGTGACGTTTTCGACCAGCGAGGTCTTCGGCCAGACGGCCTTTCGCGCCGACGAGACCGACACGGCCCATATCGGCGCGGTGGGCGAGGCCCGCTGGACATACGCCGTGGGCAAACTGGCCGGCGAACACTTTGCCCTGGCCTATCACCAGGAATTCGACATGCCCACGGTTGTCTTGCGGCCCTTTAACGTCTACGGTCCCGGGCAGGTGGGCGAGGGGGCCATGCGGACGTTTGTGATCCGCGCCTTGGCCGGCGATGAGATCCAGATCCACGGCGACGGCAACCAGATCCGCGCCTGGTGCTACGTCGACGACATGATCCAAGGCGTGATGCTCGCGCTCGTCGATCCGGCGGCGGTGGGCGAGGCCTTCAACATCGGCAACGCCCGGGCCGTGATCACCATCTACGGCCTGGCGCAAACGGTGGTCCGCGTGTTGGGCAGCCGTTCCAAGATCAGTTTTATTCCCAAAGACTACGCCGACGTCGAGTTGCGGGTGCCCAGCGTCAACAAGGCCAAGCAGCTCATCGGCTTCGAAGCCAAGGTGGATCTGGAAGAGGGAATCCTGCGAACTGCGGAATATTACAGATAGAGGATACCTCAAAAAAATGATCCCCATCACTCGGCCGTTTCTCGGCGACGAAGAGAGCGAAGCGGCGGCGGCCGTCATTCGTAGCGGTTGGGTTGCGCAGGGGCCGCGCGTGGGGGAATTCGAGCGGACGGTGGCCGATTATTGCGGGGCGGCCCATGCGGTGGCCGTTTCCAGCGGCACGGCGGCTTTGCATCTTGCCCTGGCCGGGCTGGGCATCGGGCCCGGCGACGAAGTGATTTGCCCCTCGATGTCGTTCGTGGCCACGGCCAATGCGATTTGCATGAGCGGCGCCCTGCCGGTTTTCGCCGACGTGTGCCCGGACAGCTACAATCTCGATCCCCAGGCGGCCGAAAAAATGATCGGGCCCGCCACCAAAGCGATCCTGGTGGTGCACCAGATCGGCTTGCCGGCGGACCTTTCTCGTTTTTTTGAAATCGGTCGGCGTCACGAGGTGGAAATCATCGAGGATGCGCACTACGCGTTTGTCAGCAGCTATCGCGGCCGGCCGATCGGCGGTCATTGCGGTGTTGATGACGGCCAAAGCGAGAGCGGCAGCGCGGCGGCCTGTTTCAGTTTCCATCCCCGCAAGGTGATCACCACCGGGGAAGGAGGCATGATCGTCACCGCCCGCCCCCAATTGGCCCGGCGGCTGCGGCGGCTGCGCAACCACGGCATGAGCACATCGCCGCGCCACCGCCACGATAGCCGCGAGTTGATCGTGCCCAGCTACGACTCCTTGGGTTTCAATTATCGCCTGAGCGACATCCAGGCTGCGGTGGGCATCGAGCAGATGAAACGGCTCGACGGCATCGTCCAACGGCGACAACACCTGGCCGGGCGATACGACGCGGCCCTGGCCGATCACCCCTGGCTGCGCGGGCCGATTGTGCCGGAGCATGTGGAAACGAATTATCAAAGCTATGCCGCGAGTCTCGCGGACGACGCGCCCATCGAGCGCGACGAGTTGATCGCACGGCTGCGCGAGCTGGGAGTGGCCGCCGGCCGTGGCATCATGTCGGCCCATCGCCAAAAGCCTCACCGCCGCCATCGTGGGGCCGACTCGCTGAGCGTTTCGGAGACGGCATCCGAACGTTCGCTACTATTGCCGCTTTATCCACAGATGAGCGACGAGCAACTCCAGCAGGTTGTGGGTTCGCTTTGGAGAGTGACGAAATGAGCAAGACTCCCAGGGAACTGGTTTTCCTCGGCGCCACGTCCTTCCGCGAGATAGCCGAGATTGCGCGGGACATCAACCGCATCGAGCCGACCTATTCGATCCGTGCTATTCTCGACGACAACGGGGAACTACACGGCAAGAGTTTCGAAGGTACGCCGGTCGTGGGCCCGTTGGACGCGCACCAGCGTTTTCCCGATGCACGCTTCGTGATGGGCATCGGCTCCTACAAGACGCGGCTGGCGCGGCACGCGATTATCGAACGGCTGGGCCTGGCCGAGCACCGCTACGAAACGTTGATCTCACCGGCGGCGAAGATATTCCCCACTGCCAAAATCGGGCCCGGCTGCATCGTTCACCACGGCGCGGTGATAGCGGCCGACACGGTTCTGGAACCGTTCGCGCAGGTGCTGTCGAACTCGATTGTGGGCGTGGCCAACCGCCTTTGCCGCGGCGCGCTGCTGGCTTCGCTGGTGTCGACTGCCGAAGGCGTTACCGTGGGCCACTACGCCCACCTTGGGGCAAGCAGCGCGGTGGCCGGCGGATTGACCGTCGCCGCCGCAGCACAGGTCGCCATCGGCTCGGTGGTGTTGCGCGACGTGCGTCTGGGCGCATTCGTGTTGGGCAACCCGGCACTGGTGGTCCGCGTGGAAGAGGTCGACGACGACATTGTGCGGCTCTGGAAAGATCGTGACAGGGAGGGCGAAGCTCCTGCTGAGCCGGGATAGATTCACGGCTCAGCAGGAGCTTCGCCCTCCCACGATCCTCGTTGCCGCCATTGCGACCCGGCCTACGACTCTGTCCTCAAAAAAACGACTAAACCAACAATGAAAGTCCTGCACCTGCCCACCAACGTCGCTTCGCAGATTTCGGTGACGGTACGCGCGTTGCGGCGGATCGGCGTCGAGGCGCGGGGGCTGGTCTATGGCGAAAACCGCTACGGCGACCCGGCCGGCCTGGAACATTTTCAGCCCCTTTCGCGTCGGCGGCATCCCTTTCGCTCGATCCTTCGCACGGCTCGCTGGTGGCGGATCATGTCCGCGGCCATGCGCTGGGCCGACGTGATTCACTGGCACTTCAACAACTGCACGTTGCCGCTGGACGGCGATCTCCGCTACGCGGCACGGCTGGGCAAGGCCCGCGTGGTCGAGTTCTGGGGAAGCGACATCCGCCGACCGCAAATTACGGCCGGCGACAACCCCTACGCCGCGCAAATCTACGCCGCCGACGCCGATGCCGGCCGCGGTCGCGAGCAACGTTCGCTGCGCACGCAACGCCGTTTCGCCCGCTGGGGTTTCAACTGCATTTTGCCGGGCGTGGAGCTTCGCCCTCATCTCGTCGAAGGCCTTTTCACGTCGGTGTGGATGACCCGTTCGCGGATTATCCTCGACGAATATGAGCCCCGCTATCCCCATCCCCAAACACCGCGCCCGCTGCTGGTGCATTCGGCCTCGGATACCGCAAGAAAGGGGACGGATGCGGTTCTGGCGGCCGTCGAGCGTCTCAAAGCGACCTGCCCCGGCGGCTTCGACTTCGAATTGATCCACGGCGTTTCGCACGCGCAGTCGCTGGATATGGTGCGCCGTTGCGATTTATTCATCGACCAGTTCGCCGCCGGCGCTTATGGCCTGGCGGCCGTGGAGGCCATGGCCCTGGGCAAACCGGTGCTGGGATACGTGATGCCGGGACTGCGCGAGCAGCTTCCGGCCGATTTGCCGATCGTCAACGCCAGGCAAGAGAACCTGGCCGAGGTATTGGCGCCGTTGATCGCCGACGGCCGACGGCGGGCACAGTTAGGCCGCCAAGGCCGGGCTTTTGTCCAGCGACACCACGACGCAGAGGATATTGCACGCAAACTGGTCGGGCATTATGAAGAACTTTTGAAAAATACGTAAACAGCCGAGGGCGGCTGTTCTACATTTGCGGCTGTTCTGCATTTATGGATGTTCAACCGATCTGGTGGCCGTAATGCTTGGCAACCAGTGTTTTAATCAGGCTCTGACGAGGGATGCCCAGCCGTCGGGATTCTTTGTCCAATTCAGAAACCATCCACAGGGGAAAATCGACATTGACTCGCTTTATATTCTGATTTACTCGTCGGGCTCGCGACATATCGAGCATGGGCGTAACGTCGCCGCCTGTGTCAAATGTTTCGTCAAACTTTTGCGTGGTGGATTGTTCAGCTTTCATAAATTGCTGCCTCCTCGATTCGGCTGCGTCGAACGGAAATAATTCTAATCGTCTCGGCTCGATAGGTGATGACGGCCGACCATAATTTCCGATCAATTTTGCCTATTACCAGAAATCGCGGCTCGCCGCTTGTGTGGGCGGGAATTTCGATCAGGTCGGGGTCGTCCCACAGTAATTTCGCCCGCTCGAAATCAATGCCGTGTTTCGACTTGTTCGAGACGCGCTTACCCGGGTCGCATTCGAATTCCATGATATAATTACTATACCTTATTTATACCAAATGTCAACCCCCCTGCCGGCGTGACTGATGGCTGAATGGCAATTTTGAATATATCGATATAGCTCTGTACTGCTGGGGATTCTATTTGTCATAATAGTAGGCTGTAGTTTCGTGATATACAAAGAAACGCCAATGCAAGTCACCAGATCCATCAGACAACTGATCGGCGAATCGGCCGTTTATGGGATCTCGGGCGTGCTGGGCCGTTTGATCGCGTTTTTTCTTATCCCCGTTTATACCCGGGTTTTCACGCCGGCCGACCTGGGCGCCGTCGCCTTGATCGATGCCACGGTCGCCCTGGCAAGCATGTTGGCCGTTTTGGGGCTGGACAACGCCTCGGCCCGTTGGTTTTACGATTCGCCGCAAGATGAAGTACGCCGCCAGACTATCGCTTCGAGCTTTTGGTGCCAATTCGTGGCGTCAGCCGTGGCGGCAGGGCTGTTGATCGCTCTGGCCACGCCCATCTCGCGGCTATTGTGCGGTAGCGGCGACCATGCCGACTTGGTCCGGCTGGCCGCCGCCGTAATGCCCTTGGCCGTGGCGGTTCGCGTTTTCGGCGGCTGGCTCCGCTATCGCCGCAAGGCGCCCGCGGCGGCCACGTTCGCCACCTTCCGCTCCTTCGTAAGCGTGGGCCTGGTGATACTCTTTGTGGTCGTTTGGCATCGCGTTCTCGTGGGATTGTATACCGCACGGCTTTGGGCAGCGAGCCTTTCGGCCTTGGTGGGAGTGGTCTTGCTGGGATCGTGGATCGACCCGCGGCGGGTCCGTTGGTCGCGGCTGGGCCGGATGTT
>SDBV01010580.1_pt1 | contig 12063 bp, 7 predicted proteins | sample 2277081 | NCBI WGS metagenome assembly SDBV01 (sample SAMN10402039, study PRJNA504765) | marine sediment metagenome | isolation source: marine sediment core GS10_PC15, 223 cmbsf | place: Arctic Ocean: Southern Knipovich Ridge | collected 2010 | reverse complement strand
CCAGAATAACAATGAAAAGCACGAAACCCAGCACGGCGCCGTAGCCGGGTCTGAATTGCACAAAGGAGGCGTGGTAGATTTTCCATACCGCCGTGGTCGTGGCTTCGACCGGTCCGCCCGATGTCATGATGTAGATCGTGCCGAACACCTGGAAGGCGTTAATGGTGGCCAGGATGATGACTATCAGCGTGATCGGTCTGAGCATGGGCAGCGTAATGTACAGAAAGCTCTTTGGCTTGGAAGAACCGTCGATGGTGGCGGCTTCGTACAGCTCGCTGGGAATACTCTGCAGGCCGGCCAGGTAGATCACCATGTAGTAGCCGATCGTACGCCATATACCGACGATGGATATGGCCGGCAGTGCGGTATGCACGTTGCTCAGCCAGAGGGGCCCCTGGATACCGAACAGCCCCAGAAAGTAATTGAGGATGCCGTGCTCGTACTGGTATATCCACCGCCAGACGACGGCGATCACGATGTTGGAGGAAATGAACGGAATATAAAATAGGGATTTGAAAAAGTTTTGCAGAAACCTCTGGTTGTTGACGAGAACGGCCAGGACCAGGGCGCAAACAACGACCGGGGCGACCACCATCAGGGAGTAATAGATCGTGTTCTTCATGGCGTTCCAGAAACCCGGGTCCCGGAAAACCTCGCCGTAATTCTCCAAACCGACAAACACGGGGGAGCGGATCTGCAGCCAGAGGTTCAGGCTGATGTAGATCGTGTAGAACAACGGGTACACGAAAAAAACGGTGAACACCGTCATGGCCGGAAGTATGAAGAGGTAGCTCATCCTCGCCCTGTAGATGCGCGTGATAACCTGGTTCATGGCTGCTCCCAAACTGATAAATGGTTGGGAGGAGAGCGAAAGACGCCCTCCACCCAACTGTCATGTCGTTCGCCGACAGGAAGGAAACTACTGCTTCGCTCTCTTCCTGTAGTAGTCGTCCAGCAGAGCGGTAGCCTTTCCATCGAACTCGGCCATTGCCTGTTCGGCCGGCACGTTGGTGAGTACCATCTTCTGCAGAGCCACCCGCCAGGCTTCCACGTGGCCCGGCCCGACGGGGGAAGCCGGAACGCCGACACGGAACCACTGTTGGTCTTCCGCGGCTCTCTTGAACACCGCGTCCGTGCTCTCCGCCGCCATCTTTTCCAGCACGGATATCCTCGGGGGCACGAAAGCGGTTTTGGTGCAGAAATCGAGCATCGCCGGGTACGACGTGAGGGCCTTTACCCAATCTGCCGTTTCCCGCGGGTGCTTGGTGGCCGAGAATACGCCGTAGCCTGCCACTGTGCCGCTGGTGGCCTTTTTCTTGTTTTCGAGCGGGTAGCCGAAGACCAGGTCCAGATCGGGATTGTGTTGCAGCCAGTTCTTGATCCAGTGATTCTGACCCAGAAGCATGGCCGCCTTGTCCTGCTCGAAGGCTTCACTGATGGTCTTGTTGGGCGCGTCCTTGAAAGCGGGGTTGATGTACTTCTCCCACAGCAGAACCTGCATCCTGGCTGCCTCGATGCCTTGCGGTGAGCCTATCGTCGATTTTGTGACGTCTTTGTTGAACCACTCGCCGCCGGCCTGGTAGAGCCAGGGGGAAAAGTGGTTGGTTGCTGCTTCGACGAGGTATCCCAGGTACGGCCATTCGCCCGTGGCCCTGACCTTTTCGCATGCCGCGATGAAATCCTCCCAGGTGTGGAAGGAATTGGCGTACTCCCGTGAATAGCCGGCCTTTTCCATGAGCTTCATGTTGTAGAACATGGCCGACGCGTTGCTCAGCACGGGCAGGTAAGCCAGGGCGCCGCGGTACGTTGCGGCCTCGATCGTGGACGGGTTGAAATCCTTTAATTCCTCTTCCGTGATGTACTCGTAGAGATCGAGAAGATTGCCCTCGAAGAGAGGCTTCATGTCATCGTTGAGGTAAGCCGCATCCGGGTTAGTGCCGGCCGCCAGAGAGGTGAGCATCTTTTCCCGCCTGCCGCCCCAGGGGAACAGCTCGATGGTTACCTTGATGTGGGGTTGATCCTTGGCCAGCACTTCGACCGCGGAATCGTAAAAGGCCATGGATTCATCATCCGTGGAACCCAGGGGAAAGGCCCAAAAGGTAACTTCCACCTCTTTTAGCTTTCCCGCTTCGCCTTCCTTCGAACCCGAAGCCGCGACCAAAGCGGCTCCCAAGAACAACAAGGCCAGCATCATTACAGTTAATTTTTTCATACGATCCTCCTAGATTTTCGTTTTCTTAGACTTTTTAAATGCGGATGTTTTGCCGCTCACAACCTCCTTTCTTCAACAGGAATATTGCGCCCCCGCGCATTTTTTACCCTTTTAGGCCGCTCAAGGCGATGCCTTGCACGAAGTATCGCTGCAGAGCCAGAAATATCGCCAGCCCCGGCAGAAAAGCCAGAAACGACCCGCTCATCAACAGCCCCCAGAAATTCTCTCCGTACGGCGATTCGTGCAGCATGGCCAGCCCGACCGGCAGGGTCCTCATTTTCCTGGTGGTCGTGGCGATGAGCGGCCAGAAGAAGTTGTTCCAGGAGAACAGGAACAAAAACACGGCCAGTGCCGCCAATGCCGGTGTAACCAACGGCAAGACCACCATGTAGAAGATGCGGAACTCCGAGCAGCCGTCGATCTTGGCGGCGGCAATCAAGTCGTCGGGAATGGTACTGATGTACTGCTTCATCAGGAAAATGCCGAAAGGCCCGGCTATGCCGGGAAAAATAAGCGCAAAGTAGGTGTTTACAAGGCGAAGGCGTGCCACCATGATAAATCGGGGCAGAACAAGTACGAAGCCGGGAACCATCAGCGACGACAGGATCAGGATAAAAAGCGCATTACGCCCGGGAAAATTCGTTTTGGCAAAGGCATAGCCGGCCATGCTGTTGAATTGCAAACTGAAAAACAGAACGGCTCCGGAGACTACAGTGCTGTTTATCAGCCAGCGAAGAAAGTCGGTATCGGCGATGAGCCTCCTGTAGTTGGTCACCGTCGGCGAGGTGGGAATAAACTCCGGGGGGATCGCGCTTATGCCGGTCACATCTTTTAAAGAGGTGGAAATCATCCACAGGAACGGAAAGAGCGAGAAACCACCCAGCACAAAGAGCAGCAGCGTAATAAGCACAGCGCTCAATAAGCCGTTGCGCCTGGAAAGGCGTCTGGGTTGCGCACGGTCCATCATGCAAGCTCCTTTTTTTGGCCGGCCTCTTTCTCAAACCCCTGAAGCTCAGGGCACGTCGAGGCAGCAGCTATTTTGATATAGAACAGGATCTTGCCTTTGTCAAGCTTGCTGATTTTGGCCCTCGCTTTTGCCCTGCACGACAATCGTCTCAAATATTTTGAGCTCCGGAAGTCGCACCGTGAGCCGATCGTTCCCGCGCTCGAATGGCAAGTCTTCGTTGTTCGTGAGTCGTCTGACACTGTGCAGGCGGAATGCGAGCGGGAGACGCAATACGGCCTCGATGTCGGAGACCGGCGTGAGGAAATCAACAGAAAGAGATGTCTCGTGCATCGGCCCGTTGTAGTTCAACAGGTGCAGGTAATAGGCGCCCTCCGCCCGGGTCAGGTTCATCACTACGCCCGGGGGTGCTGAGAGCTCGACCACGGGATCGCCGCCGCAGGCATAATCGACGGCCCTGACGATTAGTTCCCGCAGCTCTGGCAGGCCACGGCGAAAATACCGTTTTTCGACAGGAGCCGCGAAGTAAACCACTCGGCCTTTGCCGTAACTCTTGGCCACGATGCCGGGCGGTTTACCCACCGGAAACTCGAAAGGCGCGCCGAAGGCGCCGCCGGCCGGCAGATAGAGATCGGCTATCACATCAGCATCAGGGTGCGGGCGCGTCACGGCATATTCCACCTGCCGTTCGGAAAAGAGCCCTACGCCGGCATCCGTAACGGGCAGCAAGTGCTCGAAGTTATTGCCGGCCGATAAGGCGTGCTCGCGCCGGTACCGAAAATAGCCCTCCGGCACCAAAGAGGAGCCCATCTCGGGACCGGAAGTGCGATATTCCCTGATGCGGTAGTTTTCTTTCGGCTCACGGCTTAGGAATGAAACTCCCATCATATCGGACAGCCCGAAATCGGCCCTGCGTTTGCCGCAGCCGTCGAAGAGAGACGTCTCAAAAGAAGTCACCAGTCCGCCGCCCTGTTCTACAAACTCCCGCAGGCAGTGCAATTGATCGTCCGTTAAGCATGCCGTGTTGCACAGGTAGACGGCGCGGTAGCCTCTTAGGCGATCAGGGCTCAATTGCGTGTCGTAGAAGCAGGTGAACTGCCGGTGGCCGCTAACCAGGGCCCGGAACGCGCCGGCGTAGTGATTGTCCAGCCTGGCGGCCGCCTGGTCCCCGGCATAGTACTGCTGGGTCGACCGCGAGTACATCAGCCCGATTTCCTTGACCGGTTCACTCCTGTAGAAAACGCCGGCGTGCTTTTTGATCCAATCTACCGTGCCGCGTATGGCCGGCGCGGAGGTTTTATCGAACAGGAGTTGAGAAACCTGGCAGACCATCGGAGTGGCGCCGTGCATGGCGTATGTCGCCCCAAAGAGCGGGACATCCAGAGAATCGACTGCGGCCAGGCTTTCGAAAGGCCCGGGAGGGAAGTAGCAGAGAGAAATTTTTTCCAGCGATGCACCCAGGCGTACCGACTCCAGAATGTACCAGTACGTGTGCGGGCGATGGACTTCGGTGGTATTGGCGCCTTCAGCGAAGGCTATAACCTTTTCCGGACGCCTCTCGGCGCGATGCATACTGGTGTTGAAGAACACCGGCACATCCGCCGCGTCCTTGATTCTGCGGTTTAGTTTCTGCATAGCCGCGGCAATACAGTCACTGCGAAACTCGTTATAGACCTGCCGCAGGCCGTTTTTGTAGCTTAGCCGCGTCGGCAACCCGTAGCCGTACCTTTCGCGGAACAGGCGTCGGCATTCCTGGCACCAGCATTCGGGTGTGTACCACGTGGGCCCGTCAAAGTAAACGGCATCGGGATGGTAGGCATGCAGGATTTCTTCTACCGCGGTTGTCATGGCCTGCAGAAAAGCGCCATTGTTGAGGCACACCATCATGTGCACGCCGTTCCAGATAAAGGGTTGGCCCTCTCGATCCCGGGCCGCCCATTCAGGGTGACAGGTGTAGGCGTGGGTGTGCAGCACACCGATGTGGCAGTATGCCATGATGCGGATGCCGTGGGAACGCATCTCTTCGGTAATCTCACCGAAGAGGTCTCTGTCGGCGAGCCCGGGGTATTTAGGCAGAGCCCGGGAGCTGCCGAAGGTGTGCACAGCCCAACGTATGGCCGGATAGCGGATCATATCGGTACCCATGGCTCTAACCGCCGTTGAGACCTGGTCGGCGGATTTCCACAACGGCCTCTCGTTTTCTTCCAGAATCGCTACCGGTGTCTCCCTTGCCCATTGATAGCGAAGGGGCAGGTCTCCGCAGTGTGTATCCGCGTCCATTGGCTATCTCTCCTTTGCGGCCCTCGTGCACCCGGCTGTCGGGGCTTCACCGCCGCGCTGTGCGAGGGTTGATTCGGCTGTATCGGCGGGATAGGCAACCGTTATGGTGTTCTTCCGTGGTGCCCGGGGCCAATCCAGGACCAGACGTTGGGTGGCGATCTTGCAGCCGTACTCGGGCGAAAATAGAGCCGGTTCCGTGCGCCAGGCACCCTGCTCAGTCGTTACCTCCACAGTTACGTTTCCGTTCCGGAGGCCCACCTCTTTCTCAGCAAAGGCCGTTACCCGGCAGTCCGGGTGAAGCGTGAAACCGCATTGGGCGGGAACGGGTAGCTCGCGGTCCGTAAGCGACGCGCAATCACGGCCATCGCCGGGCAAGAGCTCGTCCGTAATGGCGATTAAATTTCCTCGCCAGGCAATCGACCGGCTGTGAATCACGCCGTTTGTCAGCTGCGCGTATCCGCTGTGCTCGCCCTTGAAAAAACAGCTATCGGCGTCCGACTCCCATTTCAGGCAACGACACCGGGTGTCCTCTTGACAGCCCCACCAGGGCGAGTCTTCCCGGCGTCGGTTCTGCTCGCTGTGCCCGAAACAGAGTGTGTTGTGAGAGCCTGTGGAGCGGTAGAGATCGTAGTAGTAGCGGCTGGCCGTGTAGACGAATACGCCGGGGTCGATGAAGAAGTCTTTGTCGAGCAAACTGAGAACGACAGAGAGCTTGTCGTTGTGAGAGTGTCCGCCCTTGCCGTTCGTGCCTACGGGACCGCAGACGATGAGCAAAAAACACTGCCCGCGGCGCATGATGTAATAGCCTACATTTTCCAGGGCGCGGCTTGTGGGATAAAATTTGCGACCTGCGCTCTTGGTATGCACAGGGAAGTCATCGAAAAACAAGTTCGCGGCAAACCAGTGACGGTGGCGTGTCCGCGGGTGGGCCAGAGAGTAATCGTCGAACAGGGTCGAGCCCAGTGCCAGAAGGGAACGCCAATCCCTGCGGTCAGGCAAAATCGTCTCCAGGTACAAAAAGCGAGCGCTGTCGTTATCGCCTATCAATGGTATCAGTCCACTCGACTTCGTTATGTGCACGGCGACGGTAAACATTTTTTGTATGCGCTCGAGGCCTTTCCGACCGATATGCCGTTCCATCCAGGCCCGGCATTCACCGGTCGTAGCGGCGTCTGCAGCGCGGGCGGCGAAGAGCAGTGAATAAACCAGCATCTCCGTAACGAAACAGTGATAGGACGTGGCGCCTTCGAAGTTGGCACCCTCGTCGTAGAACTGGCTTTCAATTTCCTGTGCTATTGCCTCGAGGGCGAAAGCGTAGTTGTCGCTTTCGGTCCTCGATATCGGTCTCGAGACAGCCGCTGCCATGAGCAGGCCTGAGATATTAGAGATGAAGTGGTTGGGGTGGATCGAGCTGTGCGGATATTCCAGGTTTGCTCTGATAAAGGCTTCGTGTTCACCGAGGCTGTGCAGTGCTGCCGCCAGAAAACGATCTTCCCGGTCATTCCGGCCGTCTTCCGCGCCGCGTATGAGATCCAAAGCCACCAGCCAGTTCGCCGTCCGTATAGCGACGTTCATGCAGGCCCGCCACCCGGCGCCGTATTGGCAGGGATTCGAAGCAATCCAGTCCAGCATCTGAGCCATGGCTTCCGTTCTGTAGCGCTCGATACCGGTAAGCCGGTGAGCGAGTCCCAGTTGTACAAGGTGATAGCACCGGCCAAGGTCGGCCGACACCTTGGCGTCCATGCCGTCTACGAACCCGTAGCGGATAGCGGTGTGGTGCACACCGGCATGGTAGCGGAATCCCGATTTAATATCGATTTGCCAGTCTATAGGTGCATAGCGCGGAACCAACTCGCCGGCCAGAGCCATCAACTCGTCGTGCCGTGTGTGGTAGAAAGACGGTATTTCTCGCCGGGCCTCTTCGTAGGTGAGTGTCGTGTCGGCGAAGTTTTTGCCTTCGAAGCCTTCGACGTCCATCCCGATACGAACCTGCTGCCACCCACTGCCGAGAACGTTGAACTCGTGGCGCACATACCGTTCCGCCAGGGCTGCTAAATGCCCGTATCCCGAATCGGGGCGGCTGACAGTGGCCAGGATCGGTTTGAAGAGGCTTTGCCTCGCCATTGCTCAACGCGATCCTCGATGGCCGAAATCGAGCTCGCCCAGCAGCAGGCTGAGTTTGCGTTGGTATTCGCGAGCCACGGAAATTACCCGCGCTCGCTTTTTGCCGATAAAGCGATAGGCCGGCAGAAAAAAGCCGAAGGCCACCGGTGGGAGCGCGGGGGAACTGTCGATCAACGCGCCAACCGCCGCAACCTCGCGTTCGGGGGATATGACCGTAACCAGTTTGCTGGAGCGGATCTGCGACAGCTTTTCCACAAGGCCGTCCCAGCTGTCGGTATTGTCCCAGTGCGAACCCGGATAGCCGTAGATTTCGACAATCCTTTGCAGGGCGGAATCATTCAGGGCTGCCAGCAGACAGCGCCCTGACGCCGTTGTGAAAAAGGGCAAGCTGCCGGGGTTGGCGCCCGTCACGGGATTGCTGTGCAGCACTCTGCAGATTGTCTTGCATTGAGCGTCCCTGTACATAACGATGGTTGCGTTTTCCTGCGCTTCTTCCACCAGGGCCCGGCAGTGAGGCAGCAGTGTTTCGCGCAGGTGATCTTCGAGCAGCGCCCCACGTGCGAGTTGGAAAATCCGCTTGCCAAGTCGATACTTATTGGTCTCGCCGTCATTCTCGAGGTAATCTTGCTCTTGCAGTGTTCTGACGATGTTGAACACGGTGGGTTTTTTGAGATTTAGGGCCCTGCTGATTTCAGTGAGTCCCATCTGCTCGTTTCGGTTGCCCTGGATCTGCTCCATTATCCGGATCGCCCTGAAAACCGACTGCACCATGCCGTATACCTACAGCCACCGGATTCTCTGACGGTACTTCTCGTAAAGCTTCCGGTTCTTCTGCTCTCCGTCGATAACGTTGATGCTGTTTATTATGGGCGGGTCGATGCCGCGCTGCACGAGGAGGCGGCAGGTCGCGATTACCAGGCTGTTGCAGATAAAGGCGTTGGCGTATGTCGAATAAGGTCCGACGAGGCTTTCCACTCCTTCCATAGTAACAAGGGCGTCGCCGTAAGGAACATAGGTGTAGAAGACCATCTCGAACATCTCGTGCAGGTTTTTGCCGCTGGGATGCCTTCCGCGGAAATCCTTTGGCAGTCTCTGAGCGTATTCGGTGGATGTTACGGCGATTACCTTGACGCCACGCTTCCGGCACTCCAAAGCGGTTTCCACTGTAACAGGGTTGATGCCGTAGGAATTGACCAGTATCAGCAGGTCGCTCTCACCAATGCCGTAAAAATCCAGAATGTAAGGCGCCAGTGCCGCAACTCTCTCGCCAAGCGGCACGTGGGGTATGCGGATGCTGTCGGCGAACACCGGGCTGATACAGGCCAGCCCGCCGGCACGGTGGAACATCTCTTCGGCCATCATGTTGGAGTGGCCGCCGCTGCCGAACACGTATATCAGGCCGTCCTCCTCTATTTTGTCGGCCATCATTTCCGCGGCTTTGCCGAACATCTCTTTCTGTTCTGCATAGATCCTCTCCAGATTAAGCGTGATTTTTTGCAGGTAATCTTTCACGTAGTCAGCCAAATCGAATTCCCTATTATACCATATTGTAATACTAGGTCCATTATATAAGACGCTGCCTATTCCGTCAAGGCCGATATGGCGCAGGCGAGCAGTTCTCATTTTGACGAAGGAAAAATGAGAACTGCCTTGAACTTTGATATATGTCTGCATTTTCAAGTGTCCGCAGTGGCGGTGGTACGGCATCCCGGCCATCGGCATTCCGACGATCCGCCCTATAATAGCATGCGGATCGAAGGAAAATGAGGAACCTATCCCACCTCCAAGGGCATATTTAGAACTGCTTTGGGGCAGGCGGGGGCAGGTGCCGGGCGCATTGGCTGAAAAACGGCAAACCGCAACTAAAAGTGGGTGCGTAATCGAAGATTTTTCTTGCCTGAAGGAAGATTCTGAATTAAATTCAGGTCACTAATCCAAAAAACCGTGTATCAGGGGAGAACACCCTCAGGAGATCTAAAAGCGAAACTCGTATATAACGGCAGAGCAAACAGGATCATAAAATAGCCGATATGGCAGCAATAACCTAATATCCAGACAAGGAGTAAAACGATGGCGAAAAAGATGCTTCAATTCGATGAAGATGCCCGCAGGGCGCTTTTCAAAGGCGTCGAGGGCATGTCCAATGCAGTGAAGGTAACCTTGGGCCCCAAGGGTAGAAACGTGGTGCTCGACAAGAAGTGGGGCGCTCCCACCGTGACGAATGACGGCGTAACCATTGCCAAGGAAATCGAGTTCAAAGACCCTTTCGAGAACATGGGTGCGCAACTCCTCAAAGAGGTTGCCAGCAAGACCAATGACGTGGCCGGAGACGGCACGACGACCGCCACTGTGCTGGCCTACTCGATAATCAAAGAGGGACTCAAGAGTGTCGCCGCCGGTATCGATCCCATGGGCATAAAGCGTGGAATAAGCAAGGCGACGGACGTTGCCGTTGCTTCGATCAAGAACGGCGCCAAGACGATCAAGGACAAAGACGAGATTTCCAACGTAGCCGCCATATCCGCCAACAACGATCAGGAGATAGGTGATCTCATCGCCGACGCCATGGAGAAAGTGGGCAAAGACGGTGTCATAACGGTCGAAGAGTCGAAATCCATGGAAACCGAGCTGGATATAGTCGAGGGAATGCAGTTCGACCGCGGCTATATTTCGCCGTATTTCGTCAACAACAGGGAGTCTATGAATACGGTGTTGGAGGATCCCTACATTATTATTCATGACAAGAAAATCTCCAACATGAAGGATCTGTTGCCCCTGCTCGAAAAAATGGCCAACTCGGGCAAGCCCCTGCTGATTATTGCCGAAGACGTGGAAGGTGAAGCCCTCGCGACTCTGGTCGTGAATAACCTGAGGGGTACGCTCAAGGTCTGTGCGGTCAAAGCTCCCGGCTACGGCGACAGGCGAAAGGCCATGCTGGAGGACCTTTCGATCCTCACCGGCGGCGAGGTTCTCTCGGAAGACATGGGTATGAAACTGGAGAACACCACGATCAGCCAGCTCGGTAAGGCCAAGAGGATCACAATAGACAAGGAAAATACCACCGTCATAGAAGGTGCCGGCAAGCAGAAAGACATTAAAGGCCGAATCAGCCAGATCAAGGTGCTGATCGACGAGACGACCTCAGATTACGACCGCGAGAAGCTGCAGGAGCGCCTAGCCAAGCTGGCCGGCGGTGTGGCCGTAGTAAACGTCGGCGCCGCCACCGAAGTCGAGCTCAAGGAGAAGAAGCACAGAGTCGAGGACGCTCTGTCGGCCACGCGGGCCGCTATCGAAGAAGGCATAGTGCCGGGCGGCGGGGTCATTCTGGTGGAAGCCGCCAAGGCCCTGGATAAGGAAAATACCGATAGCTATTTCGAGGGCGAGAAGGTCGGTTTCAGGATCGTCAGGAAGGCTCTGGAAGAGCCGATTCGCCAGATCGCGGAGAACGCCGGTGTAGACGGGGCGATCATCGCGAACAAAGCCAAATCCGAGAAGAAGGGCGTCGGATTCGATGCTGAGAAAATGAAGTGGGTCGACATGGTCAAGGCCGGTATTATCGACCCGGTCAAGGTAACTCGATCGGCTCTGCAGAATGCCGCCTCTATCGCGGGTATGCTGCTCACTACCGAGTGCATCATTGCCGAGAAACCCGAAGAAAGCCCGGCCATGCCCCCCGGTGGCGGGATGCCCGAGGACTATTAATTAAGCCCGAGCAGTATTAATAAGTCGACTCAGGGAGGCTTCGTTAGGGCCATCCCACAGTTTTTGAATACCCGGTTTTGAATACCGGGGACAGCCCGGCGCCTCTACAAGCGGCGCCGGGTTTTTTTTGTGGGTAAGACAGTCACAGGAGTCGATCGTTCAGGGCTCCAGGGCCAAAACCGAACGAGGCTCGAGGAAGAACGGCGGCACGATAGCCTGAATGTTGGACAGGGGCAGCACATCCTCGGGTACTTCGATGCCCAGTGTATCGGACAGGAAGGCACGCCGGCTCCGGCAGCGCGAGAAAACTCCCGGGTAGCTTTTCCCCAGCTCTTCCCTTAGAGCACGGTCGGCGATGACCAGGCCGTCCTCCATGCGTGTGGAAAAGTATGCTTCCGAGCTCGGAATCACGTCGACCTGGATGACCATGCCCGACTGCAGGGGGATCTGTGATTCCGGATAGAAAGGCGAGCTGAGCCACTCGTCCAAGTGGATGAGATGCCCCGGGTTGAGGTAGATTCCGAATTGCTCGTAGGGCAGGTTTTCTTGAACGAAGCGGCAGAGCGCGCCGCAACTCGCGCCGACCATGAGTCGGGAATACCACTCCCCCAGCACCTCGAAGTAGGGGCCGGCGAAACCGGTGATGTAGTCGCTGGCCGCGGTCGGAAGGTCCCGCGCCGTTTCAGCGATCCACCCGGCCCGGCAGCTATTGCTGCCCCAGTAAGCGATGTTGGTGGCCATGGGGTCGCCCCGGCGTATGAGTGCGCCGATGGGGCCGGAG